>JGI24159J19872_10008530_pt1 | contig 13417 bp, 11 predicted proteins | sample Ectturendosymbi4_FD_19872 | JGI IMG/M metagenome (IMG submission 19872) | reverse complement strand
AGGGATTCACCCGGAAGCTGTCTTCGGGTAGCTAGCAGATGGCGTGCAAACACATTATTCTTAGTTTTGACGTATACTCGTTTCAACTCTGCTGCCGCAGCTTCTTCATACGTTTCGCAGTGTTCTATATATTGGTACACGGAGGGTGTGAGAAAGTTAAGAAGTCCTCGCCGGTTCACCCGTACGCTAGGGTTAGTTCCTGCTTGTCCAATTTCTACAGCTTGCAGGAAGGATTCGAATGTAGCTATCCAATACTTGATATTGAGCTGCATTGGAATCGGTCGGCAACGCGTTCAAATCTTTTGGCCTGAGTAACTTTTTTTTGTTAATTTTGATGACGGCACTTGGCGGCAGGCCTAAGCCTGAATTGTGCTTTTTGCCAGGGTGGTTGAGGTGGACGTTCTTGCCCAAGGAGCGTTACGGCAATTCATTCAGTGGCTGTGGATCGTACACCCAACCTTCCAATTGAGAGGCCGGACACTATATCACTGAGCTAATGCCGCCCCTTTTCCATCTTCAGTGAATTAAAATAGAGGTGCTCTTGCGTGCAAATCCCTCTAAAGCACTTTCTATGAAAAGCCAGTCTTTAGACACTGCGCCAATCATAAAGCGCCGTTCACGAAAAGATGCAAATGAACAGAGAGCAAATGAAGCCTCTATGCGAAACAACAAACGAACACAACAACCTAACATTTCGAATGCCTCCCATAACAGGCATGCTTCACCAAAAGAACACTTTGCAGTATTGCAATGAAGAAATCGCGAACACAACAACAGCCACGGAGCGAACCAGAGGCGCAGTTAGGATTGCAAAGCGCAGCACCACGACGTGACAGGGTAATCATGGATTCACCACACACAGTAATAAAAATGACTTTTTCGACAACATAATGAAATACCTAATCCATGCTAAAATCTATCANGACGTAAAACTGCAGGCTGTTGTCAAGATGCAGCAAGTCCGCAAACAGCTAAAAACNTTGCAGAACAGATGGATCATGTTTCTAGAACTCGAGTACAATGTGTTCATCAGAATCCTCATTAAAAGATGTAGTAGTGGACTCTTATCTACCTGTCCACTGTGGACATGCCTCTAAACTGCATCAATGCTGCCGGTGGTGGGTTGCAGTTCAGGAGCTGTACTGTTTCAGGGTAAACTGAAATACGCTTTACCCATCGTTAATCCCGGCCCTGGCCTGGATTAGTGGCCATCCCGGAGTTGTGACACCTGACATGGCCCCTGCTATGGACCAAATAGTCTCTGTCAAGGGCAGATTGAGTTCTTATACCGTGCAAGGCAATAAGNCAGGTGGGAAATATTTGCTTGCTCTTGGAGCTGAATTTGTNCCCAGCATACTGGCCGCGGCTCACCACTGATTCTACTGTGCAGCCGTAAAGCACTAGGGGATTTTGGTAAGAAGTTGAACAGCTTGCCCAAAGATAGTGGCATGGGTCCATCGCTTGCATTGGCTTAGGTCCGGCCCTGTTCATATGCACTGCACTCACCAATCATTGATTGGTTGAAAACATCTTAGGCGTGAGTTATCGAAGTCGCAACGATAAGGAAGTGTAGTGAAATGGCTTGAATAGGGCAAACAAAGACTATAGTTTTCTGCCGCCACTGCCTGATACCCAGTAAAGCAAATATGTTATTTTTTAGTGCGTCAAGGAGGTTACTTTTACGCACCAGCATGTCTGGTATCGAATTTTTTAACGTCCTTGTTTAGATGTTCTGCAGAGCTTGCAAACATTTTATTTTATAACGTATTTCGAATGCTGTCTATCGAAAGGAATCCTTTCCCAGAGTATATATTTCGCCCACAAGGTAGGCATCATCAGCTCTTATTCAAATAGAATCTGCAGCATTCTTTTCAATTTGTAGCAAATCTACAGCGGAAAATATTGTCAAAAGTGCGTTGACCCCTCCTGCAAGAACAACAGCCTTTTGGCTTGCGGTCAGGAAAGAACTACATGCGCACTGTGCGCCAACAATGCTCAGCGAGTCCACAAGGTAATTTAATTATTGTACGTGAAATGCGAAGTTTCTTAAAATATTTAAACGGTTGAACTTTGTTGTAGCATGGAGTATTTTGTCATGGTGTGTTTTATAATTGTTCCCAAGCATTCTTTGCCCCATGATAGCCACCGCACACGAATGGGAGCAAGCATGGGATCGGACACTGCAGACCCCCGATAACGGGTCCACATATTCGTCTTCCGCCTTTGCGTCAGTTTTTCAAAACTTGTTTCTCCTGAAAAGCTATATTAAGAATACGCAGTCAAAACAAAGTCGCGCAATTTAGTCTACGTAAAGCATGACTGTGATTTTGTGCCAAGCCTTGACGCTTTTACATGACCACAGGGTATTTTACTGGTTAAATAAAAAGAGACGAGGCTGAGCCGAAGGCGACTGATTGTGCTGGTAATGCTTTCTGTGTAGCCTACTCTTAATTTGGTGTCGCAGATTGGAATATTAAGAAGTCCAAGCACTGAGTCTCCAATCCTGCACTGCAATTTTTTGGATTTCCCACCACTTTGTACATAGTCTATAAACAATATACAGTATATGGTAAAAATGATTATACTTGAATAACATCTGAATGTGTGAAGGTGAATTGCTGCAAAAACTTTCAGTTGCGTAAAAACGTTCAAACAGTTGCGTTTTATGATTTTTGGTGGTCCGGACGATTTCGGTCCCCTGCAACGGTAGGCACCCCTCAACACTAAGGCCAAGCTGCTTCTTTCAATTTTCCAATATTTTCACACACTTCGCCCTGGGGCATGTGTGTCTTCTGAAACTCCTTCCTGGCACCTCTTGTGTCGTTCACACGTAACACTCATTCAGCATCTTGTCTACATTTCCCATCTCAGCCAGCTGTCTTGCTGTATTGGTCATGGGAGTGCTTCGAGCACTGCCATCATGTGACCAGAGACAAGCAAAAATCTTATTCACGTACAAGTGAGCGACAGACATTGTTGTCTGGTACATTGTTATGGTCAATAATTGGGAATAAACATAATCTACCGATGTTGGTGTTCCTTAATCGCGCAATTCCATACTTTATTTTGTACACAATGCAAGAAAATATACGTTTCAAGGCTTCCAGTGTCGCACACTTAAACCTATCAAGGACACAGAAGCACAGCTTTAAGAACCTCTGTGTTTTTTGTAGGTGTAAAGTTTATTCTAAGCTTACATTTCAGTTGGTGTCACAAGCAAAAGCAACTTTCAAGACTGCACCTCTAAACATCTAAGTTTTGTTCAACGTACCAGCCTATCAGTTGCAACAGGTCAGCGGTATTTCCAGCAAATGTTTTCGTTCCAGACTGCATCGGAAGTTTGCGTCACTGAATGCGCTGGGATGCAGATCCAGCTTGTTGACAGGCTCCCGACTAACTGCGGATCATGTACGATCGGCAATTGCCCGGATGTGTGCAACAAAATCGACACGTTAGTGTTTCTCTGCTGTGAATAAAAACAATGTAAAAATGCAAGAAAGCATTGCTGCTCTCGTTCTAGGCCAGCCATGTCCCAGCCTCAGGCCGCATGCGGCCCAGTAAGCTTTTCATTTCATTGTTGTATATGCACAATACAATGACAACCTGTCTTTATTTTGATAATCTTACATCCGACATTTTCGATGCAATGGTCTTTAGTGCCTGTTTATCATGTACAACGCACCGGTCGATTTCCAGGTGTCCAATGACACCTCGGTGGAAAACTCATTTCTAGTTTTCTGATTTTTACTCGTGTGTTCCTCTGCACTAAACTTATTTCTAACTACACCCTTATAGTTCCATTAATACTTAACTTTGGGATTGATTAAAATACCATACAGTCGTCGTTACTTCGGTTGGTATGTGAATGCTTTCAGTCATAGGTTCAGGAGCAAGCAAATTTTTGGGGGTGCGAAGGAATTTTGCCCGGATTCTTCCAAACTTGCCCGAAAAATACTTCAAAATAAGTGACCTGCAAAAAAAGCTCTTCATGTCAATTCGGGCACTAAGTGATCTCCAAAAAAAAATAAAAAAGTTTTTCATGTCAATTCGGGCGCCATTTTTTTCAAATCAAAGCATGTTGGCCGCCATTTTTGCTCAGATTTTCAGGGAGTTTCAGAGGGCTCTCAGAGATTTTACCCGGATTTTAGAGGATTTCGCCCGGATTGTATGGGATTTTTCCCGGGTTTTTACCAAATCAAAACTTTCGGGGGTGCGGTTGCACCCCCTGCACTCCCGGCCTCCTACACCAGTGCTTTCAGTAGCTTTAAACTAAACTTTCGTGTGCTAAAATTTAAATAAGTCGTTCAGTGTGCAGCCCTAATAAAGATAGTGACATAAGTTTTGGCCCAGTAATGCGTTTCGGATGGAAATAGCTGCTCTAGGGTGTCACGAGTAGTTTCCGGGCATCCGTCTTTGCTTACTCTGATCATATCCGTGGCCACCCAGCTACGCTCGTTGGGAACATAAGCGTAGGGCACCAAAATATGGGTGAGGCTACAGCGTTTTGACCGAAATGTATGTTTATGCCCTAAAATTAGATTTCCAAAAAAACATCTTACAAATTCACTTCTCGAAGAAAAAAACACATTTAATGCAATTTTCATATCAGAAAAGAATTAAATTGACAGAATTAAAAAAAGATTAAAAGCTCCAATACAAAAAATGTTTTTTCCATATTTGAAATTATTTATGCCCGAAAACAAAACAGTTGGGGGTTAAAGGTTTCCCTGCACCCCCCGCCTCGTACGGATTCGGGTGTGAATGTTTCACTGGTGTCAGGTCACCGGCAACACAGCACGCAGTACTTGAACCCAACTATCAACGCTAAGCACGAGATTAGAAAGGTCGCATGTACCGCTATTCAAGTCTTCGCTATTATCCCGCCGCGAATGGACCCAGTCCACCAATTTGTGGAGATCATACTCTCTCCCACTGCACCACTCAGCCAACCTTTGGCGTGAATGTGTATGCTAAAATAAAATCTGCAGTTTTGTGGATGACTAAAGTAAGAGTTGTTGTTTTGCAGAACAAAAGTCAAAGAACAAATTTGCGAACAGTTTGATAAAGATAAATGCAAAATTGCTCACATGGTAGCGTGGCATGCTATCAACAACGATTACTTGCTACTGGTTAAGAAGTTCGACCGACTAACAGGTATTGCAGTTTGTCAACTTGTCTGCATTTGGCTACAACGCATATTTTTACTCCAAAACATTTTGTTCCCAAACAATAAAAATCGTGTTCAGAAACATCAGTATATGCTAATGGCTGTTTCTTTCAGCAACCTTCAGCTTGAAACAGTTTGAAATGTATTTTTGGGTCACTTCATCACTCGCAAGATTGAAACCATGAACCAAAAAATCGACGTTCGTTTTCCTTCGTTTATCACCCATTTGAGGTGGTTTAGATTTCTTCGGAACGCGATGAGAATCGAAATAATTAAAATTTCTTGATCAATTGTTTTCTGGACCTGTATTCTGAAATGTTTACCTCACTGGCTAATCTTGTTTCTCTGTGCTCAAGTATGGTGGACCGTTTGCGCCACATCAAATTTTCTATGTTTAAGAAAATTTCTTTCGCAATCATATGTTCATTTTGAAAGAAAAAGATGTTTTTGACAATTTATTTGAAACTTAAAAATTATTTTCTCAAACACTTAGGCTACTTTGCGAAAACAATTTCTCCCAGGAAAATTTTCATGACGAATTTTCCGTTTCGTGACTGCACCAAAGAAGTGTTTCCCATTGAAGCTTGCGAATATTATAAATCCATGTGTTGCATGTTCGGGTCTTATTAAAGTTTACTATCTAAAAAATCATCGCTAACCTTGTTCCTTCTACGGCATGGTGTTTTGTATTATCTCAACGCAGTCTCTAGTCTTCTGTAATAATATTTGCTGAAGTAGATTTTAAATTATGAATTTTGTCACGGTAAGTGGAAATAACAAGATGCATATCAGTAATCAAAACGTTTCGTAGTTAACTTTGCGTTTCCTCCCTTGCAATTAGATCATGCAGTCTAAGTACAGTGCATAGTTGTAACAGGTGTATCATGGAATACTGTGATAATGATGGTAGCAGACCTTGTGCATTTCTATAGGGTTCTCCTTGAATTCTCACCAGAACCCATTACAAGTCCTTAAATTACAGTGAATGCAAAAGCGTTTGAGGCTCGGCCCCAGCCCCCCAGGGAGTTTACAAAACTCTCCCAGACCCCCTTTCATGCAGTTATCCCGGTTTGCTTTAAAACATCGTAGTTCTGTGCGTGGGGTTTGGATGGTGGGGAAGTCACAGTTGGGTCAATTATGATTTTTAATTGAATATAATTAATTACACATTTTATGCAATTGTAATTCTACTTGTAATGGATACTTTTTCTTTTCATGTAATAATAATGTAAATGAAAAATTTGAAGGATTAGCTGTATTTGTAAGCAAGCTAAAATGATTTGTTTGATCCAACGCTTCTTGTGATTTAAAAAAAGTTAGCTTGCCTTGACCACGTCACTGGTTTTAAATTACCATAGTAGTTTTTTTAATGCAATGTCGAAGTTTGTTTTGATGTCTTGGTTTACAATGCTTATGTTTATTAGTGGTGCTCAGTGGTGTAGGTATGGCTAATTTATGTAACAGTATGTCTTTCGTCAAATCCGAGCGGCAAAGTTTATGGATTTTATGCTTGTAATTATCAATTCTGATACCATGAATGCTTTTCATTCTAATTCTGTTAAAAACCCGCAAAGTACAACGACACGAGTCGTTTTTCTTCGAAAAGGTTGTTTTGGCAATAAACTGTTGGCTTTTGCAACAAAAAATTTGTAGAAACCCGCTTTATGCCAGAACCTCCTGCCTGTCCTAATGTATATTAGATCCTCATTGCTTTCCCTAAAACCCGAAAAACTGACTCTTGGGGCATTTATTTGAAGCAACGTTGATATATTTCCAACACGTGCCTTTATTCCTATGTTCCCAGCATTTGCTACCGGAAGAAGCTTGATAAAAGCGCAGTAGCTTACATAAAACTCGCATGCGGCTGCTGCTGTGAACTGAATTGAAATCGTTTGAACGATTAGTAAATACGATGCAAGTGATCAAAGTCTTTCGGAAGTTTTCAAACAATGAGGTGTAGACTTTTTAAAATTCCTGCACGGAATTAGTTTCATGGAAGAAAGCGCATGAAAATGAGAAGTGTGGATTTGCAACATGGCTGTTGCTGAAGATCAATAAACTGAACTGTGGTTTTACCTGAACGCAAGTTTGTGACATAATGTAAAAGCATAAGCAGCAGACAAATCAGCTTTTTTATGTTTTCAGATTGCCCTCAGCCTGTCAACGTATTGGTAATTGTATTGCCAATTGTGATTGGAATAGTATTGGCTGGCCTGATAGCTTTGATTGTTTGGAAAATCTACCAAACAATACGAGACAAACGCGAATGGGTTAATTTTGAAAACGAAATGAAGAAATCAAAATGGACAAAAGTACGTGATCTTTGGTATCTAATATTTTGCTTGTTTTGTTACCGTACCCTTTGCTTGTGCTTTGCGATCGAACGCATTCTATTACAAGCGCCGATACATGGCTAAAACAAACCTACTTTTTAATCAAGCGTTGTTATGGTGAAAACTCAGTGAAAGCCTAAATGTCAATATCCTACTATGTGAATGCCACTCCAAGTCTAGTGTTGTATGAAAATCTTACTGCGGTCAACTGGAAGGTTGTTTGTAAGTCGAGGTGTGGAACGGAAGCCAAACAGAAAAATAGTTTTTCAAAGGTCGTTGATTTTCGTTGCTTTGAATGGCTGGTGCACAGCGGTTAATCTTTGAAAGTGCAATCGTATGCGGCTGCTTCTCCGAAGAAACTCTGCGATTTCGGTTGATGCGACGCAGTGTTGCTCGCCCGCGCTGTGCAATCATGCGTTGATAGCAGAAAGACTGCGGAAATTATTTGCATTTTTTTTTTTTTTATGAACAAGCTGCTTATTTTGCTTGTGTGTTAGTTGTCTCGTTAAGTGAAAGTTGCTGTTAATCCATGTTGTTTGCGAGCAGGGTCAAAATCCGATTTTCGAAAAACCTTCTTCTAGATTTGAGAACCCGACTTTCCAAGGAAACTGATGAAAACAGGTAAATCTTAACAACGGCTGTTTTTAAACATCCCGAAATCTTGTTTCGTAAAACAACATTTTTTAGATACTGACTCCGTCTACCAGTTTCGTTGTCATATTTTTAAACTGGTGCTGAGGTACTTGTGAGCGAATTCATTAAATTCAAGGAAGGTCGAATCAGTTTATTTGTTGGGACATTTTTACGATGTCCTCATCTGACCTTGCTCCCTTCAACATTTGATGAAATTTTGGTCCAGCACCTGACATTAGCAGAAGCAACACTTTAAAATGAGTGTTTTCCCGATCTACTTTGTTTTGTAAATATTTGCAACTACATGAAACGAAAAGCTACTCAATCCGAGCCTCAGGTTTCATTCATTATTCGAACTCTCCTCGCAACTTTTGCTACTTTTTCAGAGAAAAATATTTTTCATTGTTTCTAGGATTGTCTTTTGGACGGCACATTTAACACATTATAGTTTTGGTTACTGGTTGGTGCTAATTTGTTCATATCGAAAATAATTTTTCTGTTTATATTTAAAAAATAAAATAGATTTTTATGAATTAATACGTTAGTAGAAATTCTTGAATGGCATTGTAGCAAACTGGTTAATTTTTGCACATAATGGTCATCCAGAGGTTTACCTACACGTGGATGAAGTTCCTTCCAGAAAGTTTTGATTGTCTGAATTCTTCCCCGACCCTTCGGGACAAAGTGTTTTTGAGCGCTTTCAGAAAGTCGACTCCACGGTATAACAATGTATTGCTGCCTACTCGACCATGTCAACTCTCGGTGCGATGCTACAGTTATGCAAATTTTGCTTTCACCTATTTTTTTAGCCAGACGTCTGAACAAACCTTTTTTATAGTATTCAAAACTTTTCTGATAGTTGCGCAAAGTGATATGGATCCAGTTTCGTTCAGTCTAGCAAGGTATGTTTAACATTTGAAGTACTTTTATACTGTGGTGTAGTTCGGAGAGACGTAGCTGGAGAGTGCTTCCCCTGTTTGAAAAATTGTTTGAGTCTGCGCGATCCAGAATAAGTTGAAATGTACGTCACGTCTTAAGTTATCCAGGTACTCCCAAACAGATAATGTAAGAGTTGGTTTTGAAGATTTTTTGTACTCCACGCTTATGATGTTCAATTGTAAATGCAAGTAACCACTATGAAAGCAATGCGAACAACGCGACATCCCATGGATTTGACCAACGCTCAGCGTTTGTTTTGTCCGAACACATGAAAAGTTTCACTTTCTAAAACCCGTTTTGCGGTTAATCACCCAAACCGCAAAGCCTAGTGCTTATTACAAACTCCAAAACATAGTACTCCCAACAAATTTCAAAACCTGATATTTAGATAAACTTCAAGCTGGAAACAAACCGGAACCTAATACTAGAAACTTTTCCTGTCTATACACTTGCCCGGCCATCAGGGTTACCTGGTAGTCATAAGCAAAAAAGGTCAAATCAACCCTTAAAAAGCCAAATACTGTACAAGATAAATACACAACGACGCCTTTAAAACACGCAAACGCGGTTTTAAAAAACAATATAGGCATATTTTATACTTAAATAACTTTTCGAAACTTTCGTTCTTGCTGAACAGTAACCTGAAACTCCAAACATTAAAGGATTGACGCAACAATCCAGAAAATTATAAACTCTCGTGCAGAGTTTCCAATAAAAATGTATCATTCTGTGTCCAAAAACAGTGTCTAGAAATCTGCCAATGCCCAGAAATCTGCAAAAATCATGTTAAATCTGCAAAACTCATCTTTAAATCTGCCAAATCGACATAAAAGATCTAATTGGCCAAAAGCCCAAAAAAGCCAAATTTCGTTTGGCCATTTTTCAAAAATGAAAAAAGCCAAAAGAGTTCAAAAAATGCCAAAAATTACAAATTTGGCCTCAAAAAAGCTGAACTGGCAACCCTGCCGTCCATCTGTTCAACCCACATGCCGCATAAAGTACAGCCTCGCTTTAAATGTGTATTATGACGTAAGCACACGTTGCAATTGTTTACATTGCTTTGGTTGAGATTGTCTGGCTTCATCTATCGCTTTTGATGAGAGAAACGATGGTTTATTTGAAAAGCAGGTTAGAACCACGTGGATGGACCACTGATATTTTCAGTCAGGTAACCAGTGTAAGCCTCATACGAACCTGCTTCCACCAAAATGTTTGCGCATTGCGCCCCAGTCACGACATAGCAAAATGTTTCACCTCATCAATGGGGGGAGACCCCATTGCGAGAATGAAGGAAGGTGCTTGCCACGGGGTGGCACCGAAGCACAAACCAAAAATTCTTTTGACTTGAGCAATTTTCCATCAACCTGATGTTAGTCGAGTCAACAACCTTTTGTAGGTTGATCGAAACTTCCTGACGACTGTTCTACTGCTTTGGACAAGAATTTCGACTGTTAAACAACGATGGATGTAGGCCGTGCGCCTAAATTGATTTCACCCTCACTCGCTAGTGATTTTGGAGACAGTAGTAATGCAGTGGAGTTTCTGCGGTGTTTTAACTGTATTGTTTTCTGGTTAATTTTGCCTCAAGCTGTTCATGAAAAAGACCGCTTCAGTTTGAAGTAACACATTGCCTTGGAAAATGCTCCTAACTTCCGATCAAGCGCTACTAGGAAAGTTGTTGTCGTGCGACGTGGATGCGCCCTCCAATTCCGATACATTGTTTCAAAGATTATATGACTTTGTCATTTTTCGATCCCAAGCGTAGCTTAACTATTAACTTTGGAGAAACTATACCAAGTTTGTACGACACGACAGAAACGAGCTTGGTGTTGCATGCTCTGTAAGTGCGACAGAACCGTTTTTATAACATGAAAAAATCTTTAGCGTGGGTCTTTTCGATTAAATTGCATATCCATTCCTTGAAACCGGACTGATAGCTGAAGCCGAAAGGTAACCTTGGGGTATAGGTGGAGAGGGAGAAAAGAAGTTTGTGCAAAATATGAAAAAGTGTTCCAACTGAAGCAGACAAAACTGAAACCTGGAAGGAATGAATATCTAAAAACAAAAAAAATAACAGAAAAAGATGCCTTTGTATGTTGAAAAAACGCTTCATACAGAAAAAGCTGATAGCGAGGAGGTTTCTCATCAGCAAATATTCTTGATCGAACTATGGCCTTTCTGGAACATTCGTCACGTTCTATGCAATTACAACGCAAGCAGGTATAGTTAAAATCTAAAGGCGAGGTGCATCGCTGAAGCTGCCTTTGTATTTTGCCATGCATGAATACTGCGCTTATATGCACTAGACTTTGCAGGATGTATGGCGGAAATTGTGTTACAAGGCCGTTTGTTGCATAAGTTTGCATGTACAACATTTTAGTTTATGAGCTTCTGCATACATAGTTATAGCACGTACGTTAAAGATTGATAAATTATACGGAAAAATCTGTGAAAGAGACTTGAGCTGCAAGTGTAATGAGAAAGGAATTTTGCACGAGCTTTTCGCTGTAGCGTATTTGTAAAATCGCAGCGAAATTGCTCAATTTAATTTGGGCCAAATCACATGATGTTTTTTACGTTTGTGCGTATTTTTGCATTGTTTACGTTTCAGGACATCAATCCAGTGTTTCAAAAACCAACATCGCGCTTCGAAAATCCCTCTTATGGAGGCGATGAGCAGTGAAGCATGACGAAGGCATTTTCACATATCTTCTAATACGAGTGGAAATTCAATAAAAATCAATTGCGTGCTGTGAAGTTAAAGCTTGTTGACAAGTGCTGGTTGCGGAGTTTTGATATCGCATGGAATTTTTGAATTTAATGTTTCTTTCGCTGCGCACGTTTAATATTCAGTATTTTGTTAAGTTGTTTTTTGTACCTCTTCAAGTACTACGGTGATGCTGATAAATTTGCAAATCGTTTCTGGCAAACAAGGTTCAAATGCGCGAGCCGATTGGATGGAAGTACTGAAATGTACGTTTTGTAACTCAGAAAATCGATAACGGGTCTGCTGGCGTTTATAATGGCTCACTGCCCAGCACGTGATGCTACAAATTAGGTTCAAAGAAACTGATTTGAATCAATGCGCCCTGGCCAAGCCAAGATAAAAGATAGATTCAGTAAAAGGGACCGAGGTTTGTTCAGACAGGTGTGTTCACCTCAAATAAACTGAATTCTCTCTAACTGTGAGAACGATGCAGCGGCCGATTGGCGTTTGCTGCACGGTGAGTTTATGCTGGATTTGAAATCTGATTTTCGTCTCGCGGCTCATTTTTTAACCTTGGTCTATAGCAAGGGGGGTTCCCAACCTTCCTCTAATCATGTACCCCTTTAGCATTTCGACAGATGAGCATATAACCCTAAAATTTCTGATGACAAAGCATATTACTTGTAATGATTATTGAAAATAATATTCACTGATCTATGCATCAATAGTTGGAAATAAATAACATGCAAATACATTTTCCATTCTATTGCTAACCGCAAATGTACCACCAGCGGGGCATGTACCCCAGGTTGGGAATCCCTGGTCTATAGCCACGCCCATATCTATTTTTACGTTACTTGCAAATGTGCATGTATCTTACTGTAAAAAATGGTTATCATGTACATTAAAAACAGTATTGGCAGAAGTAAATCATTTTCATTCTTGGAAAGTTCTTTGTTGATTTATTTATTGCTCTATACAGAAGGTATTTGTGATTTCATCATCAGGGCGACGGCGCAATTGCACGAATGAATGTATTAATAATGTCTTCAAATATTGCAAAATGCTGGTCTATCACTGCCAGAAATTCCTGACTAAGTTAGAAGGTTGGCGTAGTTCCTGAATTTCTGTCAGGTCAGGTGGTTTGTTACCAGCTGTAGGCAGCAAAGCACGACTCTGAGTGCAAACAAACATCATTGTTGATAAATATCCACAATCGTATTTGCAAAACGATTTAAATGCTATTTACTTTTTTTACCAAACTGCTTGTGAAGCGCATTTGGCGGCGGCAGCGCTGCTAGACTCCCTTTCTGCGCGGGAAGTGTGTTTCATCAAATTGCGATAATAAAGTGGTGTGTCATGATCGCTCGACAAGAAAACTATTTACCTCAGGTAGCAGTTGAAGCTGACCGCCTGGCTGCTGCAGCCCTACCCGCAACCCCGTTACTCTTGAGTTGCAAGTGTGAGCAATTAGGAGATTTACCACTGGATTTCCATGTTAGGGAGTATTTCTCCATGTTCGTCATTTCCTGCACACCAGTGGCCTCCAAATTGTTTTCCACCCAACAGTTTATGTGTTAAACTTTCCACCAGAGCCGTATCAGCCGCACTCCATACCCCCCAATTGGGGGGCACAAA
>JGI24159J19872_10008526_pt1 | contig 13419 bp, 4 predicted proteins | sample Ectturendosymbi4_FD_19872 | JGI IMG/M metagenome (IMG submission 19872) | reverse complement strand
AGTTTGTCTTCTGAAAATTAAGTTTAGTTCGTAACTGCAAATGTGTGCTGCTTAGTCAGTCTTTAGCGCTATTCATTTTTTCTCTCGTACAAGTCTGATGAGACAACCTGACATTGGCGAAAACCTTTGCAATACACCTAGTTTTAATTATGCCAACTGAATGGCTACCTGTGCAAAAGATAACGATTCCATGAAAAGTATAAAAAATAACGGTTCCATAAAAAGTAACAAGTACGGGCGCATATGCTTTGTGAGGAAATGGAAGCTTTTAAAGACCAATTCTGCCAACCAACTTCGAAAACCCGTGAAATTGTTTGAATTTATCGCACACAATAATACGTACACCTCTTTCCCTAATTTGTTTATTACCCTCAGGATTTACATGACCATCCCAGCGACCGTGGCATCCAGAAAAAGTTTTTCTAAGCTCAAACAAGAATAAGATTAACAAAAAGAAGCAAAATAAGACATATGAATGCAAACACAATAGCAAAAACAGAACAACAATTTTGTGTGCATTTTCCAGAAGAATGAAGAGACTATGCAAAGCATCACTAATGAAAACGTGCTTGTGATCTTCAATCCAACATGAGCACCTAAATATTTTGGCGGTTTTATCCACTGAATCCAAAATTAGCAGAGGCTTAAAACATGGACAAAACTCTGAAGACTTTGCTGGTGTTAAAGCACGAAAAATAAGTTTCTCTTAGCCAAGGCAATATTTGTATCGCAGCAGGCTACAATAGCCCGAAGTGCGCCGATTTGGTTTGAGTGTTCTACCGTTATTGTTGCGCTTGGAGCTGACTTATCTGTTTCAGTCGGTGTTGTCATTATTGTGCATTATAATACAAGGTTGCACTGTAGTTTTTATGTGATGTCCTATTGTCACGCTTTTTCTGTTGTTAATGTTTTGTAGCTAAGCTGTTAGATCTTTGCTGGCTGATCATATCAAGCAGTGTTGTCAATTCCATTTAACACATGGCCGATTGGCTGCCGTGCCCCGCGGGAAGTGCCTGGCCAGAGAGGAGGTATTGAATGCAGCAACTCTTGGATTTAATGGGTGTTACGGATATGTGCGTTGAAGTCTCTGCTGGAGATGTGAAACTGGGAGGCATGCCCCCAGATATCCTTAGCTTGGTATTGCCTCTTCAGGCTTCGCTCTTTAACATCAACGATATCTATCATTGTGACTTGATGCCCCCCTAAAAATTTTCTGCACACGCCACTGAGGGGTCCCACGCAAAAGTGCTTCCAAACGGGCCCCGCACTTGCTAAGGCCGATCCTGACGCCTGCCAATGGTGGAACAGATGTACACAATCTGGTATTGAACTATTCGATTAGGGTTATAGCCTTTANAACATTACATCCAGTTGCATAACTGACTGGTTCAGGGGTGCGAACCGCCCCCCCACTGGCAATGTAAAAGCCGGACNNGCTCTTAGCCTATAATTTTATATTTATTATTCCTNAGGTTTTCAGTAGGTTTTTGTGATTTTGCGTTTTTATGAGTGTTTTCTGATGATTTCGGGTTTTAGTATAGCCATCCACATCGGGATTCACTCATTTTTCAACTTTTTTCTGAGTGTTAATCAGTGGGCGGGTCCCTTACAATGGCCCCCTTCAGCTATGTTTTACCCGGGATCAAACCTCTAGTTACGCCACTGATTACATCCAGGGCGAATGATATTGCATCCTTTCGGATTCTGTACTGCGTCCAAAGGCGAAGCCTACATCTTTTAAGAGGGGTCTGAACTTGCACCAACATTTGAAATTTGGAGATCCCTATGATTTGAATAGCTAAACACATGCATCTATTTCCTGGATAAGACATAACTGTTTCCTCCACCTGTTTTTACGGTAAAAGTTATGAATATACGATTTTGCCACACTGAACAAGTTATCAATGGGTATGCATTCCCGTAATCTCCCTGCTTTAATCTCGTAATCTCTTGGCATCCCACTGGCCAGGGGCGTAACGAGGTGCAGCCTGGGGCAAAAGCAAGTTTGGTGCCCCCATGTTCAAACCTGAGTTCTTTCGGAAGCAAAATTACTGTATTGAAGAAAGGACTTGTGATATTTTTGGGGTTTTTTGGCGCCCCCTGCAGTGATTCGGAACCCTCCGCAGTGATTCAGCGCCCCCATCGTGATTCGGCGTCCGGGGAATTGTCTCCACTGCCCCCTCGTTACGCCCCTGCCACTGGCTACAAACCAAATATGCAGTTGTTCGTCAGTACTGAGTTATTTATTTCGTCTTAGCATCAAGTAAACTGCTAAGCAAATTTAGTGTCCAAACAAACCCTCCTGAAAGGAAAAAAAGCGGGAATGAAAATGAATGAAAAATAAAATATCTGAAAAAATAAGTTCGTGTGGTACACAAAAAATGGAAGTGCTGAAAAGCTTCATAATGAAAATTCCCGCCTATAAAAAGTAGTATAGAAGTCATGAACCAGACANTTCTTTAATGACGGTAACCACCGTTTGTAGGCAGAACATGTGCGGAAGCAAACTTGCTGCTACCTTTTTTTAGCAGTATGGANGCTATAACACGTTAAAACATAAATGCAAANCGCGAAGGACTATGACGTTGATAACACAGGGGCTCGAAATGTTATCTTTCATCTGACTGATCAAGATACGTGCCAATTAGTAACAAAACTTTCTGCCGTTAGTAGTTGAGTCATTCTTACACCTCTGCGAGAAGTTTAGGAGAACAAACATGTACTTTTAAACTTCAGACTAACTCCTCTAGAAGTCTACTGAAATTCAAGATATGAAAAACAAAGGTTAATGGTTTGATATGAATGAGGGGTAGAGAATTGTTGGTCAAAGTACAGAACTTTAGATCAACTCTAAGAACTGGAATGACAGCTTTTTAGGTAACAAGATTTTCTTGGCGCGGTGTTTTACACTAGCGAAACGTTGTAATGTAAGTATGCGTTAATCTAGCTAGCTTACACTGCGTTTCGGTTTCATAATGCGTTTTTGTAGGGCTTCTTCATTAATTAAATACATCTAAAAAGCACCTTGAATTGTGGAAGTCTGTTGTAGCTCTTTTTGGTATTTAACGCGCAGCATAGTTAGTAAAATACGGGTACTTTCAGTGTGACAACGTAATATGTTGCAACCTGATATTCCATTGAAAGCTCTTATTGACAGAAGAAATGAAAAAGTCACAGACCTTTTTTATAGCATTCGGCAAATTTCCTATTTTCTGGTTCTTGATATAAACTGTCCCATTTCCTGGTTCTAACCAAGAACCGCGGCGAAGCAATGGGCAAACTTTCGATCTCTCTCACACCACNAGTGGAAACGAAGTTATGTAGGAGCTCTCACAGCAGAGTGGAAACGAAATTCTGCAGGGAAGCATTCACAACAGCTTTCCAAGAGCAAAACGCATGATATGCTAACTGGAAGAAATTATAGTATGCTAAGCAGGATATAGTTATGCGATTCAGGATGGGTGCTGTCGAAGTCTGTTGTTTTAATTAGCACCACATTTTGTGACTGCATTGTGTGTATTGTGATTGTATATGGAAAAGATCTGACGTTTTGCTTGTGTTTTTGGAGAAAATTTTGGTTTGCCTAGGAATTTGCGTTTATTTTAGAACGTTGTTTTTCGGCAAACACGGCAATTTACCCCTAAATAAAGAACGCTTGGTAGAATATATCGGGGCTGACCTATGTATTGAAGTTACAAAGCAGGGTGTTTGTTTGCAGTGTGGAGTGGAAGTCTGCGACATTGTGATGTATGAGGAGCATTTCAATGTAGCTTTTGCCAGTTCTTAATTTTACTTTCCTTTAACCGGGTGAATCAGCAGTGCTTAGTTTAAGTTGGAATGAAGACAGTTCATCTCTTAGCAGTATTAAAAAATTATGAAAACGTTGGAAAGCGCACGTGAATTTCAAAATTAATTGACTGTCAGGGTGGTTATTGCGTAATGCCCGTTTAAATACGCAGCTTCTGATCAATCGTCATCAAGCGTTTAGAATTTACTTTAAACAGGTTCAAAGAGTTGTGTTTAGTTCAGGGTCACAGTCGCTGAGTTAAAAATCTGGAAGTCTGCAGCAATTTCGTGTGGCATATCCTCCCACTGCCAAATGCCACCTGAGCGCAATGTGCCTCTCGGAAACCGTTTTTAGTGAAATCAAAATCGTTGTTACAAACGCATTTTTGCAAATTTTAGTGAAAAGCAAGGTGATTGAAGTATTTTGACATACATTGTTTATGAATGTGAGTGTCGCAGTGGTGCTGGTTTGCAGGGTTGTTTGCACCAATACTTTTTAGTCAAAGATGCCTCACACCCATTTAACTCCACCTAACATGCTGTTGGTTGAAAAGTATTGTTCTATATGAAACAGGTATGATTGAATTTCCTTAATTTCAGTTCACATAGCTTTGGTTCTCAACGTCGCTACACATAATATAGTAGAAAACCTGCTATTCCCGCGCAAAGCGCTTGAGGATAAAGGCGCTTGACGACGAATATATTGCATGGAATTCTCACTTCTTGGTGCTGGAATACTTGAACTGAATTTTCACACCAGCACTGCAAGGGTCTGTTTCATAAGAAAAATTATTTAATACTTGCAAAGCGCAGACCTTGCCTATGCTGAAAAGATCATCACTATACCAGCTCCGCTGTAGATTGATCAGGTGTTTATTTTGAGGCAAAAAATTTTATCTGTTCATTTGGTCATGGACCTAATGACCTGGGACAGCGGAAGACAAATTAAATCAAGCTTAGGGGAAAGCTTTGTTGGAAGGGATGAAAGTGAACTGGAACGAGCCGGTTCGCCATGCTTATAAAGAATCTCATCCAGAACACTGCAATTCTGAGAGAAAACAGTCGTTGCCTGCACAGAAACTACTTCACTTCAGACGATGCGTGTGCAAAAAGGTCAATATGCCGATACTGTGCTTTTCTCCTCTTTTTGTGAAAATGTACGAACAAATAACAAAAGGTCGTTACTGATAATGCAACAGCAAAAAACATGCTTTCAGAATAGATTATTGCAATTTTTCCAAGATTCATTATTATTCCAAACACGACATGAAGGCTGATGTTTTATTGTTAATAACCCTTGTCTTGCAACGCAGTACAGCCATCATTAATGTGGCAATAAGCTCGTTTTTGCAGATAGTGTAAAGTGTAAGTGCGGACCACCAATTATGGGCAAACCTTGTCCCTTGGGTCATTTATTGCCAGACAAAAAAAAACAGGGTCCGTTTAAATGATTGGAGCTAAGGTGGTATGGAGAATCCATTACCCCAAACGTTTAGTTTTGCTCAACGTGACCTCCCATAATTTTTGTTTGGCGTCAGGGATATTTCTACTTTAATTCCCCCCCACGTTTAGAATGTCTGGAACCGCACCTGCCCGGAAAAGGTTTTCAAAAATGGATCGCAAAGCCGAATTTCCCTACGCCGAAAAAAACATCAAGCAGTGAAAAACTGCGGAAAGTTGGAAACAACCCCCACTAACCTTGCAGAAGGAATAGAATTGAGCAAAACGTATGTTATAGGGGTAAAGGCGCTGAATAAACTGAGCATAAACCTTACAGCCGTTCTTTCCCACAAGTGAGAGCAAAGGTTGAGAATAAACGTGGTAGAAACATTCTTGCGTTCTAATTCTGTACATGTAAAAATGGAAAAATCGCCAGTGATATTTCTCGCAAGCCAGAAAAGCGACACGCAAATGCAGTAAGCTTGCCAGTCAGTGGACTGTAGACAGTAAAATAGGATTTTCCGTAAGAGCTAAAAGCAATTAAAATGTTTTTCGTAGCAGGTTTCACAACTGTTTCAGTTTAGCATACGCTTAGGTCCTGTATCACCTGAACTGGTGCTGTATTCCTGGTTCGACGTCACCTGCCCGCGGAAATGGCTGCTGTGGCATCGGGTTTCGCCAACCAGTCGTCCCGCTTCTTTCAAACGTTTGGACAGTCAGCGATTATACGAACAGAGTTGATTAGCTACATGAACGAGGTATGCTGCTCTTTTGCTTGATTTTAAAGCATGCAGGTTACGAACAAAACCTTTAATTTATATACTGCAAGGAAGATGAACAACTTCTCAACTAGCAAGTTCCTTAGTGCTCAAAGTTAAATGAAAGGGATGTCAAAAACGCTAATATGATCAAAAGTGTGGTTCTTTACGCTGCACAGTCTGCCGTNAATCGACTGTAATTTAAGATTTTTTGCAAATAAGTTAATCTTATGTTACTTAAAATAGTTCTGCAGAGAACCTATGATTGTGGTGACCACAATGCGCTGCTTTGAGCAAACGGATAAGATACATACCGAATTGCAATTATTTATTAATATATAGAAAGAGGTTAGGATCTGTGTCAATTAGTTGGATAAGCGTTAGATTGACCAACACTCTAGCCTCCAGATGCAGAAGCTAAACAAATTATGTCCTGAAACCAAGCACTGGGCTGAAAGAATAAGGTGTAACGTAATACAAAAATTTCTTTGTGAACAGCTCGCAACAAAGTTATTATTTTTAATTTGAAATCAATGGCGGCTCGACTGTTTTCACTTTTTAAAAGTCGTTTGCTGCAAACAACAAGAAATGCTGGAATCCTTTGCCACTAACGTTTTCTCCGCAAGTGCAAAATCTCTACAAATAGAAATGACAAACGAAAAGTTGTGCAACTACTGCTTTTCAAAACCTTAACAAAAGTAGATTTCGGTGAGAGTCATTTCCCTGTACATGCTTGCATCGAATGATCATGCTGTTCATGTGCATTTCAGTCCTCAACTGCAGTGTACGTGCCGACTTTGCAAGCGGAAGAGTGGGTGCGAGTCACGACGCCATTCGAAATCGCTTCAGCGGGCGTTTCTTTGCTGGCCATCTTCGTCAACTTATGTGTGCTGGTGGTGATCTGCATAGGACCAAGAGCTTTCAGGTTAAACGCACCTCACATGAAAAACTTTTCCAAAACCAGGCCTTGTATTCGTAGTTTTTCTGTTTTGAAGCACAGAGACTGATATAATTTACGCTGACGTTGTGCAATACCATTATCAACTCCTTTGACAGGAAATAGACAACAAAAGAAAAGGTTGCCAAACATCACATGTCTTGTGACAGACTCACTCAACTGACTGCAGAATAAAACTCTGCTGTTTTTCTTCCAACAACCCAAAGAAAAGGTTGTTTACTACTAGTGGGAACTGTTTCACCGCTGATCCTGAACAAAAATATTTCATTTTGATCTAAGAAAAAAATTTTAGTTACTTCGATTAGAATAATGCAATGGACTAACATGATCGGGTGCACGTCCAAGAGATGTAACACTCATAACAACCTTTTGTTGCCTTCAACATTGAGAGAACTGGCCCTGGATGAGCTTTTCTTCAGTTTTTTTCTCAATTCGCCTCCTAATCTCCAAGCTACACGAGAAGCAAAAGTAAACTTTAAATCAATAATAATGGTTTTTCAAAGCGTTTTAAAACTTTAAATCAATTATATTGGTCTACAAAGGCATTGTAATTCAAATAAGAGATGGATGGCACAGTTTGGTAAGCTTTGCGATACAATGCAAGCTCCCATCTAGCCTGCGTTAAAATGGCACAGGGAATAACCTGCTTTTTTAAACTCGTAGTTTGATGTGAAGTAACCTGTCAAAAACATTTTGCTACATAGTGCAACGGAAAATATCCAAGCTTATGGAACAAAACGTTAACGCCAGGATCGAGAATGTGCCCTATGTGGCAAACGTTGCTTATTACGTAATGCCAGACCGCAAATTCTAATGGCCATGCAGTGCATGGCCATTAGAATTTTCGCAACTCCCCATCAGCGCATGACATGCACTGATGCGGAGTTTGAGTGAAACCCCGACGCTCAGATATACTTTCTGATTCATCATGATTTGTTTTGACATGGGCAGGAACAGGTCGTTCCTTTTGCTTCGGAACCGTACTGACATATACTGTTGCTGCATCTTTCAAGTGTCACGGGGAGGGCATGAAACGTAAATCAAATTGAACTTTTCTTTATTTTTTTCATTATTTTCAGTTATAGATTACTCTTGCTTAAATCACAACCTATAAATTACAACCGTTCACCGTTGGACACCGACTAGGGTGTGTGCTGTCACTACTACTCTTCATAGTCTATATCAGCTATGTCCAACCCGCTGGCCGCATGTGGCCCAGTCGAAGGTTTTGTGCGGCTCAGTTTAGGTTTTCGCTGTAGTAAAAGTATCCTATATACTGACAACCTGTCCTTATTTNGATAATCTTGAATTTGACATTTTTGATGCAGGTCGTCTTCAGTGTCACTTTGTCACGTCTGTTGCCATTGCACTTAGGATTCGACGCTTTCAGTACATTAGCTTACGCTAAATTAAATTCGCTAAGATCAAAGAAAGCCACTGAACGTGCAACCTTCATTAATATGTCGCTCAATGTGCGGTCCTGGTTAAGATAGTGTAGTTACATATGTTTTGGCTCAGTAAGCCATTTGGGTTGGACATAGCTGGTCTGCATGTATTGGGTATAGACAGCAACAGCCGAATCAACGAGGGTGTTACCGTTGGAAGCTGCAGGATCAACCGCTTGCTTTTGGCGGACGATACTTGCATCTACTGAACAGAGTCTTCGAAATGCACTTGATCGGTTTTGTGTTTTGTGCTATGCACAACCAAGCGGGAATGAAAATCAGCACTAAAACACGGAGGGGATATGTCTCTCCAGAAACCCAAGTCAGTGTACGTTGCAAGTAAGGGGCAATACATTGCAGCGGGTGGAGAAGTTAAAGTGTCTTGGGTGGTGTTTACGAGTGACGGAAGACGGAACAAGTAGATTGATACACGGATTGGCGAAGCAAACGCAGTTCTGCGTCAGCTTCATCGCTCTGTGATCACAAGGCGGGAGCTTTCAAATACCGTAAAGCTGTCAGTTTTTGAATCCGGTCTCTACACCGATTCTCACCTATGGTCATGAATCTTGGGTAATGACTGAAAGAGTACTATCTTGAGTGCAAGCGGCAGAGATGTGACCCTTCGCGACAAAGTGCACAGTTGTGAAATTCGTGAAAACCTTAATGTCTAGTCACTACTCCGCCGAATCGAGAGATCCCAGCTACGCTACGTTTGTTCTGCCATGTTTCCAGAATGTCCCAGGTGTTACAATCATTTCTCCGTCTAGTCTTACAGTNCAGTCATTCAAACCTAATGGCAAAAAAAACATCATCCGGNGTCGCTAGCGTAGCCAGCTCATAAATTTGGGGGCCAAAATTTAGGGACTAAATGTTTTATTTCAGGCGAATAACACCATTTCGTTTGGGATACCGCCTCTCAAGGCACAAAATGACCATATTTTCTAAAAATTTGAGGGGCCAAGGCCTCCTAGGCCTGCCACTGGCTACGCCTATGTTCGGTGTTAGGCGCAATATTTTACCTGACCTAGTCCGATTTCCGAAGGTCCGTTTTGTGGAGTTCAGATAAACGATAGTTGACTGTATCATTGTACTTCAACTCGTTGGTGCCATGGTGCGACGTGAGGAAGAAGTAAACTCGCGGACCGTAGTTTAGTAGCGTCTGTTTATGCAAACAAGTTTTTAAAACGTCAATGATAGCTAATAGTTCGCCGAACTATATACTCATAATGCTTACGCAGGTTGAGTTCACTTCTCCGGGTTTACCCCACCGCATAACACGTTTTCCGAAGCGTCGCATTTAACCCCATCACTCTTGCTTTACCTAAAAGATTTCCATTTATTTTTTTGAGATTATTTTGAGCTCTCTTTATAGTAGAAAACATGTGTGAACTATGCCATCTAAACCAAAAGTGATAACAATCACAATCACCCCTCTCTCCTCCACAATCACGTAATATTCAATCGTCTCTCACTCAACACAGTCTCACTTTTATAGTTGTTAAAGTTTCATGTGTGCTCAAGTCGGAAAATGTTAAGCATGCACTGACCCTCAATATCACAGTTAGTCATTTTTCATGGTATCAATTTATCTCCTAAATTGCATTACCGTTTAAGTAAGAATGTTCAAAGACGACTGATTTCCGTCTGTGCAATCCGACCATTGGAATAGCTTTCATTGCTCACCCACTCCTCAACGACCCTGTTTAAGATATGACCTAATCGCACACTCACCTGCAAATGCTTACATCATCTTTTATAATAAAAATTTATTTTGAGTCATTGATGGCAAACTGAACAAAGGTAGGGGCGTGCAGAGGTCTGGAGAAACTGCTTGATTTTATGCACCCTACCTAATTCTAGTATTGAGAAATGCGAGAATGGTATGCATGGAGGAACTAGATACTGTATTCTAGGCCGTAGCTACATTGAGGCAAATGAGGCACTTGCCTCGGTAAACTTTATGTAATGCTGCCATACATCATTTTTGTAACGCTAAATCATATTATATTGTGTGGCTGTTTTAAAAAGAGAAGCACTGCAGCTACACTGTGTCGCAACCACCAGAGATACCACCAGCCTAGATTAAATAAGGGCAGGATGTTAGGTTTCCATAAAATACATTTGACAACATACCAAACCGGTGACGTAATTAACATATTCGCCTCGGTAAAAATTTGACCCTGAATACGGCCATGTTATTACATCTATGCATGCAAATTAAAAGATAGACCTGCAAAGAAGATAACACTTGTGGGGCCTGATTGGACATAGAGTTCTCTATTTTATGTATTATAAATAGTATCTGAAATTGTGCAACCATTCCGTTTGATGCATTACTGCCCTTGCTAAGGATACAGTTTAGTAAAAGCAGATGAAGAAGTAAATATTTTTATTCACTGGAACGGTGGAACCGGTGATGGGATTCGACCGGTTCGCAAAAACCTGTTCTTGGGATAGGCCATCTTTAATCCCGAGAACCGGTTGTTGGCATGGTTTGCCTTTAGAGACTAATAATGAGAGAACCTGCTGTTAGCGTGTGCGTGTCTTGGAGTGAGAGAACCTACGTCACTACCGAAACAGCCCTTCGCGTTTTTCTCTTTTCACAGCGCTTTTCCCGTGAGTGACCAATAAGAACTTGCAGTATGATCACTGCAGCTCAATTTGCAATGCACTGATGATGATAAGTGGAGTTAACGAAACGTTTGCAAAATGTCCTTGATATCATTTTCATTGGCCGTGATTTTCATTGTGAGAGAACCTCTTCTTAAAAACTTTGAATCGCACCACTGACTGAAACAGCGGTTCTTAACCTGGGATAAATTTAACCCTGGGTGTAAATTTCATCTTCCAAGGGTGTAAATGTATTCAACCATAAATTGCAACCAATGTAAATTTTTATAAATCAATCTAAACTGTAACAGTTTGTTAATTTCTTATTTTCAATAAATGAGCACCACTGAATGCATTGGGGGTAAATCTGGCAATCTTGTTCGTTAAAAGGATAAGATATGTAAAAAAGGTTAAGAACCACTGGACTGGAACATATGAACAATTCAGTTACACAATTTCGCTTATTTATTTCTAATTCTCAAATGAACTCTCCTATCGGAAAATATTTGTACTACCTCATTTTTTACACCGACTTAAAATAATTCTCTTTGAATACTAATTAAAGCCAAGTTCGTAGGCGTTCCCGTAACATGGAGGATCTTAGACATGATTTTATAAGTTTGGACTTTGAAAATGATCTTGCAATGAAAAATCCGATGGTGAGCAGTAACCTATATGTGTTACATAATGTTGGGAAGACATGCCTCCACTAATCACTCAAGAATGTGCTTAAGATTAGAGTGAACTGCAGCTCCTCCAGCTCGAAGAATCATAACAAAATCTATAATGTCATTATACAACTGAATGGCTGTCACATCATTGTCATAAAAATTTGCAAAGTTCAAGCAATCCTTTCATAATTTTAGGGGAAAAGAGATAGGGTGTAGTACCTTAAGAAAATGATGGCAATATTCATCTCTCTCTCGAGTCAGTTGCATGACCCCTCAGAAACATGCAGCATATGTTAGCACTAGTAGTCCTACAAAACATGTAATTATATTTTCATAAAAGCATCTAATTACAGCATTTTCATAAAATCCAATTTTTGTCGCCCCGTTCAGTACCCCTCTGCACGCCCCCGTTCGTGGGTTTGCTTGATCAACTTGTATTTGGTTGATTGTGGGCGGATTGGTTGCTGTGCTATTGCAGTTTCAAAACGATCGTGCTATTTAACATATCTTTACAGGACGCCAACATTCTTCTTCATCAGCAGCCTCGCAACAGCCGATTTGTTAACTGGCGCAACAGTCATCCTCGCAATTTTTCTACCCGTCAGCCACCGGACCTGGGAGCGCGTTGTTTTGAAAGGCCTAGCCGTGGTCAGTTTCAGCGCATCGGTTAACAACCTGCTGGTGATAGCGGCTGACAGGTAAGCTTTGTTGAGACCATCAAAATTTTTTGAATGCAAGAAAAAACATCTTCCCTACAAATTAGGGTTATTCAGCCCAAGATAATAGCCTAGTTCAAATCAGTGCGTTCTGTACCACAAAGTGTCTGATACATTTTTGTTTTGCTTTTTTATCGATTTATAGAGGGGGAAAATGACAAATGTGAAGGTGCGATGTTATTGCTCCAGTTAGACGTTTTTGATGGTGGTGCATTTGTTGGAAGCGATTTTTCACAGAACAATGCCCAAAATGAAACTGTTCGAAACTCACACAAACATTAAAAGAAACTTGCATAAGACCAACGAATGAAGGTAAACGCAAACGATACATGGAAAAGTACCTGATAATGTCACAACATGCAACCGATACAGACAATGGTCTGTCTTGAGTTGTACTCAGTAAGCACAAAATTAAGAAAACAACCAAAAGACATTATTTGCAATAAGTAAGCCAAGAAAAAAGGAAAATAATTCACGGGAACGAGCACTACATGCCCGCAGCACCCCGTAAATGTCTAGTGAAACGGCGTGTGCAGGCGGTAGCAAAGTTATAAATAGGACGAGATGATTCTTGGAAACAAAATCAACTGTACTCACGAGATCTACTGCATATTTTCTAAGAAAGTTAGGAAATAGCGTTGCAGTTTATGTAATAAAAAGTGTTTCACGCCGATATCAGCTTATCTCGCCGAATAATATTTCAACATGATAGTGAAATATGAAGCTAGGTACGTTGTGTACCAAAGCTTCCTTTATTTGTTTTGGTGCTTCTTCACATCTCACTCAAATTTGGCGAAAATTGCTCTTTTTTCTTCGTACATTCAAGGACGCTTGAACACAGGAACACGGTGGGGATATGAAAATATGTAAATGCATGGGCGCAATTTTGTTGCAAAATGTGGGGGACAGCTTGGTGTGAAACCAATATAGTCATCGGGTCAATGCAGAAGAGACGTTTTATATATACAGATTCCCAATCTTATTTCTAGATGTGTTTTGAGAGTAACACTAATCACGCTTTGTCCTGGCAGATGA
>JGI24159J19872_10008525_pt1 | contig 13421 bp, 9 predicted proteins | sample Ectturendosymbi4_FD_19872 | JGI IMG/M metagenome (IMG submission 19872) | reverse complement strand
TGATAATGACTGAATAATTGCTCTCAATTTTTAGCAAGTTGCTGGAAAAATTGTGACATAAACCACTACCTCTCACGAGTAGTTTAGTTGCTGTGAATGAAACACTTTGAGAGCCGGCGTACGATATATTCGTGCTTCAATTTCGGCATAAAAAACAGCAGTTTTCGGTTATCTTACCAACGCCCTAGCTTCTCCGCCGATTGCGCTAGAGAGCTGTTCAAGGGATCAAAGTTTTCTTGCCCTGAACCTCTAAAAGAGCAGATGCGGATTTTTTTCGCATGAATTTTGCTTGAAGCAATGTACACATCCCACAAATCTGACGAAATCAACCGCAAAAGCAGCACCGAAACTACATTAACCGCACGGACAGATCACCAAGACTGCAACTCGTCGGCGTTGTGGAATCAATACCAGCAGGCGTTGCTTCATCCGGACTGCGAAAAAGTTTTCCCCATTTCGAAGCCGTTCACACAAGCCGTTACTGTTCAAAAACGATTTTCATGTTGGGTACTTTCCACACGATGCGTTACGTACTTCATAGCTTCGTGTCGCCCTTACCAGCTGTCTTTTACGTTCTTGCTGCAGCTACAACCGCGCCGAAACTTCACCACCTCTCTTGAAGTACTTTCGCTCACACTCAAGCTGTCGGCGAATTCAACAAGTGCCTCTTGTTGCGTATTCCAATTTGCCGTTGATATAAGACGCTTCTGCGCTTCGGAAGTGTCAGCAACGTTCCAAGCGGCTAAAGATTCATCTCGCGGGAACTATTTCTGGGTTTTTTTCTGCGCGTCACTGTAAATTTTCAACGCATCGGGAAGTGGTGCTTTTGTTTCCAGAAAACCGCAAAACACTACTTATTTCTCCGCAAGAAACAGCCAAATGTAGGCCTGGATTGTAGCAACGATCTTTTACCTTACGCCCTTCGGAATCTTCTGCACTCAAACTTTTGCTAATATAGATTCTGGCGGCCTATGCCACAGCAGGATAATGTCAATTTTGATGTTTCGCTCTTTGTCACAGTCACTGACTTACTGGTGTTATTCAAACCATTTTTGTGCGTTCTTGGCTCTGTCATAAGAGCTGTTAGTTAGTGTGTTAAATCGGTGAACTTACATCTTTTCGATTGATTGCATAAAGCGGGTTGAAACTGTCCTTTTTAATTTCCTACTAGAAAATAATTTACAAGTGCCAAAGCAACAGCTGAACCAACGTACGTCTGAAATGTATGTTGCTCAAAACGTTGCTTAAAAATGAGTTGGGAGTCTTTTCCATTGCTATCCTAGAAAGATGCGTACAAAGGCGAATCGAGACAAACTTCGTAGGCCGCTGTTTAGGAATTATTTGCTTCGCCTTGGAGGGAATGGCAGCGCATGCGCAAAAAAAACAAACGCAAAAAGTCACGAAGTGGTTCTGAGCAAATTCGAGCGCGGATTTCCTGTTTCTAATGTAGTCTTAGAGCAACTTTTTATAATAGGGTCGACCGGATTGATTTTCTAATACTTTCGTTGTCCTTGGTTTTTACATGAAGTAACCACAAACGTTATCTTTTGTTAGGTTTCTACCGTAATTTTTCAACAAAAAAGACATTGATAGAAGCAAGGGTTTAAACATTTAAGTATGTTTTGTATCATACCAGGCCGGTAGCCAAGTTTTATGGTTTGGAGGGACAAAATGCATTTTTAGTGGGCAAGACCTTTGTTTTTATTAACTATTTAAAACAATTTTTTTTGGGCACAACACAATTTGGAGGGCACATAAAATATTCGTGGAGCACTGTCCCCGAACACCGCCTCGTGGTTACGGGTCTGTATCAAATCACAAAAAAGAACAAATCTGACGAACCTGCCTCCCGGCTGAAGGTACGAAATTGCCTCGTCACGCAAGAACAACTGTATTATCGCTATATTTTGCCCACGGATAGAATTATAATCTTTCAGCTTTGCCAGCTCATGAGTTTATTAATAAATATACGGCTTTCTATGACACATTAATGTCAGAATGTTGTCTTTACTTGTACACACAATGACTAGCTAGCCGCATGTGAGAGACGTGCAGTTTGCGACATGCGACATGTTTAGAAATCCGGCTTCAAGTGCTTGTTGTGACAGGTCCGGCGAAACACTTCGCAAAATCGCATTCCAAGATCGCTTTCTTTTGTTATTTCACATTCCTGCTTGGCCGAAAATAAGGCGGAAATATTTTGACTGTTTTTGTGTTTTCTTATGTCGTTCGCGACCGGTTTTCAACTAAGCAATCGTGTATGCGGTGATACCAGCCATCGGTGTCCAGCCTTAACCAAGCTGTTTAATATTTGCCGTTGCCGCAAAAGCATACGCTGGCCTCAGATGGGGCTCCGGTGCTTTTCTTGTTTTGAATCAATTGAAGACTGTTCTCCTGAAAACACTTCCATGTGGAAAAGGTGCGCATATCTAATATAGCTTTATTTTGCAGTATGCAGTCTGCTTCAGAAAGCTGCGATTATTATGCTTTTCTGTGGATGAATGTTTCATAAACCTGGGATCAATAAGACTGATTACCTGATTACATTGGCTTAAAAACTGGGATTTTTACATCATTTCACATGAAGTTATTCAGCTTTTCTTTGATAATAAACGTAAATTCAGATTTTTCGCATGTTGAAATGAATAAGATACGAAAAAGTGGAAGTTAAAACCTCGTAAATTCATTTTTAAGAGCAAAAGCATGTGCTATTAAATTTAGAACCAATGTTCATTATCTTGTTTGGATCAAAATCTCATTTCAATTATTTTTTTCAAGTTCCATCGCAAAGTTCACGATAGATGTGCCAACTATAACAGCAATAGACCTTGAACCTTTTAAAACCCCCATTATAATATATATGTTTAGGCATTACAGTAGGTGTGTTGCCATAACCCCAAACAGTAAACCTAGTATCAAAGCAAGACCTTTTTTTATTGTAAAAAGTGTGGTACATGATATGTGTATTTTTAATGAAAATGCTTTTTCTGTACTTCATTTAAAATTAGTTGTTCTAAAGTTATTTGCTGCTGCATTTGTAGTAGTTCTCGTTAGATTGCCCAACGATAACAAGTATTGTGCAAACAATGATAACAAGTGTTGTGCAAACAAACAACAACGCGGGAAGATTTTGTTCACAAGATAAATCTTGCAACCGATCTAGTTCAAACAGTTTAAGTCTGCATCCATCAAAACATATAAGACAACCAGCCATTCGGTCACTGAACCTACTTGCTGTCACCGATGGATGGCACCAACCTAGTTCGGTGTTCCTATTCGTTGTAAGTTATCCGTCGCGCAAGAATTAGAAGGAAGCTTCTGGTTATATGGATGAAAACATTCTAATTTCAGTGCTGATGTTACTTGGGAAGTCGTTAAAGTGTTTCTTATTCGTTTGATTCATATCAAAGTTATTGCGAGGCCGGCATCAACATTGGCTAAGCTCCCACTTGTTTCTCATTGCGAGTATACAGAAAAAAAACTTTGGAAATGGTTAAAGCAGGATTTCGACAACACACCTTGATGCAAACATTTAAAGCACACTTAAAGATGAATGAGTTAACAACTTTTCATTGATGTCTCATGGAATTTTTAACGCATAAATAAAAATAACTAAAAAACGCCTTTGGTAACTCAGTAGATCAGTAGACTAAAGTTTACTGGTTCTTGTCTTAGTCCATGAGCCGATACAGTATCTTCGCTTATTAATTCAGGCCCGAGAAAACTTCTCAACTCTACAAAAATCAGGTCAATACCACAGGAACAGCGGCTACGTTAATGTTTATTGCTTGGCATTTTTCTTGCCGTCTGGGTAGTGGTAGTCGAGATTAAGCAAGCTGTTGAGATGAATGAAGTACATTGCCTCCATAAAAATAAAAAAATAAAGGGAAGCTTGAATTTAACAAAATTTTGAGGTCTAATTCAAGATCAGCGTTATCACACAACTTCCACTTCAATATCGAGCAATACTGTTGCATGTTAAGACTGCCACAAAAGGTAACTTTTTTATTAACCATTTTGTCAAATTATAGAATCCTATCAGCTCAGTGAAGCACGGATTCAACCATTGTGGGAAGCTAAACTAGCAGCTGTATCTCGAAAATTTATTAAAAATTGCAACATCAGACGATTTTCTTCAAATTTAGTAGATTTCAATGAAGTCTACAATTTCCCAATGAACTCATTCTTCCAACCCAGAAAGTTTAACTGGTTAGTATCTTGTAGAATCTAGAGTAAACATTCCATAACTGTCAACAAAATATACAGCTTCTGGTGACAAGCGGTCACAGGTTGAGGCTTCGGGGTCACATGCAACTCGAAGGCAGGCCCGTCGCCAGGATTTAGCAGCAGAGGGGGCCAAAAACCAGAAGGAGAGGCCAAAAGCCAGAAGAGGGGGCCACATTTTTGAAATACAGTATTGGACGTATGCAGCAACCGGTGGGCCAAAGGAGAAATGGGGGAGCACCGATTTCAAATGGGGGGCCGGGCATCACTGCCCCCACCCGCTGGCGACGGCCCTACTCGAAGGTTGCGCCTACCATCCAATAAGGCCTTTCACAAAACTTAAATTTGCTTTTGGCTTTCCATAATACGAAACTGCAGAATCATTGGAGATTTATGAGGTCTTCCGTGATGGTGGAAGAACCATAGTGAATATAACGGAAAAGCAGCCGCTTTAGCTTCTACTACAAAATATTGCAATGTCACCTTTGGTGAATATAACCTTGAAGATGGGCAATATACGCAATATGAGTTGAATGAAATAATAAGTGTTCATGATTTTACCATTTGGTCTCATCGTTTCCGGCATTTCCTGAACTGGGTGCGAAATGCGATAAATTGACCATTTAAACAGAGGTGTTGAGTTTAATAGTAACACCTACTGTCAACAGAACATTGATTCTAGCATGTTGATATTACGTAGAATCCGCACATTTGACGCCAAGGCAAGCTGCGCTATTATTAAATTTCCATTGTATTATTAATGTTTCATGACGCAACAAGAACGGAAGGGCTGGCGTTTGTAACGAAACAAAGGTTGAATGTCGCATTGTTACCTCAGGTTTCAAGAGTGCTCAATGCGCTCTCGCGAAGTTTAGTGGGACCAGTTCGTGGGCCTTCGCATCTGTGGTCTAATTCAGTGTTAAAGAATAAAATTTACTTGCCAGGCCACAGGGATGAAATTTGCTGCCCAGTCATTATACCGGATAGTGATATTTTTTGAGCCAGCCACCACGAGTGAAACTTACTAGCAAGCCAGTAGCAGAGAAACAACATTTCTAGCCAACCACCTGGACACTGACATTGAGGGTGTAACGTTGTTTTGGTCGGTCGTGAATTCGTGAACTGGAAGCGTTTTAGCAAAATATGTTGATACACGAGTCAGTTGAAGTGCTGGAGTTGGTGACGTGCCCAGGCAACCGGCAACGTCCAGAACAATTTTTTACTATCACTAAATCAGTGATAACGGTTGTTTGATCAGTCATTACCTGCAAAATACCAGAGTTCTCCATTGATGAACAGAAATTTAGATACTGAAACATTTAGAAAAGGATGGAAATCAAGCCATTTAGGAATATTCTTGTTAGGCCAAATTAGTAAATGTCTTTAAAACTCTCCTAGCGAAATTACCTCGCGCAAATATAGAAAAGCTGTAGCATTGGCCGTTCGCCCGTAATTGTGTTGAATGTAAGCGCAATTGTAGCAACAGGTAGTGAAAACAAGTTGTCAAATAAAAATCTTACCAAAAAGTTACTTGTGCATTTTAACCATGTACACGTTTCATTAAAGAATTTGTGTTTTCATCAGAAAATGCTTGACGAATTTACTCTTCTGGCAACATTGCTGCTTTATACTTCACTCTTTCACAGTGAATGCCTACTGTACGCGTGCACAGATATAGTTTGTGTACGTCCCGACCTAAAGCAGGTTGCAGCTCCTTAATAAAAGCATTCGCTTTGAATCTTTTTAAGCCAGTAGATGACTTGTTCAGATATATCCCAATACAATGCCCTGAGACTATTCCGTTTTTAACTCTGGTAACGCTGACTTTTTGGCAATAATCGTTATTCATACGATGGAGTAACGCTTTATGAAAGTAGAAAAATTAGTTAACAACTGCTAGCAAACTTTATCACATTTCATCCGTAGTTATGCTGCAAAATCGCTAAATGGAAGCTATAACGCTATTTAGTGAATACGCCATCTCTACTGTACGTGTTCGGAATAAATCCGTGTGAAACCAATATTGTAAAGACAGGGCGGCCTTTCTTGATTATTTTCTATTCAGAACACGTCTCCATGAAAATGCGACCAGCAGTAAGTAGTTTGTCTTCTATCGAACCTTGTTTTGAAGGATATAAAACTTACGATCCTATCGTAAAGTCCAAGCACATGTTGCTGATGGATCTGGGCGTTTTCAAGTGAATCACCCGGGCAGCCACACAACTGTTATCGTGAAAAAATATTCACAGTCAGTTTTGCTGACTTTTCCAAGGGTTTGATGAGAGATTTAGATGACGAGACCAAGGATTTAGATACACGAAAATCCCTTGTCACACAATCTCTCTGGTTCTTTCAAAACGGCACGCTGTCCGCTTGTTACCAAGCGATATCAAGTTCTGTTTTATATGGTGACAATAGCGAACGACAACCAACGCCACAATGAAAATGTTCAACAACAATGGGCTTTAACTCGTATAACTAAATACCTTGAGAAGCCTTAAACACAGCACGTTGAGTCCTGCTGAGCGCCAGGTACAGGTTAAATTTTCTAAATTGAAATGTCTCGCCAGCTGAAAGATCAATAAGGCCGGAAAGCAGTAATATATTGAAATAATCCAGAGCTTCGTTAATATCGAATCGTTAATATGTAACGAACTCTCGACTTTCATCCCTTTACCAAACAACGAGACGCCTTGAGTTCGGAATTTTCTACTTTCTATCCGTAGTTTACGAGTTGCTATTCAAAGTCGCAGCTTTGTAGTTACGAAAGCGCGCGTTGCAAATGATCCATATTCTGGCTGATTTGCTGTGTGAGTTCGAAACAGGCATTTTTACCGACAATGGAACAAGTATTTAGACCTGTTAATACTTCTCGCGGAATGAAAATCCACTCTGCAAGCATGTGGATCGGGTTGCAGAACGCTTGCTATATTATCACGATAAAAATCAAGCTTAGACTTCACTCGCTGTTTTGTATAGTTGGCTGTTCTCACACCTTGCCTGGTGAAAATGTGCATCTGATTTTTGTCAGCAGTTGAAGGCAAAGCTATATCGGAATGTAGTATGTTCAACTATGGTAGCAGATTTTGATTCTAGATTTATTTATTTATTTATTATTTCATATGACTCTGTTCAAGGCAAACAAGACACAGAGCTTTCATGCGCAAAAGTAAGCAATTGTCAGTGGAAACTAGAATGAATGAAAGCACAATGGCAAAATAATTGATCAATGTAACCAAAGAGTGTCACATAGGATAGGTGAAGGACCATGGCGATCATCAAGTCAACCAACCCCGTATAAAACCCTGCGTGCTTAAAATTAGTATGATTTTGCTCGTATTTCTAGGAAAGCTAATGTTTTTTGGGCCTCTTGCAGGAATATTGGAACATGCACCAATAAAAACGCACGAAAAGCGCGTACATGTGAAGTAGCTTTCCAACAAAACGTGTGCCATTTTTTTAACATAAAAGAACCAGATTTTCAAGAAGAAAATATTGTTTTAAAAGCGGGCTCAGTCAGGCAGTCAGAATAATGTCCAATTACGACGTTGTAAAACGTACTTATGCGAAACGCAGAGGGGGAAACTAAAGTGAGAAGATTTCTGAATGCCGTCTTTCCTCTTGATATAGTCTGGGCTCTTGCGCTAGCGAAAGATCAGGAGATGGTCTTGTGAAGAAATCACGTTTCGACAAGGCACAAATTACAGTATAAAAAACGATTTATCCAACATGTAATTCGGCTAACAAGCAACTTGCAATGTGTGAAAACTGCATCAGAAACTTCCCGCGGTTAAAAAAAGAGAAAAGCGCACAAAGTAGATGGAATCTTACATAAAAGATTATTTCAGCAGGTAGCAATTAACTGGAAAAGATAGTCAACTTGGCAAATAGATTCATAGTGCTTATGAGCAAACAGGAGTTTTAGAGAAAAAATATTCGTTTCCAACTGTGTAAGTTGTCTGTGTTTCCTTCCGCAGCTGTTATCACGAACATTTAATGTGCCCTGCAGACCTTTGCCACGTTTACCCAATCTTTGTAAATAAATCATTGGTAACAAAACCTACGAATTTCGTCGTTGGGGGGAGTAAGCTTATTTCACGTGGGATCAGTTTATTTCTCCGTTAATAAAGACTACATCGCAACAATGACTTTTTACAGTAAACTGGACCATTTGGTTAACGTTTCATAGAAAGCTTGATATCTGCATTTNAACTTTTACATCCGTGAGCATTCTGCATGGATTGAAGTCTGGAATGAATGCTTTTTNCTTTTATTGTNNTCACCAGTGCAAAAATATACGCCACTGATCTTATTGTTTGAATGATGCTCGGCAAGTCAACNCTGACTACAACCACAAAATAAAAATATATTATGTCAAAAATGTACGCTGTGTTGACAACGAAATCAAAGCAGATCTATTTGTGTACAAGAGCTATACTGACAAGCGTCGACTTTAACCTATGTCATTTTCCTAGTGTATGATGTAGAGCTACTGGTTGTCATAAAACCATGTCGTGCATACCGAAGTTTTGAATAATACTTATCGGAAAAGACCTGGCGTTTGTTTCTGGTGACGTGTTCACTAGCGATGCAGCTTTGAGAGCCAAGGTTATCAGCTCGGATTTTAATAGAGAACAACAAAAGTCGCAACGTCTTGCTGAGTCGCAACGTCTTCTAAGCATCATTCCTCTGCTGTAATGGAATAAATTCATCATCCCCGAGATAATGCCTGAAATCATACTGACCACCGGTGAGGATACGATTTGTGTTTGACTCTCTGTTAAACCAGTTTGCTTGCCGGTTTCTAAATGTCCCGTTTTCAAAAGTTTGAAAACTTCCCATTTTTAAATACAACTTTACAAAAAGCAAAAAGCGAAAATCGTACAACATTTCAGAAACGAAAAGTTTACGAATATGAAAGTAAAACGTCAAGATTTATCTTCGCAAGGTAGACTGTACTCTCAACTTTCCCCAGAAGAAATGCATTTGTGATGAACTTCAACGTAAAATTATGCTTTCCTTTACACGCGGATATTGATTCTCAAAATGTACAAAGGCTCATTCGACGACATCATTGACATGTCACAAACTGCTGCGAAGCAACATTTTGCTTGGATGCAGAAACGGTCATGGCAACCAGGCAAAATTTCATTTTATGTGGGTTTGCACTTTCTCTTTTACGCCAAGGTTCTCGCGGATCTGAGCACATCTGTAACGAAAGCCTGGTTGCATGTCAGCAGTTCCCCGCACAGCTGTATGGGTTAATATCAAGCAAGCATGAATCCGGGTGCCAAACGAATTTGCGTGCAACTTTCCTACCCGCTCAAAATCAATTGAATTTTTGCAGTGCAATCCAAATCCCAAGAAAAGAATAAAAATCTGTTTAGACGCACTCGACTTGGCAACCTAGTTTTTTTCGATGTCCCGTGGTTTTTGCATTTAACAGAAGATTTTACAGTTAATTAATTTACGTCAGCAAACCGAAGCTCAAAACTTTACTGCTCCAACGCAACTAAATCTTTCCTTCACTTGCTTTTTTTCACTGCGCACTAACCACCTTTCCGCTAAAAACACTTTATTCCAATACATCAAACTCCGTGGTTAACATCTGCATGGTTTTAAGCAACATTCATCCTACGGTTGAGAGAACGGAGTAAAGAAACGGTACCCATGTTTGAAAAAAACGCTCCACAATTTTTTCTTTTCCACCATCACGCTAAACGCACGAGTGAGTTTTCACAGCAAAATATGCCGGTCTCCACGTATAAAGCCAGTAGGTTTTGGGACCAAGGCAATCCATTTACAAGTGGCGAGTAACCTTATCCTGGCACGATTTACCCTCTCAGTTCAACTGTTTGGTTTGCAACCAGCGCAGAACGACAAAACAGCTCGAAATGTTCGGAATTCTTATCAACGGTTTGTGTTTTTCAGATCCTCCTGAACTGGACGTCGAAGACTTCGTAAGTTGCGCGGCAGCGCCTCCCAACCTTTAGCCATGCCTCGCATACCCANAAAACTTTGTAATATTTGCTTGCACTCCTTTCGCAGTGGTTAGCAAAGCGCACAGTGGNACCAATATAACAGANAGTCCCAGTAGGCAGGCCATGATTNGTAAAAATTGCAGCTAAACTCGCAGNGCATATTTTCGTNATAGTTTTGCTCGATCTACTTTCAGCCTCATTTGGCTGATCAATGCCGCGGGGTTCGTTCGCAATCCCTAATATGTTCACTCAAGTCTTTGCTGTGCGAGGACACTTCTTGTTGGGATCCCCTGTTCTATAGTATGCATGAAATGGAGTGAGTTGAAAGCTTTATTGATTGTTGCTTTAATTTGTCTCAGTTTTGGAATTCCATACCCATGCTTTTTGTCACAAACTTTGAAACTAGCCGTCTCAACTCGGGCTTATCTAATTTCCGTTTATAATTGGATTTTGCTCCACTCTTGGTCTAGAATCTAGATTTATTCTGGACATTTAGACTGAGTTGGCATAACAAAGATTTTGTACAGAAGGTAACTCAACGCTTGCAAATGAGGTCTCTCCCTCAGTTGGAAAAATGTTTGAAATGTGGGAAGTTTAAACTTCAGTTTTTCGAGGTCTTTTCAATTTAACCAACACGTCAGTGATCAAGAGTTCAGAAGTTATAAAATGACGATATGGCTTCTAATCTCCATCTATACTACGAGGCTGTATCGAACAACGAGAAATAATAAACAATTCTGAAGGTTCTCTTGAATGCGATCTAAAATTAAATTGGTGAAATGTAAAGACTTTAGAAATTTTGCAAGTGAAGCTGTGTGTGTTGGGTAATTTCTTGGTTGATTTTGCAGGAAGAAAGTTTGACAACCGATCAGCTATTCGTTGATTACTTCAACGAATTTTTGCAACTTCCGGTACGTTTCCTGAGCAACACTCATTCGTTCGTGTCTCCACATTCAAAGCAGACTTAGTACCACGTATTATTAAGCTTTTTCTCACGCTGGGCTCTGGTATCTTTATTTTGAATGTGTATAAATGCAACCATCAGGCGTTGTTCATTCCCATTCTCCTCAGGGCTTAACTGGCCTGTTCACTGCCATCGCAATGAATTTCTCAATGTCGACGGAAAACGGCTTTACTTGCGCAATCCATTCTTCTAAGTTTTTTACCTACGATTGATGTTAAATCAGTTAAAGTTGGGATGAAGAGGCTGAAACCGACACAGAAAATGAAAAGCAACAGTTTAGGTCACAAGCATGATTTGTTACACGTTGTTCTTGTAATTGCGGTTTTAAATTATTGCTGTGTGTAGTGTTCTTGGCTAGGCAGGAGGCATGTCATCACTGAGGCAACCAAAAGTCAATAAAGTCAAAATTTTTCTGCCGCTTTGAAACTTCATGAAACGTCCACAAACCAAATTTCACGCTCATACCATGAGGGAATCCCAAGTTATTAGGTCAAAAAAGTCAAAATTTATCATTAGGTCAAATTTTATTTTTAGGTCAAAATTTTCTTGCAGCACAGTTTTTTCTCTTCATCGATACTTTATTGAAACTACAACAACAGATATTGATATGCTTTTGCAAATTTAGTTGCAATTCTGTAATAATAGTGGGAGTGTTGTGACTTCTGGCGTAATAATGCTGTTTTGCTCACTACTGGACGACTGAATAGTATGGAGGATAGGCATGGTAAGGCAAGAAATGTGTTCTTACAGTACTTCGTTTGGTAAATGCTCAATCCATTATGCATATAACGTTTCAACTTTATGTTCTCAGGTTTGACTCTACTGTAGTTATTTATGATGTACTTATAAATATATCATCCCCAAAGTTAAACAACCAAATATTTCAAAATTTCGAAGCATAGAGTGCATGAATATGCTTCTGGGTTAACCTCAACACCTAAGGGTGAATTATTTTGCAGTTGCAAAAACAGAAAATTTATAGGTCAGAATAAAGTTCAAATTTGTAAATTATTAAGTCAAAATTTCAAGTTTTTAGGTCAAAAAATTGGTTGCCCTAGTCATCACGATGACTCCGTAGGTGGCGCTATAGACTTCACAGGTGGATCCCGAACGTGAATGCGTGATTAGAGCTCCTTCGGATTAAAAATTGTTCGTTAAGAAATAATGGGCAACCCTGAAAACCATCCTCTCACTTTTACTGCAATCCACAGTCAATTTACATGGCCCAGGAACAGTGTTTGTTTTTTTCGGTATGTTGCTGCATCAAAACGAAACGCCTTGGTCTTACTTTGTTCACGAGACGGATCGCATTTTTTAAACTCCCATCGCTATATCACCGTTGCTGCTCTCGCACGGCCTTACAAGCGGTTGGAGGAAATGACCTTTTTGACCCCGTCTCCTCGCTCGTCTGGCGCTGCTCCACGTACCGCGAAACCGTAAACAGAAGTAGCTGCTTCACCGAGCAACTGCTCCGAAGATAACCTGTTTTATTGCGCGATGCGATATATGCCTTGAAAGTGTGCTCGGGTGATTTTTATCAGCTCCAAGCGCTTCGTGCAGAGCTTTCCTGAACCGCTCAAGTTCAACACAGACACTGGAGGTTTCGAGGTGCTGACTTCAGCCAGACATGAACTTGCCGACAAGATAAAGGCGGTGGTGAGGTCGCACACTCCCATCAGCTCTGTTTACAAGGTGCGTGTGTTGCGTTCTGTTTTTCATGACACTGGTTAAAAGAATTTCACGGCTGAGTCAGCATCCGCTTCGTAGAAACCTTGGTACTCCTGACGTTTACCAGAACATGGACGATAAACAAATTCTTGCATAGTTTGTTTTAAAATATCATGAATATATTTTACTCGTTGTTGTTTATGAACATGTAGTCTTTTGAGATAACACTTCTTTGGTTTTAGAGCAGTGGTGAAAGTAGAATGATTTTCTTACCGGAACGATCCAATGTTTGTCAATACCCTTGCAAAATTTCAGCCATAAATATAAAAAAGCAATCAAGAGCATGTCTACTTTTGGCCCACCCTGTATTGTACATTTTAAAAATACAAAAAACGTATAGTACATTCTGAAAACCACCGTTTCAAAATCAACCAAAAACCGTTAGGCTATAGGCTACGTACGGCAACTTGCACTATCTCCGAAAGTGGTTCAGGCAATGCAATTTGAGTAACTTGAGTAGTCTAAATTTTACACCTCATACTATAGCCTACTTGCTAATACTGTATTTGCAATCTTCATACGCT
>JGI24159J19872_10008524_pt1 | contig 13421 bp, 7 predicted proteins | sample Ectturendosymbi4_FD_19872 | JGI IMG/M metagenome (IMG submission 19872) | reverse complement strand
TTTTTGGCCACCTTGGCCAACTTCACCTGGCCCTGGGCGCCAACCGTTAGATGGTAGTATTTCGCTGAAGTTTTTATTGGAAACTAGGCTACAATCCGAGTTTTTTGATACTTTGGATGACCTGGTGGTGGTGGGGTTTCGGGTTCATAAGTTATGATCTAAGTTAATAAAAATTTTTGACTAATTAGATAATTAATTAATTTGTTTATTTAACACTTTGAGAGCTGTCGTATGATATATTCGTACTTTGATTTTGGCCTAAAAAACAGCAGTTTTCGGTTGCCTTACCAACGCCCTAGCTCCTCCGCCGATTGCACTAGAAAGCTGTTCATGGGCTCAAACGGATTGGCCAGTCTAGTAGATTGCACTCGAAAAAAAATTATTTGGTTGGGGGTTGTGGATTTTTTGTGACTGACGTCATAAGTGAAGTAGTTTTAAGGTCATTTTGGCTCGTGTTGCCTGGCCTGACTGCTAGGCCAAAGTGTTTCGCTGAATTTTCATTGGAAACTAGGCTCGAGGTCCGAGTTTTTTGAGCCTTTGATTGACTTTATGGCATTTCTGGTTCAAAAATTATGATCTAAAATAAACAAATTAATTAATTATCTAATTAGTTAATTAGTCAAATATTTTTACTAACTTGCATCATAATTTTGAACCCGAAACCCCAGCAGGTCATCCAAAGTATGAAAAGACTCAGAATGTAGCCTAGTTTCCAGTAAAAACTTCAGCGAAATACTACCACCTAACGGTTGGCGCCCAGGGCCAAGTAAAGTGGGCCAAGGTGCCTAAAAGTCCTCCACTTATGACGTCACTCACAAAAAACCCGCACTCCCCAAGCAAAAATTTTTTTCGAGTGCAGACTAAAAGACTTGCCGCGTCTTTTGACGCTCGACCAGGTCCGTAACCCGAACAGGAGCAGAGATATTCCCGCGCAAAGCCACATGCATTTAGGCGTTTTTTTTCGAAAATCCCCGAAAGCAGCCGGATGCCAAAGAGTTAAGATCATAACTTTTGAACCAGAAACGCTAGAAAGTCGATCAAAGGTTCAAAAGACTCGGACTTAGCCTAGTTTCCAATGAAAACTTCAGCGAAATACTTTGGCGTAGTGGTTGGGCCCTAGGCCAGGAAACATGAGCCAAAAAGGCCCAAAAGCTACTTCACTTATGACGTCAGTCACAAAAAATCCGCAACCCCCAACCAAAAATTTTTTTTTTCGAGTGCAATCTAGAAGACTATCCGATCCGTTTGAGTCCTGGAACAGCTATCTAGCGCGGCGGAGGAGCTAGGGCGTTGGTAAAGCAACTAATAACTGCTGCTTTTAGGCCGATTTCCAAGTACGAATATGTCGTACCCCGGATCTCAAAGTGTTAAGATGGAAATCAGTATTGGGAGTATGGTTGTTATAGTGTCCCAAGTTATTTAAATCCATTGAAAAAGTGTCCATGGATGCATTCATTTTTTTCACAATGATTTTGTCAGAAGTATACGACTTGAAAGAAAAACAGTGCAACAATGTGCTATAGGTAGATGTATGATTCTTGGTGTCATGGTTTCAAAAATAATTCAGACATGACATGTCAAGCAAAGCTTTCCAGCCTTGATTAAACAATGCGTTTGCAAGAACAGGTGTTTCGGAAACTGGTCCAGGTGCAGATGAATGCCAGTACCTTAAAGGTTGATCACTGATTTCTTTGTCCTGTCAAAAAAATCTACATGTCTTTCAAATATCAATTCTAATAATGTGAGCTTAACTGAACTTTGCTGGCTTGTCCCAGCCTAAAAATCCTAGATTTTTGGCATTAAAAAAATATAAATGTCTTTGCTTAACTGCTCTACTTCAAAGCAATGTTACATCCAGCTTAACTGCAGGCTTTCATTAAGGCAAATGCCATGTAAAAGAACATAGTCACAGAAGTGTGGTCAGGGAAGTGTAGAGTTAAAAAAATAAAAAATTGAGGAGTTAAGTCATTTATCTCTTTTAAGTGGAACTTAACTTTTGTTGTTGGTACAGCTTTGAAGCATGTCTGCCAACACTATAACTGATGGGTAACAGCATAAAGTGGTAGTTTTAGTTTCTGTGCATGCAACCACCCATTAATAACCTCATGCACCTAAATTTAGAAATACTAAATAGGTTGATAAGATTTTCTTTATGAATTGTTGTATTAAGTCTCACCTTGTATATGATCGTAGCCATGTTCAAGGCACGTGAAAGTTTTTGCTGTTAAGTTTTGGGCACCTTCTTAAGGTAGGCTATCGGGCTGTTAGCTATCTCTTAAAGAACAGTTTTTTTTCAGTTTTACTATTGTTGAGTGTTTTGTGTGAGTGTGTTGCAATGAAGTACATTCTTGTCTCTGGTGGTGTAATAAGTGGCATTGGCAAAGGTATGTCATGTGTGTAACCTAGTCATTGTAACCTGGGTTTATTCAATATGTGTAATGCGATTAATGGTGCTACACTACAAATACTAGTTGTTTGAAAAAGTGCTGTGATTTTATTTTGTATCATGCAATGAAGCAGTGGTTCCCAAACTTTTTCAAGCCGTTACCCAAATCGAGGTAGCGATTCGATCTTATTACCCACAATATTTTGCAGTGATTGCTCATAATATTGAACACAATTATGGTTTTGGTTCTGCATTACCCACCAAAGAATCGCATATTACCCCTGGGGGTAATTTACCCCCAGTTTGGGAATCACTGCTATGAAGTAAGGAATTGCTTCGTATTCTGTTTTTAATGCATGCAGTTAATAAAGAGTTTATTTTCAATTGGTCTGCTAGAGCAAGTACGCAAAATTATCATTAAATAAGTATTTCTACAGTAGGTACATTGATCTATTTTGTATCTACAGGTGTTATTTCAAGCAGCATTGGAACAATTCTTAAAGCTCATGGCCTTCGAGTAACTGCAATAAAAATTGATCCATATCTTAACATTGATGCAGGAACATTCTCACCTTTTGAGCATGGTATGATTGTCAAGTTTTTAATGCGAAGTATTTTTGTTATGTATTTATATATCTTTCATTCAAAGATGCAAGATTGATGTTGGCTACATTGTATTTTTGAGCTCCTTAAATGGGTAATAGACACTTTTATACAAATACTGTATTGAATCACTTATACATTTATAGGTGTTATAGTTATGCATTTATTTTGCAATTGGACATTGGATAACCATTAAAATAATTTAAATCTATTTTGTTCTCACCAAAAAAATGAGCGATAGATTCCTTGCTTGCCTCTCATGTGGAGATTGGTTAGTTCTCACCATGTCTATTTTCCATTTTAATGGTATGAATAGCATTGAAATGTTTGTTATTGAATATTTTGTTGGTGAAATCTATGGATTCTCTCACTGCAGTATATTTTAATTTCGTGAGTTTAGTGAATAATATGTTTTTATCTTGTTTATGTATGTACTCCATGCAGCGGTTGTAATTTTTAATCCAAAATTTAAGTATTAAAACTTGGCTTCAAGTGCACAGCTATAATATCAAAACAGTACTAGTGCTGTGTTTATATGTAGGTGAAATCTGCACTGAATCGCAGTTTATATGGCTTTGTCTGGTTGCATTGCGTGCTGTCCAGTAAATATGCGTGATACGAATTTATGGACACCCAAGATATTTTACAGAAGCATATACAATCTAAATTAACGGTTTAAAGTTTCCCATGCTGGGCTGTTTGGTTCGACTTTTGCCATATTAGTTTTATTACTTGCACTCTGGTGCTTTATTGTGGAGTAGTGGCCACAAAAGTTTTCTGCGTTTGCAGGCGAAGTCTTCGTCCTCGATGATGGTAGTGAAGTTGACTTGGATCTTGGAAATTACGAGCGATTTCTTGATGTAAAACTACACAGAGACAACAACATCACAACAGGTGTGTGCATAATTATTGCATCTGCGTATCTGCTTTTGATTGCCTCCCTCTATTTGCTTTTTAGTTTATGTAGCTACTGTATCATGGTGACGTCATCACGAAGGTCCATTGCCCGAACCAGGCATAAGGGTCAATGCGTAGGCAGTGTTCCAACTTCTTCTATCACAGGGTAGGTGCAGGATTATGGTGACAACTGTACAATATCATGCATGCATGTATGGTTGGCTGGACAAGGGGGTTTAACGGTCCAGAACCACCAATAATTTTCAAGGAGGGTCTGAGATGGAAGCGATCCACTTTTTACTGCATTTTATAGTTTTTCGTTATAAAGTGCATTGTCTTCAAAATTTTACAGAGTGCCTGACGTTGTCGATAAGTTAATCTCACTTTCATCTTAACCTTGTGTCGTCATACCGCACACGCATCGCTCCGTCTTTTACTGATGGCTTGCTTTTGACAATTGAATGAACCGCCTGTTTTCAGGAATAAGCCTTGGAATGGTCGGGTGCTCAGTAAATTTTTAAAATGTTACCTAGTTCCAAATACATATTCATCGCACAAGAGGTTGGCGCCTAGAGTTTAATTTAAACATACAAGGAGAGTGAGCTGGACAGGGTTGCTACGAGTATGGAAATCGATTTCCTGTTAAAAATTTTGCGATTGATTCCTTGCTTGCTTCACCTGTGGACTTGTGGAGTGTGGAGTGAAGTTATTTGGAGTCTGGAAAAGTATGGAAAAAATTTGGTAATTTTCCTGCCTGGAAAAGTCTGGAAAAAAATTTTGTTTGTTCTGTCAATATGGAAAAAGAAAATAAATCATTTTACAGACTTGAAGATTTGACACACATTTTCGTAATGGTTTTAGTTTTATTCAAGGTTGATATAATGTCACTTATTGTAAATCGTGTTAAATATTATAGTGCCTGTATTTGACCTGGGTAGATCATCCGGAAAAGTTAAGTCTGGACAAGGTTTTGAAAAAGTCTGGAAATATATATTCAAAATTGCGTAGGAACCCTGACTAGAACAGTTTGGGAATGTTGCTTGGTTCATAAATTATTATCGGCAATATTTGAAAATTGGTATCAAGCTTGTTTAAACACAAATTTAGATTTTTACCCCAGGCTTACTTTATAGAGAATAGCTTTTGGAGTTAGTGGAACTGACAAAATGCGATAAAATCACCGAGTGTAGGTGCGTTGTCGCATTTCAGTGTTCTTAGAAATTAAAGAAAAAGGTTGTTTCAAGGTTGAATCATCACCGATGATGTCACACAATCAGTTAATCGTGACGTCGATATTACGTGTAGACGGACGCCAGTGCCCCCACAATGAAATTCGTTCCTTCCTTTACATGCATGGTCCTGGATGTTATCAGATGTTGTTGTCTTTGGCTTATGTATTTGCCAACCAACATCTGAAATAAAGAGCTATACAGCTGATTGATAGAAAATCAAGGAAATATCGTATACCGCCACCACGATTGTAGAAAAATGCAGTGTTTGTTGAAATGTAAGGATGACAACAAACTCAATGTTCAGTGCTGGACAAGGTGTTTGGTAAATATGCTTATCACTCACCTCTTATTGAAATTTTCGTGATGCGTCGTTTAACTAAAGAGGCAATCTGCAGAGTGCGTTTTCTAGAAACAGATCGCGCACGACGTTACGCTTCCTTTTCGTCCACTGATATAGAAGAAAATAACAAAAGAATAAAAGATAACAGCCGAGCGAATTTATTCGACTCTTGCTTATGACTGACTACTGCATCAATCCTCTTGAATGTTAATCAGTCCATCAATTATCTAGTTTACCCCGCACCATGCGAAAATTAATGGTCTGCCATCCAGCATATAAATTCTAAAAATATGCTCAAGGTGATTTACACATTTAACAAATGCTAGTGCACGCCTAACGTCCGTTTAACTGCCTCACGTAATTTTTTCCTCGCCAATTTAAAAATAAATCAGTTACTAATTAGCTTTGAAATTTTTTTGCTGCATGCTACTTGCATTAAGTAAGGTCATTTACCAGCTGCTATGCGAAAATGGTTTACCACACAAATCTGTTCACGTGGGCAAAAGCGTGAGGACTCTCTGCTCAAGGCGTTTGTCATCTCATTTGTTATGTGTTAATACTCGATGAGGTACGACCAACATTGCAATTTGAACGCAGAAGGTCACGAATAATAGAAATAATGTCACTGGTGGTTTTATTTGCTTAAATCTTTACCCGATGTTGAAAAAACAGTTTGCTACTTTTTGTTTGTTCTGCTTGAAGCGGCGCAAAAAAAATAAACAAAACGCAAAAGACCATTGGAGCTGCATTTATGAATTGCCTTAACACGAGTTTCGCGAGGAATTCGATGGTCGCATATTTTTGTCCAGCTTAAATTTGAATCAGCGAGAGATCGCGATTTAACCGTACCTATGTCCTGTCTGTGCAGACAGTCAATGAAAACAGTTTGCGCAGACAGTCAATGAAAACAGTTAAATGTACTGGATGGTATTGCGTTTTGTAGCCAGTCGGCAGGAGCTTGCGCAAAATATGCGTCTGCGCAAGCGCTGTTAATAAATAGCCAATACAAGTAAAGTATATTAAAGCGCGAAGGCGTGCGGTGATTTTAATTTTTCCCTTTTCTCGTCGATCACGCGAAACTGTTTCGAGAGAAATTGGTGAAAACAGGAACATCCTATATCAAGAAATATGAATGAACGATTGAAATTTCTGTGTACCCGTAGCCAAATGCTGCANCACTTGCAAGTTTGTTGACAAGCTTACTGTTTAAGGGCCATCGACCGGCCTTACAGCCCACAGCGCTGGTCCAACCTCAACCAGTGCAGGATTGCTTTTTATAACATCTTTAAAGCATCAGAGGTTCATAAATTTTCGCAAGTTGCCGCAAAGCACACAGTTAAATGACGATTTTCGATGTTCAAGTTCTCACGATGTCAAAATATGTGCGCGGACATGCGGATGGGTTTGAGTTCTGTTTTTTTGTTTAATAATTCTCCAGTTATTGGATTAGGTCCTTTGTACAGCTGTATAGTGAAGGCAACGGGCGCTTAACAAAAATGTGCGTTTGAATCAAGCGAATTTTCGAACACAAAGTTTCTTTTCTTTAAAACCAGCCGCTTCTGAATGAGTTGCACGACCATCAACACGTGCAGATGTTACAGAAAATCGACTTCACCGCGTTTACAGTCTCTTCGGTTCCAGATTAACATTTAAAAAAAAACGTAACCACATTCAACTCAGTTTTTGCTACATCTATACATGTTGCTTCTTCAGCAATTTAGTGAAATGAGACAAATTTTAGTGTAAAGATTTGCGCAACCAAGAATCGCCGAAGGTAGTTGAAAGGGAAAGCTGTGGAGCAGGAAGATACTGAAGCTGAGAAAATAGAGGTCTCACCAAAAAAATTCTTAAGTGGCGTTTTCGATACCGCTAACTTCAATTCATACAGCAAAAGGTTTGAGGGAAAGTAATATCTGCATTTTCTCTTAACCAGAATGTAACAGTAGTTTGTTAAAGAAATTATCATCAGAACTAATGAGAAGTTTGCTAAATATATTATTGTCGTTTGTCATTTCCGCGTGTGTAATGACATTATGCCAACCACCTTGTATTCGGTCAAATGTAAGTAATATTATTCAGCTTAACGTAAGTTTCGCGACGATTATCTTGTTTGGAATACTGAAAAAATATTAATATCTGTTGTTAGATAGAACGTTCATCTGGATTGCAATTGACAGGTGATCTTAGCCTGTTGATGCTAATCAAAAAATTAAAAAGCGTAAATGAGTGCAGTTAGTTTTGCAACACTGGCTCTTACGCAGCACAATGCGTTGGAATGAAAAGATAACTCGCAGTTACCGAAGATTTTTGCAAAACTGGTGACGTCAATGTTTCTTCAACTGACCTCGACAAAGCGTTGGGTGCTCAGCGGATTGGGGAAAAGAATCCCTGGGAACACTTGTTTGCTGCGAGTTAAATGAGTGTAACGATGAAGTAGCTATATCTTCTGCAGTGCTGCTGCCCTGCTGGAATTTGACGTAAACATTGTGTTTCAGGAAAAATATACCAGCATGTGATTAACAAAGAACGAAGAGGAGATTATCTCGGAAAAACTGTGCAAGGTGACTGTAGAACACAACTGAGTTGATTTGACTATCAAGCCCGTTTTCAAGTAGTGTTTAGCGAACTATCTGCGGAATGTTTCCGGTGCTGTTCGATGATATTTCGTGTATTTCATCCACACCTTGCCAGTAATGTCATTCACTGCGGCCTGCTTTGGAGCGATGCATGCGCCACGGGATTCTGTATATCATGTCCTTCGTTCAGAGCTGCCTATGAACGTTCATTAGTTTTATCAAAATTTCACTTTTTTTGCTGAGGCTTTCTGTAGAACATCAAGCGACGTTTGCTGTTTTTACCTTGCTCTTTGAGTATGGATGGAATGTGTTACCATTTCTTAAAAACGGACATTTTAGAGATTGTAAGATATCTGAATGGTTACTATCCATGTCCAGCACAGCTAATAGCTAAATTGGTTATTCGAAGTATTTGTTTTGAAATTTTTCTAAATACGTCATTCTGAAGATGCATTTATGAAGGTTTGCATCAAGTTTTTGTGATACCCGAGTTTGATTCATTTCCCAAATCGTTATGCTTTTGTTTCTGCTGGCAGAACCTATTCGCAGTACAGTTAAGTTATATTTGAACACTCAATCCTGTTTTGTGAATCATGCAGTTGTCCCGCACGTCACCAACGCTATTATGGATTGGGTGGAGAAAGTGGCGCAAATACCCGTCAATGGGGTTGAAGAAGTACCCGAAGTCTGTGTGATCGAGGTTCGTTCGTTGTAGACTAAGGAAGTGCTGATCAGTGTCTTTTCTGTCAAATGATGCAGTTGACTGCGAGAATCTTTTTCTATATTACATGAAATGCTTTCGTGATAGGTAATGACTGTGCGCTGGTGTTTTGGGTACAAATTTCATTTACCTTCTTATGGTCACATAGATTTTCTGCGGGCAAAGCGTGGAGAGAACGAATTGTTTGGTTTTGTTTAAATTCGTAAGGAGTTGGCTTTTGTTTCCTCAGCTGGGAGGAACGATTGGTGATATTGAGGGAATGCCGTTCGTCGAAGCGTTCAGACAATTCCAGTTTCGTGTGAAGCAAGAGAATTTCTGTAACATTCACGTCAGTCTTGTTCCTGAGGTGAGTTTTGTGAAATTGATACTGTGCACACATTCTTCCGGTAACGCTTGTTACAAATGCTCCAATTGCTTCTTTGAGGAATTGAAGCAAAATCAGTCATGAAATTTTGGGCGTGATCACGTGATGTAGCAAATATAACGTGCAATTGTAGCGATTCTTCTATTTTACATGTACAGGACGCGAAGCTCTGAACTTTGGTAGCTGTGCTAATCAAAAACAAACGAAACCGTAACGCCGTACAGGAATACCAGGGTATTGCCAAAATGCAGATCGGATGTTTACTGCCAAGCTTGTAAAAGCTTTCGGGACTATGAAAATTTCGGAAACTGGGCATTTGCGACTCTGTGGAGCTCTCGATTTTTGGTGGTGCCTACCCTTTACAACAGACTGCATTTTGTCCAGGAGTTGCTTAATCGCATACAGGAAGTGATGAGTCCGTCTGTACTAAATCACAGTGCTTTGAAGAGCACAAAAGTCTGATAGTCATTAGTACACGTGTTGAATTTCAGTGAAATCATCTGTTACTGTTGAAATCTGACCTTGTTACAAGAACTGGGTTATCAGTGAAACAGTTACAAAATACTAGAAACTTTTTTCAAATGTGTAGACAAAAAAGCAGTTGGTGAGATACGTTTGCAATGATCACGAGTTTTTTCACAAAGCTGTGAGTTACTATATTTTATTAAATGTTTTCAAAAAAGCAATCTTAGAATCAAGAGGGAGGAAAGGGCAGGAACCGTTACCGGAAATCAGTACGCGTTTGAAAGAAGCCATTCAGTAATCTCACTTTCAGTTGCACAACTTAAAAACAAGCACAGAGCTGACTTTTCTCGTCAACCCAGCGCTTATTTATCTGAATGTGCAACTAATTCGATAACCACCTTGAAGTGATGGCCTTGCTTTTTGCGCTCTGAAGCTTGGGAGCAAATTTCAAACGAAGTGTGTTCACGTATTAAGCCATCATCGACTGATGTAGTCGGATATTCGCACCGCGCTGCAAACCCTGGTCCAAAGACATGTGCCAGCCTAGACTGGAAGTGCTGCCGCAACTTCAAAGAAACTGGGAACCATGTTCTTGTAATAAGCAGTTAACCCTGATTGGAAAATGCGTGTAATGTAGAAATAGCATTGCCCGGAAATTTCACTCGTTAAGGGTTTTTGTTGCGGCTTGATTGTGCTTCCGATTGTTAATCAAAACGCGAGCAGTAGCGACTTGAAAAAGCGGAAAAAGCGCAGTCGGATCCGCAGACGTCCGCAAACCTCCACTACCCTCCGCATCATACTATATACACTCGATACGGTTCTTGTGAAGTACAACAATGAAGTGACAGTGTTCTTCGAAGTAGTAACGCGACGTCGCCAACCCTCTATCCGCATCCGCTTCGACCTGCGGTTCTGCGAAAAGCCTGCATTGCGTCACAGACCTGCAGAGCCGCTCGGCGTTCTGCAAACGAGGTGGCCGCAGACAACAACCATTTGCCTCGTCCAGTGAATCCACTTGTGCTGAACCGCATTTTTCGGAACGACAGCAAAGTCGGCCTGTGCAGCGGGAAACGTCTGCTTACACTTTTCAGCTTTGACTGTCGAATTGTCAAGGTATCCTCCCAACGCACCGAACTTCGTCGATGCTGCTTAAACCAGTTTGAAAACAGACATTAAGTTTTATAACCACCGCGCATTTGGTGTACGAGTGGTTGAGCTGTTGAGGATTGAAAACGACAATGTACAGTAGCAGCGGATCCAGAACGACGCTCAAGTCCCGGGGAAAGGGTGTTTTTGAGTTCTTTTAGTGATTGATTTACTTCACTTCAGAATTTTCTTGGGACTTTTGATGTCTCTTCTTTACCAACAATCGCTAACTTATGATGACCGTAAAGATTTTCTATTGAAGCCACACTACAAACATTTGACAACACCACACAACATTTGCCTTACTGACATTCGACAGGAATGTGAAATGCTTACCATCGTCAATCGTCCGGTTGGCAGCCATCAGTTTAACAAGTGAAAGGGCGTCACAGCAAACGATCGATTTCTGTAACGTTACTCTGAGAATTCGCACAAACAGATACAGCTTAACGAGCAGTAATGAGATGTAAAAAGTCAACTGTTTGACACGCGCGTAGTCCTAAAGCAGTGGTTTTCAACTTGGGCCGCTACCTCCAACGGGTTTGTGAACAATTGTGGAGGGGTCGCGAATAGATATTTTATGTACACTGCTGTATTATATTTGCTTTATTTGAGTTTTAGATAGGCGTCGTTGGGTTATTAGTGGGTTACTATAATGATTCGCCGTACAAAAAAGGTTGAAAACCACTGTCCTGGAGTGTCGACAACGATTTGCGTCGTCACCACATTGATGTGAACAGCTTGTTTTCACACCACATGAAGTCACGCAAGATGGGCTTTGGAAAGGTATTTTCTTCTGCTCCATTCTGCTGCGTGAGTACTGACACCTTACGCACATCACGTACGAGCTGCTTCGTGATATAGGTGCTTGTTACTTGCCAGAGCCGGCGTACGTCTCATGCAAGTGGCAGCGAAAGGCCTCGGGGTTATCACAGATAGTAAATTGCGACATATGAAAACAATAGTGCTGAAATTTAACCTGTGATTGTTGAGCGCTTTTGCCCGTTAAAATTCGCCACCTATTTCAAAACGAAAAGCTTTGAATGTTTAGAGGCCATTTGTTGAGCTTCAGCTGATGTTCAATCGCTTCGATCCACCTTATGTTGAATAGCTGTGCAGATCATAACATGCAGATAGTTCTCGACGTTACGCTGCAATTCGACCGATGACGTCGGGACAGGCATGCCGTGTGTTTCTTGAGCTCCTGCAGTGCAGATGCAAATCAACCTGAGTAATAGGAAGGGGCTGCCAAAAAGGTTTAAATGGAAGACGCGGTCCATACGCATTCCCTATGCGTGCTTTTGCGTAAATGCGCAAGGTCCTGTATTGCAACTCGTACCCACCACACCGCCGGCGCGCCTTGTGTTCTGTGCGCATGATGAAAACGTAATTCCAGTGATTAGTGTTGTTTCCTGAAAAGAGGTTGAAAGTTCAATCGCATTAGAGTGAAAATGTCGATGCCCACAGTTCGAGTGCATTTTCACAACTATCAACCTTGATAAAATAGCGGTTCGAAAACCCGCATATACATCTTGGTTTTGTGAAAGTTACATACAATTTTATCCCTTCGCTGTCAAACGGAAGTTTCTTAAGATTTGGTTCAACTTCATTCAATACGCCCAAGTTTTCACAACTCCTAAATTGTTGAACTTGCTAATATTTATGGAGATGATATTACTTCTCAGTTCTGCTTTTGCTTGTCATGGAACAGACGTCCACCACAGACTAGACTTCAGTTAGTTAAGTCTGTGAAGCCGTCTTGCTAATAAACATTCACCTACCTACATCTACATTAGGTGAGCTTCACTTTGACGGTATCTCAGTTCACCTGGAACCTACCATTTGCATTGCTGCCATAAAGCGCAAGTTTCACTATGCGTTTATGTCTTTGAAAGTAGGCACGTGTGGCACCAGCGTTAGGTTGAACGGTCGGACCAACATTACCGTCGGCCTACTTCTGTTCAAAATAAAGTTTTTCCAACTGCAGGGAAGTACAATGTTTATGCTGCAAGCACAAGCGTACGATGATCTTTAAAAAAATTAGAGAACTAATTAATGCCTGTCAGTACAAGTGGAACCTTTTGCCAAGATGCGGGCCGGATAGTATAAAGGGCCGCATGCTGGTTTCTGATAAGCACGTAGGGTTCATACAACATTTTTGACCAGTTTATTTGCTATGTGCATTGAACCTATTTGCTGTTCATGGGACATTGTTACAGTTGCGATCAGTTACGTTGGGTAATTTTTGGTACTTCATTTGCTATCAACTCTTGCGCAGTTTGTGCTGTGGTGAAATCGTTCTCCGCGAAAAAGTCATGTCTTGGTCGTATAGGACATATATCAACGCATGAATCAAAGCGCAAAGGTCTGAATGTGTCAATCCATGTATACAAGTACAAAGGGCAACACAGCGTCAATATCCTGCGAAGACCTTGCTGTCGAATCGTGCGTTTTTAATACTGTTGAAGTTACACCGTTACAACCTTCGTTTTTTTCAACTCTGTTTTTGGAACCATCTTAGATTTTATTGACTATGTACATAGGGAAGGTTAAAGACCTAAAACGAGCCTTGCTGCCCTGAGTTAAACTTTACTTTTACTACGTTTACATGTCAAGCGACGGTCCGCTAAAACAGACAGCCTGTTCTGACGTCATTGTACCGTTCGGTTTACATTGTCTGAAAGTCATTCA
>JGI24159J19872_10008523_pt1 | contig 13421 bp, 13 predicted proteins | sample Ectturendosymbi4_FD_19872 | JGI IMG/M metagenome (IMG submission 19872) | reverse complement strand
CTGAGAAAAAAACGCAGAGATTCATCTGCATACAGCAGGTGCTCTGCAGAAATACAATCAGGCCCTGGAGATTTGTTCAAGGGCAGCTTTTGAAGAAATGCTGCCAAGGAGACAAAAGAGCACATGGGCATTTCAAGACCCAGATAGTTCTCCTTGCAGTCTATGCTGTGTTAGTGACCCAGGCTTGCGCAGAATTCCATGTTATACGTTTCTTCATCGCACTGAAGTATTGTCTTTCAACTGTGGTTTGAGTGTTGCAAAATATCGGCATTGGTTATCGGCAATGAAAAATAAAAACATCGGTATCGGCCCAAAAAAGCCTTATCGATCGAGCTCTACCTAAAATCCAATCAATCAAACTGGATTAGTAGAGCAAGTGGCCTAGCGCAACTATTTAGAATAGATGGTGGTATTGACCTCATTGTCGAAACACACAAGGAAATATTTCCAAATTATCATTGCTTTTGGTCACAGCGCATTTATCACATCACAATCGTTGTTTGTTCTTAGGAACATTGTGCCAGTGTTGCCACTCGTAGGGAAAAATCCCTACGCTTTTGTAGGGAGTAGGGAATCCCTACGGGAAAAATCGCTATTTTGTAGGGATGTTTGTGTTTAGAATTTTTATCGCTTAGTTTCTACTTGTGACACTTCATGGACGTGTATGGCCAACAATTTATTATTAGTACGCTTGCAAAACGCACTGGAAAATGGGTTTTTGCCACTTTGGAAGGCAATAAATCGTAGTGGTGCTGGGTTATTTTTGACGCCAGGACGGCAGTGTGGCCAAGTTTTCTGGTGGCTAGAATTGCATTCTGCTGAGTGAAAGCCAAGGCTGTCTATTAGGTGTAGCCTAGTCTATTCCAATTTGCAAAGACTGCAATACAAGTACAATACTACAGTGAAAAGTACAGTCGTAATGCAATGTCAATGTGTTTATAACTGCATGACCTCACAACACTGCTGAGGTTGAAAGAACTTTCTCCCACTTGAATAATGATAAAAACAAGCTGAGGGATTGTCTGGCTGAATGCACTTTGAAAGCAATAATTAAGTCTAGTGAGAATTTTCAGGTGACTTTTTGAAGTTAACCAAAGACTTAGGCATTTACAAATTACATGGCGAAGCAAAGGAAAACGTTTTGAAAAATTAAAATTCTGAAACTGTTGATGCTATCAGTAATGAGACTTTTTCCTTGTTAATTGCAACGAGCTGGAGAGTGGCAAGGGATTATGCGTAGATTTATTGCCAAAGGTGCTGGCTAATCTTAGAAGACATGAGATAATTTTTTTGAAAAAAATTGGCATGTGGTTATGCAGTGGTGCTTTCTGTAAACTTGCTTTATTTTTATACATGCACTTTTGATCTTGCACTCTTAATTATGCAACGTATATGGTATGTCGTGTTACAAGGCCAAATGTAGCTAAAGATGATTGCATTTTTTGTTTCAGCTTGTGTAGGGAAATGTAGGGATTTTTCATTCTTATTGTAGGGAAAACTTGTTAACACAGAGTGGCAACACTGCATTGTGCTGAAAAGATACTCAGCTTGTCAAACATTCAGCAAATGTCAGCCATACAGCAATGAGAGCTGTTTATCCTTACGTACATACACTTATAAAATCAAAGCTGACGATCAGCTGCACAACTGCGTCTGTTGAACGCTGTCTATTAAAGATGGCGGTGTTAGAAATGTACTTGCGAAATCGCTGCGGAGGAGTTGCAATTGCTCTGATGATTTTACATCGTAATGTAAAAGTGACTTGCTCGAAATCAATATAGGACATTTTGCGCATAAAACAACATCGTCAACTGCTCAATTCTGAAAAAGCTATTTTCAAAAAACAACGCTTGACTGATATTTTGTTCAGATAATGCGACCACAGTTTATGAGGCTAGCTGTCATGCCTTTCATTATGAGAAATTCCTCATAAAAATATAGCTTCAGTTGAAATGAACCCACATTACTTGGAATGATGCTGAGGAAGGCCTAAACTTATTTGATTCAGTGGTAACCTAGTCGGTGTAAACAGCAGATAAAATTTAGGCTGAAACTGCAAAACAAAACCATCACGACTGGACACTGTCCTCTCGCCATGAAGCGAAATATTACAAAACAGCTCTGCATGTGCATGGCAGTGTACGAGCTTCTGACCGCTTTGTCTTGCATTGGAGTTGGCACTACCAGAGGAGGAAATTCCGAAACACATGTGTTCGACGCAATATCAATTTAAAGTGTTCAAGAACATGAATTGTTTCATGTCATTGCGCAGGCACCATTGAGACAAGGCAGGGACCTTGTTGTTTCGTAGTAGTACTATGCAATGTTAGGAAAATGTAGGCTGTTGCCTGTTCCAAACCACCAGCATTAGAGGCCTGCAGCGACAGTGCTTGATATTTTATCATCGGCTTTAATACTGAGTAGCCTACCTGCAGCACATAGGGGCCTGTCATGACAGCCAAAGAGACCCCCTGGATGCGCCCCTGCCTGCTTGAAAAGGCTGAAAACCTCTGGTCTACAGCAAGTTTATAGATAGTGGTAACAGCTAATCCAATTGTACCCAACATCTGGTGACTGATGCAACCCAGAATATGTGAAACTGGACAAAATTCATGAAGAAACCATGATATCCTTAACAGCATTGCACAATCATGTTGTAATATGCTGATACAACATATTTAAGATTGGTGGTTTTCATTCCACACAAAACATTAAAATTTTAAAATTGGATTTCAATTCAGTGGTTTTGATTGTGATAAAATTGGATTTCAATTCAGTTGTTTTGATAATGTCCATCACACGTAGACTAAATATTCTCAGTATATTATCCACTGGAAAACATATTTTGCTACCACTCTTCAGATGAAGAAAATGTACAAAAAAAGTATTTTCAAATAAAACTGATATTTGCATAGCACTCAGACATGCACTATGAAACAAACACTAACTAGACCACAGGTTCTTGACCTGCGGTCTGTGGATGTGATTTAAGAGGCCCGTGACTGTGATTTCAAAGGTTAATAGGCTTTGCTGACATTTCCACTACTACTACAATGATTAAAACCTAATTCCGAGTATTTATTGCAACATTTCTTCTTGAGGGGTCGGTAACTTTTCTAGGATGTAGTAGAGGTCCATGATCCACAAATGTCTTAAGAAACACTCAGGTAGACAATGCTTTTACTTAAAAAAAATAATGCACACCTTCAAAAATATGTGTTTTTAAAATAGTCCCAAGTACATTGAACTTCCAAATGAACCACTTGCATGTTTTCCACAGTACATATCAGGAAATTATGATGAGCACATTACCAAATGTCACAGCAACCAAAGAAAAACAAAGGGAGCTTACTTGCAAGCATCCATTCATGGCTTCACATGCTGGAAATTTGTTATCATATATATGAATTATAATGGTAACAAACTTTTTCTCATTCTCTATCTCCTCCACATAATTATTGGCATCAAGCACTCTCACCTATTAAAATACAGCACACATGTGGTAAACTTCTTAAACTAAATGTAAAGTTTATACAGGGAATACTAACATGGATATGAAAAAGACAATAGTTATAGAGGCAGGATTCAAACCCAACCACTTTTGAATAGCCACAACAAAAATCACACTAGGTACAGAAGTCCAGCATTGAGATTATTGAAGAATACAAACTGGGCTACAAACAGTCACAACACCAAAGCAAAAGCCTGACAAGACTGTAAAAATAAGGCATATGTATTTTGCATTTTTGGGGATATTGAAAATGCTACCTCCATCAAAAGCTGGTCCAAACTACATTAAAACTGGCATACAAAGTGCAACATTTTTTGCACAACCATTCAACAGAGGAATAATACTTGGTATATCACGGGACATCGACAGGTCTAACTCACATTTTTAACTAACATGCAGACGCCTGCTGGTGTCATGTAAGAGCATGATCGTTGCATGTTTAGCATGGCCATTTACAGTAATGCTTGCGAGGCACAATCTTTATTTCATCTCAATCAATCATCTTTCACCATGCAGCATTCTAGAATGGTATAAATAACAGTGTATTTTGATGTTCAAACTTTGTAGGGATGGGACTTTTCAGGCTTTGACCTGACACAGCCTTTTAACTATTGAAGGATTTTTGAGGCTTTGATCTGACAGTCTTTGAGCTGTCAGTTATTATACATGCTTTGTTATCAAAAGACACCCCTTTTTTACGATTAAAAACTCACATTGTGCTGATTGTAAGTTTGCAAGCAAGTTAATGTTTTTAATTCATTGTTAATAGCATCATACTAGTATCCACCTTTTTTTAAGTGCACATGCAAGCTAATAGTTAAACTAGACTTTGTTTGTAAGCTACTACGAGATATCCTTAGAGTTTTTCTGCTTCATGAAAATGACTACCAGGATACTGCACACAAACTGTTTATATCTGACATGCTTTTGGCCAATTTAACTTGTTACCTCCAAAAAATTGTGACTAGGTCTTTGCAAAACACATAGTTTGTGATTATCTAGACTGGGCATTGCCAAGCACAACTCTACATTAAAAATGGATGTAGATCAAGACAAAACTATTGTTGACTTTCTTTTAATGCACAATAAAATGCTTTAAGCACCACAAGCAAGCTGTTGATTGCATCAACTAAATCAATGAGTCTTGAAAAGCAGGGAGGCTAGAGAACTAGGGCTTGGTTAGGTCACTGCCCTGTCTTCACCTTTAGTTGACCGTCAACTGGGCTAAAAAGGTCTAAAGCTACTCCCCTTATGATGTCACTCACAAAAAATCCAAAACCCAAAACTGAAAAACTTGTTTTTCATTGCAGACTCGAAGACTTGCTAAGTCTTTTGAGGGTTTGAACAGCTCTCTGACGCTTACAGCGGCAGAGATATTCCTGCACAAAGACGCATGCAAACTGCTGGTTTTAAGCTGAAAACATGTCGGAAGCCAAGGTGTTACAGTAATTAGGCTACACCTGTAACATACTTGTATAGCTTGTAAGCTATTTTCTATACAGTTGATCATTGGGTATAACAAAATGTCTATATTAATTATTTTTATTTTAAAAATAAAGATTTCATCATTTAATGTTATGCTTTCTCATAGGAAATATTTTGACTTTTGACAAAACATCCGCCAGGTGGTTGAAATTACAGTTTATAAATCTTTCTTGTGAACATGAATTTTCATCAATAAAATATGGTACAAACCTAAGTTTTGTTTCTTTAAGTACATTACTTAATGAGATATGCTATATGGTATATTCAGCTACATAAATACAACCTAGTTGCAATAAAAAAATAGAACAAGTTTTGAACTACTTTTGTACAGTATATTTAGCATTTTGTGGTACAGTTTTTAGATTACTGCTTTTTTGTTGTTTCAAGACATTTTCTAGTTCAGAGGATAGCTTTTTGATTTTTTGATAATGTTAAGGGTATAGGAATCTACAAAATGTTTTTAGATCTTGCATGTCAGGTTTCACAAAGGTAGCAAAAAGATTAATTGTAATTATCTCTGTCCATCAACAAAACTCTAGTTTCGGATGAAAACTTTGAGAAGCTGGTTTTTTTGGTCAGACTTAAATTTGTTTGAAATGATTGAACAAAATTGGTTCAATTCAGTCAATGTCCAAAATGGTAGACTGGTGAATACTGTTATGGTGGCTGGTGGGTTTTAATACTATTGCAAATGACCCAAATGTCTCAGCGAGAAAAAAACAAGTAACAAGTGTAACCTTTGTGAGCAATACTTGTACATCAACAACTGAACACAATGTGGTAAAAAGTTGTATATAAGCCACAGGTTTCAACAAAGTTATTAGATTTACATAATTTTTGGTAGAGGATGTTTGCCTCAATGTATTATCCACACACAGTGTTGGTGAAAACTAATAAAAATTAGCAGGTACACAGAATAGACACTTGTTTATAAATTTTGTATATATGCATTGGCATTATTTTTGTTTCATTTTCCATAGTCAGAATCTACAAAATCGAAAAGTTGCAGATCCAAGGAATTTAGGAATCGAATGTGGTTTTAAGCATACAAAAATTAAGTGGTTTTCAAAATAACATTAAATATAGCTAAGCTCTGTTTGAAAAAAGAAAGCAGGTGCAAGAAGTTGAAGAGTAACTCATTTATATGCATAAAACTTAGATGAAAGGCTATTATCAAAACACAACCTTGCCGAATGTGATGCCAGCCCATCTTGAAGCAAACTTCTGTTCAAGTTCAGCAATTCTTTTTTTGTTGTACCACTTTAAAAATTCTTCATCGTCTTCACTAAGTTCATCTTCTGCATTCACTTTTTTGTCATGAGGTTCACAAGTAAATGACAATTTGTTCAACAGTTTTGAAAAATCTTCTTTATCCTTTTGACGTTTTTCATGTTCCAATCGTTTATAAGAACGCCAGTCTTCAATAACACCTTTAGGTCCTGTTTGTGCAACTCCTTTTCCACTTTGTGGTTGTATCTTTGTATCAACTGCATTTGATGTATTTTCACTTACAACAAGTGCCTCTTCATCTTCAGAACTGCTACAGTAGTTATCAACCTTCTCACCCAGCATTTTGTCATCCATGGAATTTAATGCCATTTTGGAAAAATTAGCTTAGGCTCCAATAACCTAACTTAAGCAGATTTAATCTTCAGTCTAGATAAAAATTTAGTGGAACCAGTCTTCATTGACAAAATCTATGGCATGTAACGACAATATCATAACATAATTAAAGAGAAAGCGAAATAACACTGCAAAGGGGACAACAGTAAGTGGTTCATACACTGAGGATAGGTAAAACAGGTCAAACTTGCACACAGGTCAATATGCTGGCAGCGTTCCCTCAGACAACAGCCATAGACAGGTGTGTGGAACCACTGTGACTGCCTAGGGTCATTAGACATATGAACAAGTTCTTTGCAAGGCAGCTCAAACAAGGGGCTATAGTGGACTCCGACTTGCCATACACACTAGTGGTTTCAATTGCTAGTGATTAAAAACAGCAGCAATTGAGAGGTCATTGTATTTTCGGCATTTTCCAACTTCAGCCTCTGTTTGGTTTCTGGCTGCAATCTACTGATCTTTATAGAAATTGAAAATTTATACTGCAGTTTTGTGAAATAGAGCACCATGTATCTTGCAGAGCATTGGTTCTTAACCTTTTCTTTACCACGACCCCCTAAGTACTTGTCCTTTGTTTCAAGCTACCTGGCTAAATAAGTTGTAAGAGCAAATGCTTTTTTGGGTAATTTTATTGATCAAACTTGCAATGTTGCACAGTGCTAAGGGCTTGCGCCCCCAAGAAATTTAATGACACCCCCAGATAAAAACTGTTTAAGAGCAAGTGGTACTCTAGCTCAATCAGCTGGTGAGTTCTGGCCAGAAATGCACTGGATGCTTAAGTGGCTGCTGTAGGCCTTAGAGGGATAATGGGAGGCTTTTGAATGTACTTTTTCATAAAGTTTTGGGTTGAGGTTTTGGGTTTATAGTTTTGGGTTTAGAGTTTCAGGTTTAGAGTTTCAGGTTTAGAGTTTAAACGTAGGGTTTAAGTTTTGGGTTTAGGTTTTGCGTTTCAGTTTTGGGCTTCAGTCTAAGTCTGAGATAAATGAACTGTGAATATATTCTGTCCAATCCTGATTCACAGAAATTGAATCCGATCCTGTCCGTATTTGTAAGATTTTTAAAAATCACCAGTCCAATCCAGTTCTGATCCACTCATGTAAAACCATGTCTTTTATTCTACCTCATGAGGCAAAATAGACACAGTCTTCTGACATTCCCGAAATTTAACAAAGCAATGTTTATTTGGCTATTAGAGGCAAAAGCAACTACTATTTTGCATTATCCAAAACCGATTTGTAGAATTGGCTAAGTGACAAGGATGATAGACTTGGATTAATGTATGGTCATTGTCACTTCACCTAAAAACCAAAACCTCAACTAAAAACATCAACCCAAGCCCTACACCCAAACCTAAGCACAAAAGCTAAACCCTTACACTGACCCTTAAATGAAAACTCATACTGAAACCTACACCCCAAGTGTAAACCCTAAACCCGGAAGCTTTTGAAAAAGTACATAAAAAGCACTCCCATCAAAGGTGTAATCTCTACCAGCTAAGCCATAGCAAATGGTGCAAGCAGAACCACTGAATACCCGCACAGCAGGAATAGACACCTAACACCTCGACCACATTCACCATGCTACTAATAATCAGTGTTGCCACTCTATATTAACAAGTTTCCCCCACAATGAGAATGAAAAATCCCTACATTTCCCTATACAATCTGAAACAAAAAATGAAATCATCTTTAGCTACAACATCTAGGTCATTCCAAGTCAAATCACCCAATGACCTCCACCTCACCATCATCGATTTTGATGAAACTTGACATGTATATCGGGGCCTATTGAGACATGTAGAAATTCAAAATGTCAGCCCGATCGGTCAATTGGTTACCGAGTTATGGCATTTTGAAATTGAGGTTTTCGCAGTCTGTTGCAAATAAATAAAATTTCAAAAATTCATATCTCAGTAACCCCTGGTCCGATTGGCATGAACTTGGTGTCATTTTAACCAGAAAATTACCTGGAATCCATTTTTTGACTTTGTTTTGTTCTTCGGGGATGATTTCTTCATTTGACCTTTTGACCCATTTCTTGAACTTGTCCTTGACCCCCTTGAGAGGGTCTTACTGATCTGACCTCACCATAGGATTTAAGTACTATCCATCCTCTACCATATATCAAAAAATGATAGATGTAATATTTTTGCTTTTCAAGATAGAGCCGCATCTATACGACTCCTTCAATGCATTTTTCACTATTTTTCCTAAACTGGCGAAACAAACTGGTATGTTGGCTAAGTGGTACTCGAGATTTTGACAAAATGATAAGATCAATCTTCGCGATGTTTTGTTTTCCATCTCTTAGTTCATTAGGTGGTATTAGCCAATGGAATTGTTCCTGAAATAGCTTTGAGCTGCTCAGTGCAATAGTGGTCTCAGTCAAAATTTGTGGAATTTTACTGTAGGCTTACATAACAGATAAAGCCTGCTCTTAATGTCTTTATCACACATGCACAATCTGGACTAATTAAAATAAAATTTCAGCATTTGTAATACATACTATACATAGACTCACTGAAATATCTTTAAATTTTTTTTGCACCTTGTGTAATACGTACGATGCATGTTCGGTACTTTGCGTTGTAGATTCTGGTGATTCTACTGTTTTTATTGCCTATAATTTTTAAATAATAAAAGAACTTACTGGAAAATTGATTCCTAAAATTCAACATTGAGCTCTAACTCAATGGGGGTCTGCCACTAACACCCCTTTAACCCTCACTGGCATAGCCCCCTTTAGAAAAAAAACACTAAAGTTCGCATGTGAAGATTTTCAAGTTCTTTCAGACACAATATACAAAATTTCGTTTGATTTGATTTTGAACCGATTTTTCTGAGAGGCTTAAACTTTAAGTTACCTTTTACACAAAAGTGTATTTTTTGACTTAGATCATTATTGCACTCAGCAGCTCAATTATCTTCATTGACATAATGATAGTTGTAAAAAGGATGCAAAGGACTACGAGCTACTCCAGGGGATGATGGAGGAATTGAAATTGAAATTCAAGGAATCAAATTCCCACGCCGAAAGGGTGCAGATATTGACATTATCTCCACATACCATCGAAAGAACTATGTCAGAATTTGATGCTACTAATTACTTGGTAAAGACAAGCAGGTCTATAAAGAAAGAACTGGGCATATTAGGCTAATGTGCCAAGAACAAGGGCAAGGCTATATCCCAGATTCTACAAAACATGATAGTTGACTATTACGAATGTGATGAAAACAGCAGAATGTGTCCGGGAAAGAGGAAGAAGGGGTACGAAATCTAGATGGCGAGAAAGAGTATCACCAGAAAAGACTTGTTTTGTGCAATCTGAAGGAACTATATAGTAATTTCAAGAAAGAAAACCCTGGCATCAAAATAGGTTTTTCATCTTTTGCCGCATTACGTCCTAAATGGTACGTGTTAGCTGGTTCTTCTGGGACACATTCTGTATGTGTTTGTACTTATCATCAGAACCCTATATAGTTCTTACAATCTCACGAGCACTTCCATGAAGTGGACAAAGTCCGATATCAACAGTGGGTGTCAGTCGACAGGACCGAGCTTGTGAGGTTAGTGGATACCAGAGACTCCTATATTGAAAAACTCACTCAGATAATAGATGATCTGACAAGACACAGCTTCGTTGCAAAGACCCAAAGTGCATACATGAATGTTCTTAATGAGCGTCTTATCTCAGAAACAGAAATTTTGATGCAAGGTGACTTTGTCGACAATTTTTCTTTCGTGGTCCAAGACGAAATTCAATCACTTCACTGGGAAAATTCTCAAGCTACACTACATCCATTTGTGGCATACTACAGGCACAATGATGGTACTCTAGAAAATCTCAATATTATGATTATTAGTGATTCAAAAGTTCACAACTCGGTGTCCGTGCATGCATTTCTAGAAGCTGCATTAGATTTGGTAAAAAACAAGTTTCCTACCGTAAAAAAAGTACATTATTTCACTGACGGTTGCGGTGGCCAGTATAAGAACAGATACAACTTCATCAACCTTAGTCCCCATCAAAGTGATTTTGGACTGCAGGCGAAGTGGAATTTTTTCGCTACGTCACATGGAAAGAGCGCGTGCGATGGTTTGGGAGGAACAGTGAAGAGGCTGGTTACAAAGCAAGCCTTCAGAGACCTACACATGACCAAATTCTGACTCCATAATCCATGTTTAGTTACTGCACTTCAAACATCAGTGACAATCAGTTTTTACTTGTAGACAATGAAAAAATTACTCTGACCGAAGGAAAACTGAAGGATAGAATGGCTGCAGCTAGAGGGATACTCGGTACGAGACAGTTTCATCACTTTGTGCCTATTTTGCTTTCTAGCATGAACGTCTACAAATACAGTTTACAAGCAGAGCAACCCATGTTGGTTCGAACTGGATTTGATGACGATTCCGATACACCAGAAAATTCAGAAACCATTTTGCCAGAAGTGAAGGTGGGAAATTTTGTCTGTTGTCGCTATGACAATCATCCATGGATAGGGATTGTAGAGAATGATTCATCTGAATTTGGTGATTACTACTGGATCAAATTCATGCACCTCCATGGACCAGCTTCCAATTTTTCCTGGCCAGATAAGGACGGTCACGTCTGGGTGATACAAGAGAACATTTACTGCGTGGTTAACGCCATTTACCTCTTCATCATCCTGAACCTATACCCTAAATGATAAAGACATAAACACTATCAATCTGTGTTGCCCACTGTGGCCAGCGATTCATGAAGAAAGGCCAACCGGCAAAAGGAAGGGAAGAAGTAAAATATTGTTATCGCTTTTGTACCATTGAAACTGACTACTAAACGTGTTGATATATTGTGGTGCTATTCAACTTAAAATATATGCTGCTTGAATGCATTTATCTGCTATGAGAAACATAATTACTGTCAATACCTATATTTTTCTTCTACTAAGTCATCTGCATGATTATCAAAGTGCATAGATTGAATGTGTTGTTCCTACGGGAGAAACCATGGACTTTTTAGCCCTAAAAGTACCATATGGTAGTGAAAAATGCGTTGGAAGGGCTATACAGATGCGGCTCTATATTGAAAAATAAAAATATTACATCTTTCATTTTTTTATATATGGTAGAGAATAAATAGTCCTTAAATCATGTGGTCAGGTCAGTATGACCTTCTCCAGGAGGTCAAGGTCAACAATGGGTCAAACGTCTCCGGACAACAAAACAAAGTCCAAAAATGGATTCCCGGTATTTTTCTAGTTAATATGACACCAAGTTCATGCCAATCGGTCCAGGGGTTACTGAGATACGAATTTTTGAAATTTTATTTATTCGCGACAGAATGTGAAAACCCCAAAATTACAAAATGACATAACTCGGTAACCAATTGGCCAATCGAGATGAAATTTTGGATTTTTTCATGTCTCAATACGCCCGATATACATGCCAAGTTTCATCAAAATTGGTGATGGTGAGGTGTAGAAGGCCTGAAATTTTGGGTGATTTGACATGGAATGACCCATCTAGCCTTGAAACATATATATATGCTGCATAATTAAAAGTACAAGATCAAAAGTACATGTGGTAAAAGAAGCATCCTTACACCTACAGAAAGAAAGCACCACTGCATAACCACAGCACATGTCAACTTTTTTCAAACAAATTATCTCAATATCTTCTAAGATTAGCCAGCACCTTTTGCAATAAATCTTAAGCATAATCCTTTGCAACTCCCCAGCTAGTTGCAATTCACAAGGAAAAGCCTCATCAGATCAGTGATAGCACCAACAACAGGCGAACAGCTTCAGCATTTTCAAATTTTTCTAAATATGTTTCTTAGCTTTGAAAGTCACCTGGAAAATTCTCACCAGACTTGATTATTGCTTCCGAAGTTCTCATGATAGCCAGACTATTTCTCAGCTTGTTTTTATTGTTTATTCAAGCGAGAGAAAGTTCTTTCAACCTCAGCAGTGCTTTGAGGTAGTAATGCAGTTATAAACATATTGCATAACAAGCGTACTTTTCACTGTACGTATTGTGTTTGCACTGCAGTCTTTGCCGATTCCAATTTGCAGTTGGAATAGACCAGGATACACCTAACACCAACAGGCTAAGCCTTGGCTTTCACTCAGAATCAATGCAATTCTCTACTGCAGTGGTTCCCAAACTTTTTTACGTGGTGGCACAGTTTCAAGGCTGTAAAAATTTCGCGGCACCCCTGTTGAATTTCGCGGCACCCCACGTTGAATTTCGCGGCACCCCAAAAATTTCGCGGCACCCCTGTCGCCACGGGGGGAGACTTTGGTGGGCTTAGCCCCCCCAAACAAAGTGCCAAGCCCCCCCAAATAGAAATATGAAACACTATTGACTATAAACCATTGGAGTCTTTGTCAAACTTTCAACATAGTAAGAGTGATTGCGGCGCATGAACTCTATTGTTGTTTGCTGCCATGGTGCGAAGCTTTGCGCACATGGCACTCGGGATTTCCGATCGCAACTCTGGAAGAATCACTGATTCCGCAAGGACATGAGACTTTGATTTAAGTGCAATAATTTCTGCCACGTTATATGAAGCTAATTGAGCTCTTTCTGACACAATCATTGCTTTCTGAAATAAATTCATTTGCCTTGAATTAGCTTGCAACAATCTTTGAAAATAAGACATCATTTTAGTTTGAAGGTTAGAGTGATTGGTAATGACGTGTATTCTCAATTTAGTTGGAACCATTGCTTCATTGGGCAACTTCTGACCGCAAACACGCATCGCGGTCTAGGCATCTGTTCATCTCCAGTCCAGTGAAATCCAATTTCTAAATAA
>JGI24159J19872_10008520_pt1 | contig 13422 bp, 6 predicted proteins | sample Ectturendosymbi4_FD_19872 | JGI IMG/M metagenome (IMG submission 19872) | reverse complement strand
TGCCTGATCCATTAACTGTTTACTGCGATATGTTTGCTGCTATATAGTCGTAAAAGACAAGTCGCTGTCTGTGTTAATGGTCGATAGATGTTGCCGTTTTGTGTCATAAAAACCAGTGCAGAACTCAACGCAATAAAGTGTACAGTTTCACCTCTCAACTCTCCTGCCTGTTTCGTGTCTCTAACAGCAGCGAGCCTGAGTAACTCCTTCATCGTCGCATAGAACAGTGTGAATCAGATTCACAGCTCGTGCTTGTGTGTTACAGAGGGAGAGACACGTCAACAGAAGGAATTCTTTTTCAACTGAAAACAGTTGTGCATGTTGGACCTACATTAAGCAAGACTGTCAAACAAGATGCATATGTATGTTATTGCAGAATTTAGAACTTTGTGGAGTCTGCACGGACTTGTACTTCAATATTTTCGTAATTGGTTGTAGTGAAGTAACAAAATCGTTAGGAGCCGAAGCAGATTCGGTATGAAAATGGGCAACTACGTCAACATCTATCGAAGTGAACACAAAAGATAACTTCTGCAGAGGTGGGACCGGATACCGACTGCCGGGGTCGACTCCGACAGGATTTTGCGTTTTTGTTTCGGACCCGGATCCGTAGTCAAAAAATTATGAAAAACCGGACCCGGATCCGGAGTCAGTTTTCCATTTAGGCAGTAGCAGGAGTCTGTGCGGTCATTTCTTCGGTGAAAACATGGGTAAATCACGGTTGGATCGATGATCGTAGCCGAAGTCTGAACAGGAGTCGGATTCTCATTTTTGAAAATTTTCCGGACCCGGATTCAAAAATTTTGGAATGGGAGCGGAGTCGGTGTCTGAAAAAGTGACTCCGGCCACTACTGAACTTATGGTAGCTTTAACCTTTTGATCTCTGCCTGGTGGTCACCTGGCGCCGCAAGTGGCAATGGCAACCAATTCTGCTCAAGAAAAGTCCGTGTGGGCATTGCTTGAGGTCACTGAATCCATGCACTGTTAAACCTGGTGAAACTGCTTCGCTTGTTTTGCCCTCAAATTCCTCTTAGCAATGTTTGTTCGCTGCAAGTTGGACAAGAACTGTTTTATATATAGCTTTTCAAAAAAATCGCTACTTTCGTGTATGGAAACAATGTGTTGTGCACATTTGTGCGGTACGTAAACGTACTACCAAGTAAAAGTGCGTGGACTGTGGAGTTTAAGGAGGCGTTTTTATGTGAATTGGTGCAACCTAGTGTAGTCTTGCAATACTTGTTATCCACTTGGCTATTTCTTTGTGATGTTGGGGTTGTAAATACAAAGGGCACCTGTATTGTCGGAAATTTTGTGGCAGAAACTTTTAAAACCATAAGTGAAGAACTGCAGTAGCCTTCCTTCCTACTGCGAAAAACGCCATTGGCTTTTTCCTAATCACAACATAATATAAAAGGGAGGGAGTGTCTATTTTGCTGTCAGTGGCAAAAGCACTGTTGGAGCTAATTTTTCCATTGGCCGAACCCAACTTGGTTTAATTGGTCGCATGACAAGGATGATGCGCTTGGATTGGTGTGACCTAAAACTCTTAACCTAAATCCTAAACCCTAAACCTAACTGAAGCTGGAAAGCCATGTCTGGTTTTTGAAACTTTTTAGAAAAATTACATGAAAACTGTTTCCATCAAAAGAGTCTCTCCTTTTACTAACTAGCAAAGACAAAGCCACAATGGTGAGAGCCAAACTAATGACCATTTGCACAACAGGAATAGACTTTTTCAACTTATTCAGGTTCACCACACTGCCAGTGGCATAAATAAACTCAAGTGCTAAGTAAAAAAAGCCAGATAAAGTTGGCAAAACAGCCACAGCTCAGCAGACCTTTTGACACTGGCGGCAAAATATTAGACACTGCTTCTGTTGTGAAGTCATTCTGGAAATGTACAGCTGATCTAATATTGAATCTTTAATTAATTTATTGTTCATAACTGTAGATTATACAGTAGTATAGCTTGGCAACTCATAAATATGTCAGGCTAACAAAAATGAAGCAAAATTTCATGTATTGCAATTTGTAAATAAGGGCTATTGTAGGGGAACTACTACAATGCTTAAAAGTCTAAAGATCATAAGCATAACAAGATTCATTATGCAGTCAAGTTGAACTAGATTTACTTAAAGCACTTTGAACAGCTAAGTCAACAAAACAAAACTGTCATGATGTACAGTGTCAATGATATGATACTAGTTATATTTGTGAAACAAGTGGCTAGATCACATACGTCGTGACATTCTGTGAAACTTTACCTTTTTTTCTAGATCTAAATACTTCTCGTTTACAAAGGATATTTTGTTTTTCATGTAATGTAAACTGTCATGATGTAGTAGCTACAGTAAACTAAGCTATGACTTAATTAAAGCATCCTTTTTAACAAACTAATTCAATTTAGTATTGTTGACATCCTTAGTTTAAGCCTTCCTGCACACATAAGTTTTTAAACAACATCTTATAGAGTGATTTTAATTTGCAGTTCCTAAAAAAATTTCTTGCATGCAGTGATTTTCCATTTGACTAGGAAGCCAAGGCAATTCCTGAAGTTTATGAAGAACTGAGAAAGTAGTACAAAGATAATTATATGTTTTTGCTGTCACAACATCAAATTCTTGATTGTAATGTTCAAGTAGGCCTACTCAGGTCTTTTTAAGGTTTACCTTTGTGACTCTTATAAGACATTTTTAAAGACCATAGGTATTTCATCTGAATACCAAGATATTCATAAAGTGAAGTTTTACTTAATGTAATTTGGTGATGGTAATGCAGTGAGGTTCTGCTGTGTTTTGATACACATTGAAAAATGTAGGAGCATTTCAGTCCCTCGAAACCCTTTAAAAAACACTCAGCCTACTCGTCAAAAACATCTTAAATTTTAATTGGTATTGATATTCATGTTTGGTTAACAATGTCAATACTGGGTTACATCTATATGTAATGGGTCTGTAATAAGCACAGAGCTTATTTTAATAGATTTCATAGATGCATGTGTGTAGACAGTGAAGGGGAAAAGCAGATTACATAACTAAAGTGCATTTTACACTTTAATTACAGTGTGTATTAAGTAATTTGTGAAAGCATGAAAAACTGTACAGTCTAGTACCCAAGTAACTAGTCTCCACCAAGGTGACTAAGTTAAATCTATTTGCAAAATTTTTAGAATAGAAAATCTATTTCACGTTGTGTTCCCCTTCCTCAGTTGTAAAATCTGCAAAGAATGCTTATGGGTAAAAGGTCAGTCAAAGCAAGAGTAAAGAAAGCAAACAAGCTTAACACTAAAATGAATAAATGAAAACATAAGCTGCGGCAAGTACAAAACTAGAATTTACATTATTCCTAAACAATTGATTTTAAAACTGGATAAGTGGTGATATGTTCAAAAGATCTGGTTATTGATTTAAACTCTGGGTTTGTAATGGCTGCATTGCTGATAGGTCATACCCTTGGTGGCAGCACTGTCAAAAACTCATNTCTCATCAAATGTAGTTCAGTACCCTATGCAGAACATCTGGTGCCTAAAGTGTTAAAAANTACAAGCATAAAACCTATGTTATGTCTTTGATTCAACTGATAATTTTGACAAACATGTCACATGAATTTCAAGCTCGTATTGATAGCCATTTTTACATTTCACTGTGATAACTAGTGTTTCCAACCTGGGTTTTCCCAAACCCGAAACCCGTTTTTTTTGGCTATTTTCTACTACCCGAAACCCAGGTTTGTTTAACCACCAAACCCAGGTATTTTAAAAATCCTGGAGTTGTTATTGCATTCAAATATTAGTAATTCTGATAATACTGAAGTTGCAGATTGGCGCGTGTAACGGCCAAATTAGCAATTTTGAACTTTCAACTATTATCATGAGGCACGAGGGTTTTGCTTGGTGACCATCATACGTTCGTTGGTAGTCCGTTTATATTTACGTTCAATTGACCTATTCACATGGATCATGACGGCATTTTGCACATAATAGGTGTCAAGCAAACTTTAGTCTTTTCGCTAACCTATTTAAATAACTACCACGTGAGGTAGTTTTTCAAAGGTATGCCATAGTTCGGTAGTTACTAGTTGGTTCATTTATAAGCTGTTATGTGTTAGTTCATATACAAGCTGTGATTCTTTGCAAAATTGATATGTCCCTTTTCAGTTTGCAATGCCTTTCTACAAAATATTTGGCTTTCCTTCAGAAGCGACTTTAGATAGATTTTTAATCATACACATTCAGTTTAAAGNCATTTCTAATCAAAGAAAATCAGAAGCTTAGAGTCATTGCTTATACAACAAGGCTCAACNAACACCAAAGTGCAATTTGTGCTCCGTTATACCAAAGGAGGTGGTCCAAACACTGAAAGTATGAACAACCATTTGAAATTAAAGCACAGAATCCAAGTATGTAATCCATGAGGATGAAGACCACAAAACTATTCCGGCACAGGAAAAGATCCGATCACAAATTGTGAAAAAGAATGTGAGTCTTTTTGAGGCTACAAAAAGAGTTCAAATAACCTGAAAAACTGTACCATGCCTTACTTACAATCAAGCCCAAATCATCTCAAATCAATTTAACCAGAAAGGGCATTGATTGTTAGCCACGGGACTATTTGTCACAAAACTCAAATAGCCTGAATGATTAAAGTGTGTTTTGATTGTCATGCGTCAGTATTATAAACATAATTGAAAAACTGTACTTAACTTAATTAATAATTCACTAATGAATTGCGCAGGGACAAACAGTATTAATTTCACAATGATATTGAGTTTTATCGCTCAAAATCGCATTCATTTCAAAACCAAAAAAACGGGTTTTCGTGGATTTCTTTTCTCAGCTACCTGAAGCCCGGGTTTTAAAATTTTGCCCTGAATTGGAAACACTAGTGACTGATAACTTTCTTTGTCCAGCCAAGTAATTACTACATAATGGTTGTTTTTGAAGTTATATTTTCTTGAAAAACTGATGTGATTTAGTTGCCAATAAAGTTCGCTGAACATTAAGCCAAATGCTCATGTTTTGCAAAGTGTTGTAGACAATGGAATTCATTCAAATAAACACTGTTGTCGTACAATTCGCATAATCATAAAAGCTGAAATGATGAACAAATAGATGGAGGTTCACTTAATGCATCTTCATAGACAGCCAAGAAATGTGGGTTAAACTTCAATTAGATTGAATTTTGACAGCTTGCAATGAAAGAGTCCAAACCAGGGTTGATTGATTTAAATCACTTAAGTTAAAAGCAATTTAAGTTCTATAAGTCGTAGCTACGGTGAGGTCACAGTGTCTATGTCAAGTATTCTGTAAAATTGACATGTAGACTGAAATCACTAACCCTTATACTATGTTTGCCTGTCAAGTGACGGTCTGCAAAAATGAGACAATCGGTTCTGACATCATTGTACAGTTCGTTTACATGCATGGAAGTCTTTGGGGTGCGATGCTTTGGTCAACATCTGCTGTGCAGGCTAGTGAACAAAGTGTTGTATGGAGTTGGAAAGAATGTGTACTGATGTGCAGATTTCATGATTGTGGCTGTTGCTGTGCATGCCCCTCATGAAGTTGGCCATGCTATGTGAAAAATGAATCATGCTGCACACTGTGAAATCCATCCGTAGCAATCGTACACTAACCTTTACAGCATGCGTTATCATATGTGCAAGGTTACTGACATGTAAAATTTCACACAGGTTTAATTAGTTTTACATGTAAGCCATCTACTTGTGCCTAGGTGGAAATTTTGGTGACACATCAGTCAAAACATCTTTAATTTGCACTGATATTTAAACATGTAGCCTAATATCACCTGATAATACAAAACATTCAATATCCGTTGTGTTTGTATCTCCTATGACATTTTATTCACGGAACTATTTATATTAGCAAGTCACCACTGATGCCAGAAAGTTTACCTATATTTCCTGATGGCATGTAAAATGACGAAATATTTTTGCAAGTTTTGGTTTATGAAGGTTTGTGCAACACGCAAGGGGCTAATTCTTACCTTCAAAAAACAAATGTGTCAAAACCAGTGGTGCATCTAGCCTGAAAAAAAGGGGTCTGCCAGGGAAAACAGCCTGTTAAATAACTTTTTAGCATAAAACCACATTTTCTCTTGAGACTAGAAATCAACTGATGAATTTTGTGATGTTGCCAAAGTATCATACAGGCAAAACTTCGCCGATATACATTGGCAATATTTGCTCATAAAAGCCGTTACGCTAGTTTTCTGCATTGTGTTCAGAAACCCACGTTGCTACTTTGTCTCTGATTAATTAATGCAAATTCTCTGAACTCTTCCTTATGACGCGCAGCCCTCAGACTGTAGCAAGTAGTAGCAATATTCAGACCACTCCGCAATCATCCCAATAAACTGGTCTGTGACGTAACATTCGCTCTTAGGTTTTTGTGCGGTAAACATATGGCTGCCTGCAAGCGAACAAATCAGGGTAGCTTATGTGCCATGGTGATTGACCAGAGTTGCCAATTTGGCTTTTTTGAAGCCAGATTTTGAAAATCTGGCTTCAACACTTTGAGAGCTGGGGTACGAATACATCGTACCTAGATTTCGGCCTAAAACCAGCAGTTTTCGGTTGCCTTACCAATGCCATAGCTCCTCCACTGATTGTGCTAGAGAGCTGTTGAATGGCTCAAATAGATCAGCCAGTCTTCTAGTCGGCACTCGAAAAAAATTTTTTTGGTTGGGGGTTGCGGATTTTTTGAGTGACATCATAAGTGAAGTAGTTTTTGGGCTATTTTGGCTCATGTTACCTGGCCTAGTGTCCAACCGCTAGGCCAAAGTATTTCGCTGAAGTTTTTATTGGAAACTAGGCACGAGCCAAGTCTTTTGAGTCTTTGATCGACTTTCTAGCGTTTCTGGATCAAAAAATATTTTTAATACTTTAGATCATAACTTTTGAACCCGAAACCCCAGCAGGTCATCCAAAGTATCAAAAGGCTCGGATTGTAGCCTAGTTTCCAATAAAAACTTTAGCGAAATACTACCATCTAATGGTTTGAGCCCAGGGCCAGCTGAAGTTGGCCAAGGTAGCCTAAAAGTCCACCACTGATGACGTCACTCACAAAAAATCCGTAACCCCCAACTAAAATTTTTTTTTGAGTGCAGACTAGAAGTTTTGCCGCATCTTTTGAGACTTTGAACAGCTCTCTACCACTTTTGGCGCCCGAGTTACACACGTGCAAAGCCATGTGCCATCCGGTTGTTTTTTTGTGAAAATCTCTGATACTGGCTAGATGCCAAAGTGTTAATCTGTCTTTTTTTGAACACATTTGGCTTTTTTTGGAAATCAAAAAAGCCAGACACAACCTGGCTTTTTTTCAGTCAAAAAGGCTTGGCTGTGGAAAAACATGGTCTGAGCTGCATCTTCATTACAAACATCTTCTGAAAAGCATCTATAATCATGCAGGATGCACAGAGTGTTGCAAAGAAATTACTGTTGCCCTAAAAATGATCAACGTTATTGATAAGAACAAAGGTACGACAGTGTAATTAAGGGAAAAGAAAATGCTTCTCAAGAGTGTAATTGTATTGTATCAATGTTTCTGATGAGTTTTAATGTCTATTTTGTGTTTGGTTATGCATGTTTCAAGTGTATATGCCTTAAAACTAGTATCTGGATTTTTTTGCGACAAGGTCTGGCAATTTTGGTGACGACAGGTTGGCAACTCTGTGATTGATTATCTTAGTGACCCAGGTTTGCGCAGAATTCCATGTTATGTGCTTCTTCATCGCACTGAAGCATTTTCTTTCAACTGTGGTTTGAGTGTTCCAAAATATCAACATCAACATCTGTTACTGGCAACGAAAAACAAAAACGTCGGTTGCAGCCCAAAAAAGCCTTGTCGATTGAGCTCTACCTAAAACCCAATCAAACTTGGCTAGCAGGGCTAGTAATCTAGCAGCTAACTATTTAGAATAGATAGTGGTATTGATTTCATTGTAAAAGGAAAGATTTCCAAGTTATCATTGTTTTTGGTCACTGTCTATTGAAAGAAATCCTTTTCCAGCAAAGAATTAGACACTAAAGATCTCACAGAGTATAAATTTCACCTTCGAAGTGGGCATCATCAGCTCTTATTCAAATGAAATAGAGCATTTATGTATTACATCACAATTGTTGTTTGTTCCTACAAACATGTTGCTGAAAAGATACTTAGCTTGTCGAATATTTAGCAACGTCAGCCATACAGTAATGCAAGGTGTTTATCCAGATATACATACACTTATAAAATTGATGCTGACAATTAGCTTCACAACTGCGTCTATGGAGCGCTGTCTATCAAGATGATGGTGTTATAAATATACTTGGGAAATAACTGCAGAGAAGAACGGCTGAATTGCAATTGCTCCGATGATTCTACAACGTAATAGTGAATTACTCAAAATCAATATAGGACATCTTGCGCAGCAAACAACACCGTCAACTGCTCAATTCCAAAAAGACTATTTATGAAATACAACGCTTGACTGATCTTTTAACACACAAAACATTTGTGATGGAGAGGTGAATAGTGATGTACTTTCTATCAAAAAAAATATGTATTCCTTTGCGTGTCAAGTTTTTGAGAAAAATGCACCTTCCTGTCTTTTCTTGTTTCTTTCAGGAAGTTTCTGGTAGTTTTTATCATTTGGTAGCATGCTTATGGCTTATCTGCATGCATTTTCAAACTACTTTTTGGTTTGTAACACTAGCAGCCCAAACTAACCAAAGAAATGAACTTGGGAGGAGATCTTTCATTCTGTTGAATTCAGCTGAGCCAATATAGTGACTCACTCATCACCTTTTTTGAGCATAACTCACAAACCGTTTGTGGTAAAATTCAACCAAGACGTTTTTAAATGGTGTTGTTAATGTACTTTCTAAAAAAAACAAATGTATATGTATAGACTTTTGCATTTGTAATTTTTGAGATAAGTGAGTTTTTTTGTATTCTTTTTTGTTGGTTTCAGCTAGTAGGTTGAGGAAGAATTTTAATTACTATTTTCCTCTTGATACTTCCACTTGGCAGGAGGGCGTATGGTACGTGTATGAACCTATTCTGCGATTTTCAGATGGTTGCTCTTTGTGGAGTGGCAGTAATGGAGCCTCAAAATGAAGAACAAAAAAATTATAATGTGTAGATATTTGGCCCTGTAGACTCAAGAAAGAGGAGTGAAGCCCAAGTTGTTTTTTGCCGAGATCAGTGTTGTTTCAAATGATTACAATGTATTAATCATATTTCTTGTGAAGTATCAATTTTTCCAACATGTAGTTTTTGGCAGTACTCTTTTCAGTACTGTCTAAGATTTAAATGTAGCTCCAGTTTGTGAGTTACAACTCCTGTCCCCTAAGGGATATATCTTTTTAAGCATATTTTGCATTACCGTTTTAATTTTGCAGTGGTATAAATTATTGCTCACATTCCCATGTAAAATGTGGAGTTTTGAAATACCTCTGCCTGTTGATTTTCACTAACCTGTTTGTAAGCAACAAATGCATTTGAGGCTGACTTGTAATTGTTTGTTCCATTAGTTTGCCCAGCTGTTTGACTAATATGATCATGCATACTATTTGTGCTTCTGAGCTCAGTCTGTATTGAATGATGCCTAGTTACTTTTTTATCTTCCTGCCCCTTGGTTTGTCAATACTCAAAGAGCCCTGAGTATAAATTTCCATGATATGACACTGATATAAGTTTTACATTTAAGACCCTCAAACTTTTCCGTTAGAATGTTCAAGTGTTACACGTGAAAGAAATACTAGGCTTTCTGCCATTTATGATGCCCTTGCTTTTATCACCATGCGTGTTCAATTTGTGTTTGCAGGTTGTTGGTGTGTAAAATTGCAAAGTTGGTCACAATGGTTGCTCCCTGGCGGCAAGCTGGACTCACGTAAGTTCATGTGTTGTGCCACCCATGAAAATCGGGAAACAGTTTTGCTAAGTTATCTGGTTGTTTTTCAGGTACATTCGTTATTCCCAAATTTGTGCTCAAGCCGTCCGTAATGCATTGAAGCCAGAGCTACAAGAGGCTGCTCAGAGGAGGCAAGCTCGCAGTGTCATATTTCGAAAATGGGAGGCAGGCAAACCTCAAGGAAATTTTGTGAAAGGTGTGTTGTTTAGTGACTGACATTGTTTCTGTCAGCTTCGCCTTAATGAGCTGCTTGATAAAAACGAAAAAGACATGATTGACCTGAATTGAAGAGCACGCTGCAAAAAAAGTATAGATAATAGAAATTGCACCACATGCTTTTCAGTAATATTACACTGTCAATGTTCCGTTTCTTTTTTTTACATTTGCGTCTTGTGTTAATAATAGTGATAATTCATTTATTGCAGACTCGTGGTCCACGTCACGGGCACAGTTGAACAACACAAGAGCACAAAAAATGGTTAGGCATAGCGCGTTACAGAATAGGTGTTTGCACACAACCAACAACGGTAGGGGAAAAACACTTTAACAGCACCCTACTGTAATGTCATTCACCCATCATAATACAGGGNTCCAGTAGTGGAAGAGAAATGAAGACATTCTAACATCAAACTTTGAGGTAAACAGCTAACAGAGAAAAAAAAGTAAAAGATAACTCAGGTGGGTGTGCACACTGGCGCACTGGGTTTGTACGTTAGTGTTACACCCTTGTTGGTTTGCTTGCAGCTTTGTGATAAACTTGAACAAATATAAAATTAGCTTGTTAGGGTTATTTGCTCACTACGTTTTATCCACAAGTTATGCATGTTCCTAATTGCCATTGTAAAGCAAATACTCTGCACCCCACGACAGGCCCGCAACCAGAGGAGNGGCAATCGTTCAATTNTCCCCCCCCGANAATATCGACCCTGCCCCATGATAAACGTAGAAACGAAATTCACTTGATCCAAAAATAACTTCTGTGCGTCGAACAAAANCATATCGACACATTCGATGAGTAAAACAACACAAAATTAGAAAAATCAGCAATTCGGTGTGTCGTGAAAATTGAGGCACACAAACGCTGGTAGAAAAAGGTGTGAAACAAGGTTATTTTCCGATAAGAATGGGTTTCTCTCGTTTAGGCAACTGACCTGCAAAATAACTTGAGCTTCTGACCACAGGCGTTGCTAGGGGGAGCCGAGAGGGCCCATGTCCCCCAAATTGCTAGCATATCTTGTCGTTTTGTGCTCTGAGAGGGGGTGTCCCAAACAAAATACTATTGCTCGCTTACAGCCAAAACATTGTAGTGGTTACGCTACTGCGTCTGACGTTGTCTTATCTGAATCACTTCTAGGTGGATGCCAATTAAAATGATCGGCGTATCTAATGAAGGGAAATTGTGAACGGTCCTTGTGATCGCAAATTCAAGAACAGTGTTCCCAACTTGTACCTTGCATATGTGTAGGAGCAGGCAATTTTTGGGGGTGCGACGGATTTTTGCCCGAATTTCCCCTAACTTGCCAGAAAAAATTTTGGGCACTTTTAGTGCGAATATTTTCTCATAAAGACCGTATTGGGCGCCATCTCAAATTAAAGCACGTTGGGCGCCATTTTTTTAAATCAAAAGACGTTGGGCGCCATTTTTTTAAATCAAAAGACGTTGGGGGCCATTTTTGCTCGTATTTTTAAAGAGTTTGCCCAGATTTTCAGGGATTTTGCGAAGGTTTTCACAGATTTTGCCCGGATTTTCACCAAATCAAAACTTTTGGGGGCGCGCTTGCACCCCCGCCTCCTACACCACCGGTACCTTTGAATGTATTTCGTATAAACTAAGGATAAGCCAAGTTGGTTTTGTGATCGTGTTGTTGCAGATTGAGCGGCGCAGCATGGAGGGCCGACGATGAGCGGCTAACCTATCCGTGACGATCAACTTTCATTTTTATCGCGTAACTTAATAAATTAACGTCCTGNCTTGCCTTTGTGTGCTGTGCAGTGTGCTTTTAGCAATAATTGTGGGGCATCGTGCGTAAAACAATAAATTTCGTTTTACATCAGACAAATTCAACAGACTAACTGCTCAATCTGGCAAAAATCCTTCACTGAGCGTCATTTCGGAAAGATATGATTCACAAACTGCAGACGAAGCAGTTAACTAGACATAACACTTACGCGTGCCCGGCAAGCAACGTCTGGGCCTTCACATTTCAGCGCTATTTAGTATGACTGCTAAGTGCTAAATACGAAGACTTTTGAGCCTACTTCTGTCCGATTATTATAGTACTTTCTGGCTTAAATCTGTACGATGTAACGCTTGGCATGCTATATCTATTTGATAAAGTGCTCTGTGAACTAAATGTGACCGCTTTAGCAGTTGGCGGGCAAAATGTCCGACATAACACGAATTTCGTTTCTTCACAAACGGCGCCCCATACTTACTTCACACGAAAGCTATAATGAAAAGCATTTAGCTGCTTGGTTGATGTCATATTAAAGTTTTGATTAAGTACAAGTACTCTACAAGCTCTTTGCAATGCTGGCAGTTTGTTGAACTATCAGTTCTTACTAATTATTTTATGAGAAACGTGACCACAGGCGTCGGCAGTAATTTTTCCAGGGGACAACGTCGACGTTTTGCTCCACCTTTTCAAGTCGCTGACGTTGCAATGGAAACGAACGTTCATAAAACGCTTTACTCTTTGTACACCACACAGAAAAATGCTCCGTGTTACGGCAACAGCCACAGAAACACACTTATTTGGAAGCAATGCTCCTTTTCACACATTTCGGATGTTAACTACTGTATATCCCTTAAAAACGGTAACTTCTTCGTTCGAAGCGTTAGTCTCTCTGCATAACGTGGCTCTGCTACACAGGGAATGGAAACAAAGTTCACCTTGACGTGGCTGCCCTGAAGGAAACGAAAACTTCCTGGTCACGTTTTTATCAAAAAAACTATATTTTACCAGTCAGGACGAAAACATGAGCAGCCTGCCATTTACAGCGCAGATTTTTCAATTACCAGCAAACTGACGCACAACAGCGATGATCCAGAACGACTCAATGCTGATCAAACTAAACAGATCTGTTCGGATGAAAATGATCTGTGCCTATGCGTCACCTTTTCCTAATCATGAAAAGGCAAAGGTGTGCAACCGTTATGCTGTTTGTGCAAATTCTATAATCTGCAATAAAGCTTGGATCTCTCTGGCTAGGTACCGCAGCTAATGACTGCAGTTACAAATCGTACTTGCAACAGCGTGTGCAAAGAAATCTGTGAAATACCGTTGAGATTTGAATTTAACAGAGTGTTTGTAGTAATGGCTTATTCATGCATTTTTGTGACTCAAATCACGAAGTAACACGAATTCAAACAACATCCACCAAAGAGCAGAAATTAATTTCATGTTGGTCATTGATGAAAATATAAAAGCATCAGAAACTCCAGGTTTAGCAAATTATTGATTAACTTCTAAGATGTTTGAATCACAAAGGGTTGTCTTGTGGAATT
>JGI24159J19872_10008519_pt1 | contig 13422 bp, 6 predicted proteins | sample Ectturendosymbi4_FD_19872 | JGI IMG/M metagenome (IMG submission 19872) | reverse complement strand
TGCCTTGCCCTCTGCCTCATAACCATTATTGCTGCTTGCTTCCTTCACCTATATGCTTGCCTCACCTGCTCATCTGTACATGCCTCATCTCTTCACCTATTGCTTGCCCACCATCATCTGTGTCATGTTGATGTCTACTGTTTTTTCTTATTTATTTATTTTTTTTTGCTATATGCTACATTTCTTAGTGACTCCATTTTGGTTTGTTTGTGTACATATTTTCTCTTTCGTTTTGATTGTTTGTATTTTTTAAACCATGACACGTGCATTGTTTGTAAAAACCTCAAGTGACTAATAGAATTTGAACAGCTTCTACAGGGCAGGAAATGGGGGTTTGTTTTTAGGCAGTGGGACTGGGAGTGGCTACAGATATGCTTGTGTATCTTTAAATTTGAAAACTTATTCATACACCACCTGTGACGTAACAGTAATGCACAAGAGTGCAGTATGCTTGGCAGAAATGAACTAAACGTAAAAGATAAACCTAACCTTAACCCTAACTGTAGCCTTAATCCTAACCTTAACATAACGCTAACCCCTAAACGTAACACCTAAGCCTGAAAAAAAGTACAGAAAAAAATAAAACGAAAGTCGGCAAGGTGAGAGTTGATCTGAAATTTGGCATCAAACAAGTACAGAAAAGGTTGCCCCAGACTTAATACAGTAGAATTTGTCTAATTCGTCATCGCTTAATTCGTTACTTTTTCGTCAGTCCCGGCAGAATTCCTATCTTTCGTGTACATTTCTGTTCGTCTAATTTGCCATCATCTAATTCGTCACGTCTTTCTATCCCTGAAAAGTATTTTGTTCGGCTAATCCGTTATTCACAGTTTCCGTTTTGATGTTTAAGCAGTTAACATGTGTGGGAATTCAAACAAATTAAGGATCTTTATATAAGAATTGTTGCACCTCGCAATTTGTTTATCGGATTTATGCACGAGGTGCGAAGCGTGATCCGACTCCCCATTGAGGAAACGCAGAAAGTGTTTATTAAAGATTTCAATGGTGCTAGGTTAAATGCAGGATTCTAGATAAAGTATAGAAGAGTTTAATTTAGTAAACAACCATAACATCATGAAGCTGTATTTTACTGTAAATAAAAGCACTATGTATATGAATCACTATGATAACGTATACAAGCTGCTTTGATTTCACCTGCTTGCATAATTCGTCACTTTGCCTAAATCATCACTTTTTTCTGATCCCCTTGAGGTGACAAATTAGGCAAATCCTACTGTACAAACCACCCAACCTCTTTTCTGCTCGAATCTCTTATTATTGGACTCCCAACCTACCTCTGATAGTTAGATTCGCTGAATCAGATATGGTTGAAAAAATGCGCATTCAAACAGCTTGGTGAGACACAGCGGTGCTTGAGTGATTTGTGGGATTCCCAATCCAATGCAAATCCGATAACAGTGCAGTGTAAAGACAGTGAATGTGCTTTCATTTATTCTGAAAATATTGGTTGCTTTTTGCATGCTGGCTCTTTGCATTATATCTGCTTGTTATTAGCTGAGTTATATGAAACATATCTCTCTTATCTAATCATCACAGCCCTGAGTGGAACATCTACTAGAGAAAAACGTTAAACTGAGTGCTGCCAAAACACTTTTGCTTGTAAAACAATGATATGCCTCAAAGTAGACCTTTGTTTGACAATAGAAAAGAAAGGTGGAAGGAATTGATGTAGGCATAGAGCACCTGTCATACCATACAGCAATAATGCATGTGCTCCACAATCCTGCATGACCACTCCACCTAGAAATTCTGGCAATATGTACACTAAAATGAAAATATGCTACTGTTTACAGTGCAGGATGCAATTGGAATCAAATGTTGCAGTAATATGGAATAATCACATTGCAGCATTTTTTAACTCATTACAAAGCACCATTTGACTTTTTCGTACATGAAACCCTAAACAGTCATGAAAGGTTACCCTTCAAAGACTGTGAGCCACTTCAGTGGCTTTGTTTTTGTCCAGTCATAACTTGCCTAACGATAGTGCTAGAGATCTGCTAAACCTTTTATGGATTTGAGAAGTCTTTTAGTTTCATCAACACTAAAAAAGCCTTCAAAAAACTATACATGTTTTATTTCGAGATGTTTCGGATTATTCTTAATCCATCTTCAGTCATCTTCAGTTTTCTGACTCCGTCTCGAAATAAAACATATATAGTTTTTTAAGGCTTTTTTAGTGTTGATAAAACTGTTAAGTCTATCCCAGTTTTATGCTCCAAAGAAGTCTTCTAGTTTTGATTTTTTTTAAATTGGGAAGTTTTTGTTTTTTTTGTGGGTGGCATCACAATAAGGGTAGGTTGGCACATTTTTGGTCGAAGTTACTGGGCCCTGATGCCAACCCAACAAGCCAATTTTTGGCTCAAATATTTTTGAAAATGAGGCTATAATCTGAGTCTTTAGAACCCTTGATAAGATTTGTAGCATTTCTGGTGCCAAAATTGTGGCTCAAAAAACAAGTTTTCAATAAAATCCCACAAAAGCTGTTCTTAGCCAATTTGGGCACATGCCATAACTCGCCAACCGATTAAGCTAGAGAGCTGTTCTGACCCTTAAAGGACTCAGAAAAAAGTGTTCTAGTTTCGACTAAAACATTGGAAAGTTTTGGATTTGAGGTTCTTTGTGAGTGATGTCATATTTGGGGTAGGTTTTAGCTTTTGTAGCCTTACGTCATCGGGCCCTGGGCCCCAGCTCTAAGGGCCAATTTTTTTGTGTCTTTTTAATAAAAGTAGGCAAAAATCTGCATCTTTGGAGCCGTTGATTGGCTTTCTAATGTTTGTGGTTGACAAGTTATGACCTATAGACCACAAAATAAATTTTAAAAAAATTAATAAGCAAACAAAGAATTAGATAATTTGTTCTTTTTTGATCATAATTTCCAAACCACAAAGGCTAGAAAACCAACCAAGAGCTGTAAAGAAGCAGATTATTACCTAATTTTTATTTTAAAAAATAAACAAAAAATTGCCCCTTGGGTTGGGCCCAGGGTCCAATGAATGCGGGCCAATTAAAAGTATAAACCTACGCTTTTGTGACATCACCTACAGAAAACCCAAATCCAAGTTGTCCCAATTTTTTAAACTGAAACTACATGACTTCGGGAATCCATAGAGAGTTAAACCAGCTGTCTAGCTCCATCGTTTGCCAAGTTATGACTGGATATAGTCAGAGCCACTATTGTGGCTTTGTGGTCCTTTAAGTGTAAAAGAGATCATTCAACTCCCTGTTCTGTAATCTCGTGGTTGTGGCATTGCTTACTGTCTCATACCCTCTATTGTCTCTTCTCTCACGTACATGTGCATGCCTCACTTCGGTATATACACACCTTAAATCTTCACCCATTGTTTGCCCACCAACTGTGTTTGTGTGCTTTGTCTGCATTTTCATCAACAAAACAATTTGGTGTTTACATACCCTTGTGTATTTGTTTGCTATTTGTCTAATTTATAAATACCTCTTTAAAATGGTAAAAAATCAAATTTTGCTGAGCAAATCACCATGCTAATCTCAGTATGTGTGAGTGTGTCATATTGACTGAGCAGTTAAACCTTAGGAGAATTCCACAAGAATGCATGAATACTGCTGTTGTACATACTTCCAAAAATAAGATGGTCAACATTTAAATTGTTGTCAGATAGGCTTTTCTAGCAAAAGCAAAACTGTTTTGAGATTATATACATTTTATCCCGTATTTAATGACTTGTTGTCAACACTAACAAACAGTTTAGTAAAAAAACAATACTGATATGTACATTTTTTACTCAAATAGACTATTCCATATGTAAACAAATGTACCCAGTGTTTTCAGCATATTTACATACATCTAATGTGTTGACAACCAACTGCAAACCAGCTGTTCAAGAAACTAATTACTCAAAATGTACCTATTTATACAGTAAAACTGCTCCCAATTCTTTGACCAATGGTGTAAGACATCAGTAAGTTTTTAGTACACATCTGTTTATTGTTCACTTTGATCTCATAGTTCAGCTGGCTAAACCACATTGGGATGCAGTTTGGGAAATACAGTTGTGAATCACCTTTTGTTTGCTGTTGATATGTATATATGTTTAGCTCCAATATGACTGCTGTTCCACGTGTTCTGATTATTTGTAGTGACTATGCCACTGAATCAAAAATTGTTTTTACAAGGCTGTTGGGGTAAGTTTTCATCCTAAAAGATGAAACGACCTGTGGCACTATGTAGAAAATTGTTTGAATATGAGCCTTACCACAAGAAGTTCCTTAAAAGTACCAACTGTTTTGTTTTTAGTGAAGGTCGCAGCCTAGATCAGCTGCCTTTGAAATGCTTAGCTGCAGGTTGCTCTTTTAAACGGATGTTGTGAAACTTGTCCTGAAACACTAAGGATTTGAATTGAAACTACATAATGATTAGAGTTTATGAAAGGAAACTTATAACAGAATTGTATGCTCGACATAGGCCTGCATATTCTGCACAGCTAATCAAATCAATCATGGGTTTCTGTAATAGAAACAATCCCCAAATTGGAAAACAACATGATTTACTGCTGGATGTAGCATGTGGAAGTGGACAAGCAACAAGACAATTTGCACCTTATTTCAAGAGACTTCTTGGTGTTGATGTGAGTTCTAATCAAATTAGATTGGCAAAGCATCACAACACACACGATAACATATTTTATGAAGAAGGATGTGCAGAATCCCTTCCTGAACAAGATAATTCAGTAGATTTAGTGGTAAGTGCCACTGCATGTCACAGATTTCAACTTGATGTATTTTTTAGTGAAGTTCTCAGGGTTCTTAAACTTAGAGGCTGTCTTGCTCTATTTGCTTACCAACCTCCATCACTGAACCCCATTTGTGTTTCGAATCATTCTGTCAGAGAAAGCTTAGCAAAAGAATCAAGTGATCTCTTTTATGAATTTTGTCAAGTCAAAACAGATGCTGTTACAAATCATCATATTGACTCCAAATATGCAGATATTGTGGAAATGTTACCATTCAAGGTAAAAGTCCACATTACTGAAAATTTAAACCATACCTTGGAGTGGAAACTAGACGATGTTATTGGTTATTATAAATCACTTGCTGCATATCATGAATCCATGAGGTTAAAATCTGCCAAAGAAAATGACTTTGCAGAAACTTTACGAACAACACTGAAGAAGAGCTGGGGAGTGATGAATAAAGCAGATAAAGATGTATCAGTTATAGTAGACTTCCCTATATTTTTGGTGATGGGCAGTGGAAAAAAGAGTCAGTGAACTGTGTGATTTGTTGCCTAGTTTACTACTTCATGCAAAATGGGCTAAAATTTCAACATTTTTTGCTGGGTAAGTGGTTTTGAAACCTCTATGATCCATGGCTCACATGTTTACTTTAAAACATTATTGAAGTTTTGTAAAAGTTAAGAGCAATTTTATTAGCAAAAGAGGCATTTCATCGTAATTCAACAAATTTATGAAAAAAATGTAACCACTAAATTTCAAAAAGTTGCAATTTAAGTATAAGTTGTGGCATGTATCAAATGAATCTCAACAAAGAAAGAACCATCAGTATCGGAGCTGTTCTCAAGATATTGACTTTTGAAATTTTGGCCACCCACTAGCTGGTGCTCTTTACCCACTTATACAGATTTGCAATTTTTGACTTACACTTAAGGGAAAAAGTTGAAGAAAATATTGATTGCATAGTGCAGATTTAAAAAACGCAGCCCATTTTTAGCTACTACCAGTAGTTAATTAATTATGAGGCATATAATAATTTTTTGGGGGGCTGATAAACAACCCCTGAAATTCCCATTTGGGAAACAAGATATCCCCAAATATTTATGTTTTGCTCTTGTAATTGTAATAGTCCTTTTTTTGGATAAGACTTGGACAATTTTGAGTAATGTAATTGAAATTGTCATTGCAAAATGATTACGATCGCTTTGACTAGTCCAATTTGAAGTTATTTGATGCTTGCCTTGTGATGTCACAATGCTGATCAATCTCCAGTATGGCATCACCTTTTCCTACAGTCTGGGAAAAGACTACAAGATTTGCTGGTTTATGACAGTGGTCTCTCTTCCAACTTAACACGTTTTGAATGTATGAATTGATATTATGAAAATCTCTACGGCTGATCATAATCTACCCAACAACAGTAAGGATTTGGATTAAGCTATTGCGATTCTTTCATGAAGCTGATAGTACTATATGCGCCAGTTTGCAATGATTAATCCATTTCACAAATTAGTTAAAAAGTAACATTTATCGATTAGTGCTGTAGATCATTTCACACTTTTTTATACAGTATATCTCTGTAAAAATTTGGAAAACTGTAAAAACTAACCTGCTGATTAGTGAGTTGAAAAAAAGTTTGATGCAAAATGGAAACCTGTTTTATTGGCCCCAAAACTGGCAATACTTATCATGAAAACTGGTACATCTAATACCTGGTTTTGTTGCGATCGGAAAACCCGAGCGGCAAGCGCGCAAAGCTTCGCACTGTAGCAGCAAGCAACAATAGAGATCACACGCCGCGATCACTCTATTATTGCTTGTTCGCGCCACATATACTGTATAAATTGTTGTTCTTCGCGCACATCCCGTTCGTGTTGAATCACACAATCAAAGCAACACCACCGGAGAGGTTGCAACAACATCCCCTCCTTTTTACAACTAACCGCACCGATCGTACGTTCTTTTTGTGAAGGCTGCACCTGGCACGACCTCCACATCCTGGTCACAGCACCATTTGTTGCAATCGGAAAAGCCCGAGCGGCATACGCGCAAAGCTTCGCATTGTGGCAGCAAGCAATAATAGAGTTCATGCGCCGCAATCACTCTTCGCGAACGCTAGTCAGTTTGTTCAATCGTTCACAAGCTAGTATCGGCAGAGATTACACGCCGCAGTCACTCTATTATTGCTTGTTCGCGCCACATATATATTTTGTTGTTCTTCGCGCACATCCCGTTCGTGGTGAATCACACAATCAACGCAACGCCAGCGGAGCGTTGCAACAGTTTAAAATCTCTAGCTTCTGTTTCTCGTAAAATTGAATTGGTGGCATTAAGGTCTGGGTCAAGTATTTCTCATCACGAAATTCTGTCAAGCAATACATTTGCTCTCTTCATCATGCATATTATTTTTCAAAATTCTTTGAACTTGTGAGCAGAAATTGTTGCGATTTTTTTGAAATTCATCCTGGCAAAAATCCCGAGGGTACTCATACAATAACATTAGATCTTGCTGAAACAGTCTTGGCCACAAGTTATTCAAGGTGCGGTCATCATTAATATTTCATTAAACGTGGGCCTGGTTAAGGTAGTGACATAATTTTTGTCCCAGTAAGCAATTTTGGTTGGACATAGCTGCTCTAACCTGATGTTGACTCAAATTTGTGTTTTTGCATAAGCAAATGCTGTTCTGCTCTGCATATATCATGTACTTGTGCATGTGTATTGCGTCTGTCTAATCATGCTTGCATAGTGCTACTCATCACTGTCATATTGTTATTGTGTTCCCTTACCAAGTTCAACTTTATTTATCAAATTGTCAATAATTTTGCCAATGTAGGTTACATTTTTATGCTATGTCATTGTTAATCCATGTAAATGTCACATATTTTTCTCTAAGTTTATGTTCTTTGAAACAATTTTTAAACTCCCTATGTTGTGTTTTACCATTATTTTGCTGTATAAAGTACAGTACTTTATTGTGATTGCCACTTGGCAGTGTGAAGTTCAAAAAAAGTTCAAAGGTTGTATTTATTCACTGGATTTTTAGTTTGTTAATTAGCGCAGCATTTTCAAGCTAGCATTATCTCAAAACATAAGTATTTTATAAAAGATTTTTAAGTGTTTATTCTACTTTGCGTTATTGAAACAATGTCTGATAATAAATATGCAAACAAATGATCTGATTTTAGTTGTACAAATGCAATTTCACCATAAATGTTTGTTTCTATTTTGGTAACATATTTGAATCTTCTCGAGTATGCCGTATTTTTGGTTCAAGATTAAAGTATCTTAGACTGTTGATTAACGTATGTGCCGTAACAAACAACAGATCGACATGTCGTAGCAATTATACAACAATGAATACGTATGCCACTTGAAATGGTAACAAGTGAAGGAATATATAGTAATAAATCATCCAATTGTTACATTTCTTGAGTGGATCGATGTCCTTTGAAAACAGACCTGGTCACAAGGACTGCGGAGCCGTCGTTAAAATGAAATTGCTCCGGCTCCAGAGCTTTTCTTTATCATAAACATGGCTCCAGCTGGCTTTCATGAGCATCGCTCTGGAGCCAGGGGCGGATCTAGGGTGGTGCGATCGCTCCCGCTAAAACTTACCAAATTAACTCTTATTCACCATGATTTTGTACAATTCGGAAAACAGCATTTGCGATATAAGGCTATTTGCCGTCCATTGTTTTGTCACAGCAATGTTGTGAAATGGAAGTAGGAAGTCCGTAATGAGACTTGACAACCAAATTTTACTGAAATCGCCCCCCTTCCCTTAACCTCACTAGTTGGATCCGCCCATATCCGTAGTCCACGTTTTTCACAACAGCTTCGGCTTTTGTTTGTTTTCACACGTTAATATTCTAAATAGTCTTGGTGTGCCTCAAGTTGGCTGGGAAAATTAAATGTGTCTAGTACACAAAACTACAGTAGAATTTGCCCAATTCATCACTTCAAGTGGATTAGAAAAAGTGATGATTTATGCAAACAGGTGAAAACTCTATCAGAGAAGCTCATACGCTCTATCATAGTAACTTGTATAGCCTACATAGTGCGCTTATTTGCAGTAAAATACAAGTTTATGACGTTATGGTTGGATACAACAGTTCATTCCTCTACTCTATCTGGACTCCTCCATTTCTAGCACCGTTTAAATCTTTTACAAACTGCAAAGACTTCCCACGTTCTCTCAATGGGGAGTCGGATCGCGGTTCGCACCCCGTGTGTAAATTCGGTAAACAAATTGCGAGGTGCAGCAATACATCAAAAGCGAAACTGCAAATCACGTATTAGCCGAACAAAACGCTTCTTAAGGATAGACAGAGGTGACGAATTAGACGAACGGAAATATACACAAGATAGGAATTCTGCCGGGACCGACGAAAAAGTAACGAATTAGGCAAGTTCTACTGTGAAAGATTATATTACACTTAAATTTGCTTTTTTCTAACTTGTTTTCTTTTTGAGAATGCGCTTCACATGAAGTCATACCGCATTTATTCGATTTTAAGTCGCGGCTTTTTTTCATCAATTAATGTGGCTTACTTTTTTTCTTTAACTTATCGAAAGGTCTAGATCAGTGGTTCTCAACCACAGTTTTGCATGCGGCCCTCGGCAGCAGTGGCGTATCTATGCAAAAATTGGTGAGAACAAAAAATTTTTCGTCGGTCCCGGCAGAATTCCTATCTTTTGTGTACATTTCTGTTCGTCTAATATGTCAATTCGTCACCTCTTTCTATCCATGAGAAGCGTTTTGTTCGGCTAATTCGTCATTTGCAGTTTCGGTTTTGATGTTTAAGCAGTTAACACGTGTGGGAATTCAAACAAATTAAGGATCTTTGTATGAGATTTGTTGCACATCGCAATTTGCAGGGTTGTCCATAGGACATATTTATCTGTCCCATTCCCATCCCACAGCAATTTATGCCTGTCCCATTCCATGGGATTCCCATTACATTATTATAATATTAATATGGCATACAATTCAATTAAAATCATTTAAATTTATGAAAGTGTAGGTTTAGCATATACTAAATAGGACTACATGTACAAAGAGACATGCAAAACGACAAAATATATTGACTTTAAAATTCAGATGTATAGTCTAAGTATGACAATTCAGCAACATTCTGACACTCTCATTCTATTTCTGAGTCTCATGGGAAATACAAATGTGTGCCATCCCATGGGAAGTTTCCCATAGGAATCCCATTCCCATGGACAAGCCTGGCGATTTGTTTATCGAATTTATGCACGACGTGCGAAGCGCGACCCGATTCCCCATGGAGAAAACGCAGAAAGTCTTGTTAAAGATTTCAAAGGTGCTAGATCAACTGCAGGAGTCTTGATAGCGTAGAGGAATTAAAGAGTTTTAATTTAGTAAACAACCATAACGTCATGAAGTTGTATTTTACTGCAAATAAAAGCACTATGTACACGAGTTACTATGAAAAAGTATACGAGCTGGTATGATAGAGTTTTCACCTGTTTGAATAATTCGTCACTTCGTCTAAATCGTCACTTTTTTCTAATCCCCTTGAGGTGACGAATTAGGCGACTACCAAAAAATCTGTTGATTTGGTAGAATGTAACATATTCCCAAAAAATCACGTCATGCAACTGCAAGATGTCAGGCCCTCGAACTGTTGTGCAATAGCTTAGTGGTCTTCTCCCAAAAAGCTTGGAGAGCCCTGGTCTATGTGAAATGGATGGACAGTCACAGACGCGTCGTCGAAGGTGTCACTATTGGGAACTGCCAAGATGAACCGTTGGCTTGTTGCAAACGAATTGGTACCGCATGCGTGGATCTTCTCAACGGGGTCTTCAGCACGCATTTGATCGTTTTTCTGATGCGTGCGACCAAGCAGGAACGAAAATCAGCTCTAAAAAATTGAGGTATTGTGTCTTTCAAGACACCCAAGGCAATGTATTCTGCAAGCGAGTGGCAATATACTGCAGCGGGTGGAGGCGTTCAAGTACCTGAAGATTGTATTCACGAGTGACGGAAGTCGGAACAAAGATTGGTAAAGCAAACGCGGTTCTGAATGAGCTTTATTGCTCCGTGGTGACGAAATGGAAGCTTTCAAAGACCGCAAGCTTTCATTTTTTAATTCGGTCTTTGTTCCGATCCTCACCAGTGATCATGAATCATAGGTGACGACTGAAAGAATACTGTCAAAAGAACAAGAGCAGAGATAGGATGTTTGCGAAGAGTTCTCGGTGTGAAACTTCGTGACAAAGAGCACAGGTCTGAAATCCGTAAAGCCCAGGGTGTCAAGCCACTTCTCCGAATCGAGAGATCCCACCTATGTTAGTTCGGCCATGTGTCCAGAATGCACTAAGAAAGTATGGCGAAGTAAGTCCTTCGGGCTACAGTCTACACCCACGGAAAGCGGCCCAGAGGTCGTCCAGTAGCCAGGTGGAGTGACTGCATCTCCGATCTTGCTTGATTCCGTCTTGGTGTGGAGCCAGCAGAACTATCTGAGATTGCTGTAGTTCGTGTGGTATATCGGGTCCTCCTAGGGCTGCTGCTCCCGCGACTCTCCCCAAGGAAAAGCGGGCACGATTATGAGTGAATGAATGAGTATGCACTGTAGAACTTGCTATTTATGAAAGTGTCTCTGGCTTGTTTGCCAAAAGTGAATGTCGTATTCAAATAATCAAGCATAGTTGGACGGAAACTTGCCGTTTTGTGGAAATCAGTTTAAAATATCAGACAAAGAAGGGAAAATGGTGTTAACACCCTAAAGCTCCACCCAGGGGCGCTGGCAGGAAATTTTTAAGGGGGGGGGGCTGAAATTTTGAGAAAAATATCTTGCCCTCACTAAAGTACAGGCTACCTGATTTACTATAATATTCATGTCATATATGCTATTTCAATTTTGACACATCAACACTTTTCTTGGCCAGGTCCAGCCGCGATGTCTGTTTCTTTGCCCGTTTTCCCCCGTTGTCGTGATTTTGTTAATCTGCTAAAGTACGATGCGATGTAGTGTTGCACTTCTCTGCAAAATTTTGGCATTGTTTATGGAAGTTTGCAACATGCCCAGCAGAGATGAGCGGACTGTGAATTTTTTTAGTCCGAGTCCAGTCCTGATCCGATGAAATTGAATCCGATCCAGTCCTGATCCACAAAGTTTTTGAAAATCATCGGTCCGATCCAGCCCTGATCCGCCAATTACCCTCTTTACACTGCACTGTTATCGCGTTCGCATTGGATTGGGAATCCCATAAATCACTCAAGCACGACCGTGGGTGTCTCACCGAGCTGCTTGAGCGCGCATGTTTTCAACCAGAGACGATTCAGCGAATCCAACTGGCAGAGGTAAGCTGGGAATCCGATATTAAGAGATTCGAGCGGAAAAGATGTTGGGTGGTTCGTATTTAAGTCTTGTGCAACATTTTCTGTACTTGTTTGATGCTAAAACCACTACCGTGGAACAGATTAACCTATTAAAGCTAATGTGTAGCAAAAATAACGGATTAATTTATTTAATAGTTTTGCCTGTAGGCTAACTACACCTAGTTTGAGAAACAATCAGCAAAATTGAATCAGTTGAGCAAACTGGAGGATTATTCGGTAGGTTACAAGACATCAGATATTGGGCTGAAGGACTATCACCCCAATACTGATTTAATAGATTTTCGTTATACCGTGGTATAGTAGAGTGATTCAACCTCTGTGCAAAATGTGTAGCGGCAGTGCCCCCCCTGGCACCCCCATAGCTCCGCCCCTGGAAGTATATGACTTCAGCATAGGCTACACTTTGAGAACGTTGTATCCCAGTGTAACACAAGATGCGACCCCTATAGGGTGGCATCGTAATGTGCTTTAGATTCGGTAGATAACATGAATGCGTGAGTTCTCATTACTGAATCTGGGACCGTTCTCGCAGAAGCTATGTCTGGTTAACAGACCCTACTAATTGCCCGATTACTAATTATTTCTCAACGGTTCATACTAGAGAATGCACACACCAGTGAAGCATATAATTCTTAGTTTTGTAGTTTTTATTCGTCACAGCATATATATTCAAATAAGACAAAATGGTACTCACCAAAGTACGATGTTTCCCCATGTCTGCCCCATGTCACGGATACAATCACAAAAAACGCTTCGTTGGCAGCAATAGCAAGATATATTAGTTCAGTATTACGAGGATTCACGCAGTAGGCTATCTGGAGATTTTCAACGCAGGGCGTTTCTTTTCAAGTAGGTGAAGCATTGCCATGATCTGTAAAGAAAAAGCATTGGATTGCCATGGTTTTCAACGAATCCACAAATTATGACTTTATGTACTTAGCAAGCAGGGCCGCACCCAGCTGATATATTCAACTGAACATGATTTTGAATATTTCGGGGGGAATTGCCCCGTTGCCCCCCCATGATTGTGGGATCAGCTGCAGGACTTGTCAGCATCACTTGGAAACAAGAGCTGCAAACGTCTGGGATCGCGTCCAAAGCGATTAATAAAACTTTGCTACACAAACCGGACAATTAAGGAGACCTGTATGTTGACACGACTACGGACAAACTTGCTAGAATCAGAACACCACGCAGGTTTTGCAAAATTGAACAGATGAATTATGAAAACTCGGCACAGCAAATATGGCTTTGCACTCAGTATTCACTCAGATGTCAGAACTAAACCTTAACGATTAAGACGTATTCCCACACGCCTGC
>JGI24159J19872_10008517_pt1 | contig 13423 bp, 9 predicted proteins | sample Ectturendosymbi4_FD_19872 | JGI IMG/M metagenome (IMG submission 19872) | reverse complement strand
TGTCGCAAGTTTTTTTCAATGCAGGACATTTAATACCAAAAAAGCTTAGGTTCAAAAATGGAGGTGCTAAACTTTTTCTTGCACCGGGCATAATCTAACCTCGATACGCCCCTTTGTCACACCGTGGACTCTTCTCAAAAATCCCAACTTTGGTGCTTGCACCTGGGTGAATTCTTTCGGTCATTACCCTAGATTCATGACCATAGGTAAGGATCGGAACAAAGATCGATTTGAAAAACGACAGCTTTGTCGTGTTTGAAAGCTCCCGTTTTGTGCCCACAGAGCGATAAGCTCACGCAAAACTGCGTTAGCTTTACCAATCCGTGTATCAATCTCCTGGGCCTCCGCCTTCCGTCACACGTAAATACCACCTCTAGGTACTTGAACGTCTCCACCTGCTGCAGTGCATTGCCGCTCACTTGTCGCAGACACTGCCTTGGGTTTGTAGAGAGACATACAGTAGTATCTCGGTATTTTTAGCACTAATTTTTCATTCCGCCTCGGTCTCATGCAGCAGAAAACCGATCGAGTGCATGCTGAAGACTGTTGAGAAGATGCGAGTAGTACTAAACCGCCTGCAAAAAGTAGATAGTTGATCCTGCAGCTCCCAACTGTGACACCCTCGTCGACTCGGCTGTGACTGTCTATCCAATCCATGTGTACCAGTGGTTCTCAATCCCGGTTCTGAGGTCCATATTCCACTCCCAGGCACCGTCTGTGCGGCCCTCAGCAGTCTTTCAATAAAACGTCTAATATTCTGTGTAACAGACTTCGTTCTGCTGTAAAACAAAACGTGTACATTGAATCGTGTTAAAAAATTTCAGTGAGGCTCCCCAACAAAATCGTAGGTCTGGATTTGGCTCCCTTCAGCGAAAAACGTTGAACCACTGATGTTAACTATGAACAGGAGCGGTGACAGCACACACCCTTGTCGGAGTTCAACATCAGCGGTGAACAGTCATAATTTAACTTTCCTGAAACGGACGCAAATGTCTGAGCAGGAATATCAGTGACTTGACGGCCAGTAACAGGCGGCCGTCAACACCTTACTCCCGCAACAGTTTCCAAAGCTTTTCACGAGGAACACGGGCGTATGCTTTCTCGAGGTCGACAAAGCATGTGAAGACGTCTTCAGCACACTCCCATGATTTCTCAAAATTTTGCTGGAGAGTGAAATGTGGTCTGTATTGCTACTGCAAGAACAAAAACCGCACTGGGTATCATTCAGGCTTGATTCAATTATTTCGTGGTGTCTTTTTTCAAGGTACTTGGCAACGCAAATGTTGATTATTTGAAAATTCCCAAAAAGCATCGCGGGCCGCGTGTTTGAGACCCCTGGTCTAATTCGTCAATTCGCTCAATTCTTCACCTCTTTCTATCCATGAGAAGCGTTTTGTTCGGCTAATCCGTCATTTACAGTTTCGGTTTTGATGTTTAAGCAGTTAGCACGTGTGGGAATTCAAGCAAATTAAGGACCTTTATATGAGAATTGTTGCACCTCGCAATTTGTTTATCAAATTTATGCGCGAGGTGCGAAGCGCGATCCGACTCCCCACTGAGAGAAGACAGAAAGTCTAAAGTTTATTAAAGATTTCAAAGGTGTTAGATTAAATGCAGGAGTCTAGATAGAGTAGAGGAATTAAACTGTTTAATTTAGTAAACAACTGTAACATCATAAAGTTGTATTTTACTGCAAATAAAAGCACTATGTATGCGAGTTGCTATGATAGAGATTTCACCTGTTCGCATAATTTGTAGCTTCGCCTAAATCGTCATTTTTTTTCTAATCGCCTTGATGTGACGAATTAGGCAAATTCTACTGTATCAAATTTGAACGTAGCCTGTGCAGGGATCTGTGTGAGAAATATATTGCTCATTGTCTATTTGTCGGAATCTTTTTTGGTTTAGAGGTAGTGCGTGTTTCGCGTATGAGAAGACAATCATAAATCAAAGCTGGGTTGAAAAGTCAGCTTTTGAGGATCAGTCAGAGGAAAATTTCAGTGTTAATATTAAAATGAACGATTTTGTTGGGAATATTCTGCAAATAAGTTTTACGCCTACTGTTGCATCTTGCTATCAGGTACACCCCCTAAACGCCGATGCACACCTATCTGCGGCGCTGCTATGCTACTTTAGGTGCCACTGGTGCCGAAATCTCGCTGCTGTTAACTGCATACTGCATTGAATAGTCCTCACCCTATCCACGCTGCACACTCGTAATAGTAGTTGCCTAACATTGATGTGACTACACAACAATCACAAAATGTACATGAGCTACCACAAAAACGGATTAGTCAGTAGCCACCAAACCGTTGGATGATGTTTATTTTTATGCGCTTTGTAGTAAGAATATTTTGATGAAACTAGTTGGCTATCAACAGCCTACTTGCCTCTGTGTCAAAATGGAATTCGTGTTTGAAACTAATTTGCTTTCATGTGAATTGTTTTCATTTTCTAAAGCTGTGGTGAGGTCGGCACAATTGTATACGTAAAATGGTGTTTCGATTTACATGTGCGCAGTGCTGTGGAAGTTGCATGGTTAGCACAGAATTTTCGACATAGCAGTACGCGTGTGTGATTGCATCTACAGTAGCGTTTTGGTATCTCTAGTGAATAATAACGCTAGTTCATCTTTATTGAGTTGGATTTGATAGGGTTAATCATAGCAACTTAATCTTCAAAACAATGAAAAATCACCATGCAAGATACACATTCATGTTGCCCCCCTACTTTTTCCTTGGCCCCGCAGTGCCCCCCCTCCACTTTTTTCATTCTAGAATCGCCACTGCTGGCCAGCTGACGTCGGGTGTTGTTTCCAAACTGTTCGTGCAAACAGGTGTGCAATGGGCACCTCGAAGCACTAGGCATCGACACCAGTGGAAGTGATGGCAACATTAAATTCTTGTCGCACTTCTGGTCTTGTCTTGCAGCAATTTGCGCAACCGACAGAATTTCACTAACACGCTGAATGTTTCCACATTAGATAGTGCTGTAGTTTAATTGTCAATGTTTTTGTTTTGTGGGATTTTCAACTGATTCTTGTTGCACTTTTGTTTTGATTTGAAAAGTCAAGTGAGTTTTTATTTGCACACTATATCTTTGGCGCAATTTGAAAACTGCTATTTTTGTGAAAATGTGTGAGGTGCATATGCCCACATTATTATATTTGATTAACCCATAGCTGGGTTCGAAGTTGCAAACTAGCCTACGGCAGAGGGCAGTGTTCAATCAAACGAAAATTTGATGATGTTGAGGTCTTGAAAATATAACAGAGATGGAATCACTTTTGGGACCAGTAGTTTCCCCGCGAAAACTAGGGGTGTAAAAGGCCGTTTTTGGGCGTTTTCCGGATTTATGCCAGTTTCCTAAAACACTTTGTATCGAAGCCCAAACAAGTGCTTCAGTTGTTATATTCGCTATATTTCTTCATAGGCAAATGTACGAAGTTTCAAGAGCAAAAGATTACATGCGTTATCCAACAGAAACCAGATATGTGTTTGTACATAGCTCCGTATCTGCTCCGTAAACACCCATTTCGTATGGGTACGTAGGCCCGTAGTGAAAGTACAGTATATACAGATAGCCAGGGACGCCGGAACGTCGGTAGGGCAGGGGGGCAGAAAAAAAGTTGAGGGCAATATAAACTTATGAAAAACAAAAAAATCTTTACAAATTATCAGGCCCCTAGGCTAACTAGGAGGGGAGCAGCGGGCTTAGTCTCCCCTGAAAAAACTTCGTCCTTCTCTGGAAAAATATGTTGGACCTAGTTTGAAAAATGGCCTCTCTCAGTAAACTCTTCGCCTCCCCCGGTGTCTCAATTTGGTTAGGGCCTGCCAATTATGCTTGCTACAGTTCAACAATAACGTTGACTTCAAAAATAATAAAACAAACTACAGACAACTTGTTTCAATTCGATCTTGATAAATCATAAAATTACCTATGAAAAGACACCTTTGTCACCGTTGTCCCTCGTTTGAAAGGCCAGGGATTCTATGCCGCTGCTCTCCTACATCCCTGCTTGTCGCTATCAGCAGTCACTGTCTCGATACATTACCTGCCGAGATGTCTGTGTTCAGCAGTCACATGCGACAAAACGCCTAATATCGTAACTTGAAGTGAACATTTGAAGATTTTTGCCATGTTATCAGGTCCGGCCTTAAGCNGATGCAGCTGCATTGGGCCCCGCGCNATGGTGTGCTCAATTCTCGTGTTAGTGCTGCACTGTATATATACTGTCTACCACTATCGTAACACGGTTGACTGAACGCGATGACGTCATACAACCACTGCTCAAAGGGGCCCCGCGTCTATGTCTTGCATTAGGCCCCACGCCCAGATCTTGCATTGGGCCCCGCATCTGCTAGGGCCGGCCCTGCATGTTATTATTACACGAAATTCACCAACAGTAAAACGATCCGCTCGCAAGTTTGGCAACTTTCCCCTGCAGGCAATAGCGTAGCCAGTCCAAAAATTTGGGCGACCAAAAAATTTGGTGAGGACCAAAATGTTTGATTTTAAGCGAACAACACTAAATTGTTTAATACCGCCTCTTAAAGCACAAATGACTATATGTTCTAAAACTTTTTGGGGCCCATGACCCCCTGGGCCCCTCTGGCTAAGCCTATGCCTGCAGGCAAAGGAGTGGACATGAGTGAACTGCAAGCTCAGCACTGCATGGCACCAGAACAGTGAACCTGGCTCTTGCGCAGTGTGAGTGTCGTACCGGGAAATGAACTGTTATTATAAGAAATAAAGCAATTAATCGGAATTGAGCTGCTGACGTCAAATTTTCTAGAAAGTTTTAGTTCTTAGTCCCAATTTCCAGAGAGCGGCAAGTGCCTGTTTTGACCCCGGGACAGATCCAGCCAATAAGGTTAAGGGGGCGATTTCAGTAATATTTGTCAGTCAAGTCTCATTACGGGTTCACTGCTGTAAGATGAAGTATACTTCACAACACTTCTGTGACAAACAATGGATTTAGGGGNGAGTGATNGCCTTGGCTTTAGGGGGAGCTATCTCCATGGTTTTAGGAGGAGTGATCGCCTCAACCCTCCAGGATTCGCCCCTGTTTTGACCCCCCTGCGGACGACCATGGCTTTGACGTACCACGAGTTCAGAACTGCTTGCTTGAGTTCAGTGTAAAAGCACACCCATAGCCATAATAGTCATTCTTTTCGCATTTACATGCTTAGCAGCAATGCTGACCTCAAAACTATTAACAGAAATTATACAAAACCATCCTGAAGTTTAAGTCTGCGCGAATAGCTGCAATAAATTTGTTTCAAATTGATCTTGACAAATCATGATATTACTTATGATACTGGTATGTAAGGGCACCTGTGCCCCCGTTGCCCCCCCTTTCATAGGGCAGGGGGGCAATGCCACAGTAATGCACCCCCGTTCCAGCGTCCCTGCAGATATCAATTATTTTGTTTAAATTCGCCAGGTTAAGACTATTTCTTTCCCGTTTGGTTGCTAAGTTAATTTCGTTTACTTTGAAAATGTTTTATTCGGTAAAATGTTCTGTTATTTTCGGTGAACCACGTTTTTGTAGAGAACATTAATGTAGACTTAAGCCTGAGACTGCGTGAGTGTTATGTGCGTTGCTGCTCCACTTGCCCTTCCTAGCTAAAGATAATAGTTGTTTTGCTTGTGAAGTCTGTCTTGGAAGCCGCCTAAACCCCGTAAATGGTGGTAATTTATTTTTGATCGTCGACAACCACAGGGCGGATTAAGGTTGTGGGGCGTCCCTGGCTGAAACTTAGAACGGGGCACTTTCTCTATATATAAAACTGTCGTTAATAGGGAAAAAATTTAATGAACGAACTGACGTATTTGCATTATTGAAACAAAAAAAGCTTGAGAAAAAAACGAATCGTTAACTGATATGGACGTCACAACATGAACGAAACTCATTGATTTCAAAGTCTCCATTTCTTGCTGGAGACTTGAAACCATATCGATAAATATTCACAAAACACCGGTGGAATGTTCTGAATATACAGTGGCACCCCGTTGACGACCACCCCGTTATCACGACCACTTTAACGCGGTCTTCCCGATGCTAATCCATTACCTTTTGTTTCACTAACGCGACCACCCCGGTATCCAGACCGCGGCCACAGTCCAGCTGTTACAAAACTGCTAATCGAGCACAGCGTGACACGACCACCATATTCTATCGGTATTCTTACGCTGGAAAACTGGTAACTTGTCAGCAGCAATGTGCTCAGCTTCACCACGTTGTCCTGAAGCATCGTGGACACAGGGATGTAGGCGTGCGTGCATGCGCAGTAAGTGCCAATGTGACGTAACAAACTCACACTGCAAACCAGTGTTTCTCAAACTTTTTTGTTCCATCGATCCTTTTTCACCCTCGACACATCGTTATCGCGCCCCTGCCTGATAAAGCAAACACAAGGTAGTATTTCTTAAAGAATTTTATTTAAAGAAATCGGTAATACCATGGTGCCCACTTTTGCGTGGTGGATGTGCTTGGCGGTCTTCACACAGCTTGGAAATATTGGAAGGCATTTTAGTTAGGTATCAGTCGTAGATCACGTCGCTTATGAATCAACAAGCGGTTTCTTTGCATTCAGAGCGTTAAGGCCACAGCCGAAATTAACTTAATAATCGTTAACTGAAGATAACTCAATGCTCGATTAGTGGTATAGTGGTTGAGCATTTGACCCCTTTGTTGTCTTGCCCCGCTATCGCCCCCTTCATTTTTTAGCCCATTTGCCCTTCAAAATCGCCCTCAAGGGGGCGATTTCGCCCACTTTGAGAACCTCTGCTGTACACTCTTCTGGAAGTTGTGGAATTTGTGGAAGTTGTGCTGCTGACATCGACTTTTCCGTTGTGTGATTTTATAGTACGGTAACGATAGGCTATGGTAGCACGTAAGAAAAAGCTAAATAACTTTCTAGCAAGGAACAAATTGTAGAAATGAAGTGATCGCGATAATACATGAAGCCTTTAGGGATGCAAGTGTGACGCGACCATCCCAGTCCCGCTAGCACGACCAATTGAGTGCCGTCTGTTGGGTGGTCTTGCTAGCAGAGTTCCACTGTATATACACAGCCAAATGACATTTTTGAGGTTGATAAAATTTTCTTTTCAGAAATTACTTTCAGAAAAATCAGTTTTCTATACCAGATTCTCGACGAAAATAACACTAACCTAACCTTAAAACAAACCTAACCAAAATTTTACCTAAACTGACCTACCATGATAGCCCAGTTTGATATGTATTCAATTGACATGGTAAAAATAATATTTGTATTCATTGCAATTCAGTATTTCATTTTTCTGTTCACAATCAAGGACAAATCAGTAAGACTATTAGAAAGAAGAAGAACATGCGCTCACTTACCAATACCTGTTGTGAAACTCACTTTCACTCATTACGTATAGTTTTGCATTCATTCATAAGATATAACACTACTGAATTTTGGTACACAATGCACAGAGTTGCTGTATATTCTTATCGCAAACAAAACAGCCACAATAAACGAAAACATTATTTTATTCGACGTTTCGGCTTATGCGTAAGCCATCATCAGGAATAAGTGGAAACAGATAGAAAGAAAAAAAATAAGGATGCAATTTAAAGGTATTCGTACTCTATTACGTCACAAACGCCATTATGTGTTGAAAAGCAGTAAGTGGATAGATGAACCATCGATGTTGAGATCTGGCTGGTGTTGCTGTATCAGAAGAGACTCGTAGGTGAAGTTTCTTCTGACCGTCCATGCTTCCCAATATTTCCGGTTGCTTGAAGTTGAAACGGTGCTGGGGATTGGCCAACAAATGTTTACAAACTTCAGAACCTTGATCAAATTTGTGTTCGTTGATTCGGGTTATTAAATTTCGGCGAGTATGTCCAATGTAGTTTGACCCACACGTGCATGTTTGTTTGCAGACTACACTTGAGCGACGAAGATGATATTGTTTGTCTTTGTATGTAAAATATTTTTTCAACTTATTACTTTCATGTACGTAAAAACTGAAAGGGCGTGATGGCATGACGGTGTACAAGTCTTTACATTTCTTTTTTTTTCTTTCTATCTGTTTCCACTTATTCCTGATGATGGCATACGCATAAGCCGAAACGTCGAATAAAATAATGTTTTCGTTTATTGTGGCTGTTTTGTTTGCAATAAGGACTACTGAATTGTTTTTATTTTCTACTGCACTTAGAATATAAAATGGCACTCAGCAAATTCTTAACCAAAAGCACATTTTACGACTTAGTAAAGTCGTAAAGTCGCAAAGCGAATGAGTCATTGAGTTTAGCGTGAGCAAGCTTAGAGTTACTTGAACGAAATGTAAACAGAACCAAGACGTGCTTAATACGGTTTAATTCTTGTTATCAGTTAACGTTTAAGTAACTCGATATCTGCCTACTTTTCTTTGTATTATTGCGTTTATTCTGTTTTAAGTCAGTTATGAAGAATTGTACCAAATAATGGCGATTCACGTAAAAGTAGTATGTACCAGAATGTCCAAACTTGCATCTTAGAAGTAAATAGTACCAGATTTGGTATTAAACTACAAGTTGACATTGTGCATTGTGTAATGTCTTCACTCCTACATGCAGCGCGCTACACTTCAAACATGCATCGCAGTAACAAAGAACAAACAAATATATGAAAGTATACTAGGATATATAAGTGGCGTATATACCAACTCTGGCAGTCCTGCCTTATAACACTATGATTTATTATCCTCAGCTAAAATCTAATTACTTTCACGATTGTTGAGAGACTTGACACCACTCAGCAAGTTCACAACTTCCTTCGGGTCTGTCTGCAGGACCGATGTTCAAATGACGTGGATATCGCATGCGCATCGGAAACCAAAATAAAACAAGCGGATGGAATACCTTAATTTTTTAGACTTTGAAGTACTAACTTGTTAGTGAGTGTCGATCAGACCACACGCCAAAGAATCAACTACTTTTATGTCAACGAAACAATTTCAATGGATGAGCACAGAGCGCCTACTTATTATTTCCAATTGACGATGTCAGGCTATCTTTTACAGCGTATTGTGTATTGTTCACATATTACACTTTTTTACCAACTTAGAGATTGGGGCCCCCTAAATGCTGGGGGCCCTGGCTGTAGCCCAGTCAGCACCCCCCTTAATCCGCCACTGGACAACCGCAAGCTGAGTTGGTGTTGTTTTTGTACCACTTCACGAAAACCTTGGCTTGCTGAAACGAGTTGTAAGGTCACATGTTACGGATGGTGAAAACGGGCAGTAAAATCGTTTTTTGTTGTTGCTTGTCCTTAGACACAATCGAGGCAGATATGTTGTACGGATAACAGATTTGTATCTTTGTATGTCATTCGTCCAAAAGGTGAATGACAGGGATACTTTGTCAAGCTTGTTTAACTTGCTCAAAAAGAAACCATTTTGGTTGGGAGGTTTGAAATGATTTCGAAGTTTGGTTTCTGCAATCCTGGTAGCTTTCTACCAGGGTTGCAGAGTCGGACGTAAAATATCCGACTCCGACTTTCCAAAATTTCCGACTCGGACTTCCGACTCCGACTCCTTAACATAAAGGGAATGAAATTTAGCTGTTAAAATCAATGGAAATCGTGGTACACAGCAAGAAATCTCTGTTTCAACAAAAGTTTCAAAAAAATTGTACCATTTCAACAGCAATTCCCAATTTAGGTGTGTGATCTACAAAATGATCCAACTGGACATCCGGAGTCGGACAAAAAATCCGACTCCGACTCCCAGTGTTGTTAGAAATCCGACTCCAACTCCACTCAAAAACCTCCGACTCCTTACGACTCCGGCTCCAGCTCCGACTCCGCAACCCTGCTTTCTACACAGTGTGTGAAAATGAATGCCAAACAAAATTTCCCCAATGCTCATCTGATCTCAATAACGTCGGGTTGAACAAGATAGGCGATTCCACCGGAACCTCATACAAATGGCACGTAATCATCAAAGTAAATGCGACCAACACATGTTGGTAGATTGTTGGTTACAGCGTAAAGAAAGGTATCTTGAAGAACGTTATAAGAAGCCCATAAGCTTCAGGAGGGATTTTTTGTTTGTGCAGAACCTTTGTTGTAGTTTATTCGAATCGACTGTGAAAACTAGGGGCCGACAACGTAAGTAATTAGACAACNATCTGGGACCATTTGCTTAAGAACAGAAATCACCNGGAGCAACAAAACCTGTTTGAAATTCAAGCTAAAAATGCACTTCATGTATTTTCTATGTGTATGCTAATGTCTAAAAGCTGCATGGGATGGGGGCAGCTCGAGTTTTGTTTTGATTTAAATAAGATCATTGTAATTTTCCAACTTAGATTTAAAAATAAAGAAGTAATAAGAGAAAAGCAAATTTATTTTGTGAAATTACGAGTTATTTTCTAAAGCCTCTGGGAGCCACAACAAAGGGCTGAACAAGTCAGTTGCAGCTCTGAAGCTGGTGACGAGCCCTTGTAACACGTCCGTCTATGAGTTGTCAATCGTCAAAATCAAATTTGAAAAATTTTAAGTCTATCTTCGACAAAACTGATTTGTGACCTCCAATTGAGACTATGCTGTGGCAACCAGAAAACCAAATGTGATTTTTTCAGTAACAAGTGCACAATTGCTGAACGAAAAATGTTGAATTGCACAAAACCATACGGTATCCAACTTATGTAGAAGCAAGAGTTATATGCAACAAAATGGTTTTGTTATTCTGTTATTTCAGACATTTTGCACAATGCAGGCGGTGCTTCAATGGCCTTTGTGCTGTAGTTGTCACAAAATGTATATCGTAAATAACATTTGCTTTGCTGGTTCAGTGATTAAAGTTGAATCACAGAAATACCTCACATTACTTAGTGATACATGGCTATGAAAATGAATAAATGATTGTGCGCCATACTGTGCTTATGTAAAGGAAAAATAAAAAACCGCAGTTTACAAAACAATTAAATGCACTATTGCTAATTTTGCTAAATGTTGGCAATCTGCAAATATTGTGAGGATGGCCACGACACACATACTGGCTCAAACGTAGTTTTTGTTTTCAGTAAAAGGGTCATCCACGAGTGTGTAGTAAGTTCGAAAGGGTGAAAGTTGAACTTTCTTTCAATTAAAACTTTGAATTTCTGAAGTTAAAGAGAAGGAAAAATTTGCTTAAAAGTGAAACAAGACTGATTGTGAACTGATATATGATAAACGTGTTCAATGCTGCAACCTCATCATGTTCGATAGAATGAAATCGCCGAAACTGAAAGTGCCAAAGTATCCAGCTGAAATTAATCAAACCTGTGTATGTTTTCGATTTTCTGGGGAAAACAAAAAATGTTTTATAAAATAAATCGAAGATTAGCTGATGGGCTGTTAAAAGAGCGATTTTTATTTGATTGCTTCAAATATTTATTGTCATTCTGCAATGTATTATAATAAAGGTTTTTCCACTGATTTCCTTTCAGCATTATTGACATTTTTTTCTGTTTCAGTTGTAAACCTTGCTAATCCAGATACTAATGCAAATGTGTGCTTGCATTTTGTAGTTTAGTTCAAAAGCTATCGCTGCTTATGAACTATATGTTTTTTTTATTATGGAGAGGATTGCTGCTGTTCTGAGCCTTTGCTCTCTTCTTTATTTGATCTTGGTGTCGTTTTCTTGACAAATACGTCTGAGGGAAATGTTTTTTATTGATATCGATCAAATACCCTAATGGTATGGGCGTCCGCAGAGGAGGGGGAAAACGGCCTCCACCCTGAAAATTTGAACTAAGAAGCAAATATTTCTAGAAAACGTGAATTCAGTATAACTCCGAGTTGCTCCTTGCAATGATAGTTTATTTGCCGATATGACACTCACACTGCACAAGAGCGAGGTTCACTATTCTGGCATCAAGCACGGATGCATTTGCAGTTCACTAAATCCGCTCCTCTGCCGGAAAAGGGAGGTTGCAAAACTTGGAAGCGGATTGTTCTACTATTGGCCTTTGTTGAATAACAATAACATGGCAAAATGTTTTCAAGTGTTTACTTCAATTTACGACAGCAGGCGTTTTGCCGCATGTGCAGGGGCGTGCAGAGGTCTGATGATGCCTGGGGTGACTGCTTGATTGTATTCCCCCCTACCAAATTCTAGTATTGAGCAGTGGCGTATGGTGGTCACTGGCACAGGATATATGCCGTTTGCGACGTCACACTACGAAGTTATTATCACGCTTGCCAACCAACGTTTTAGCGAAGTTTGTTCACACAACATCAGAGGCGTAGCCAGCCTAAAAATTAGGGGGAGGGCCAAAATGTTTGATTTCAGGCGAATAACACTATTTTGTTTAGAAAAACGCCTCTCAAAGCACAAAATTACTATATTTTGCGGGGGATGTCATGGCCCCTTTGTCCCCCCCCCTGGCTACGCCTATGCACAACATGCATATTATTCTACACGAACTCTCCTTACTCGTTGTTATACAATGTGTCACTGTAATGAACATAAATTACCAGCGCTCCAGTTTAGAAGACCGGAGGAAAACACAGCACTCAACACTAAGACAGGGCAGTTCATAATTGCAAAAATACCCGGCAACGCGTTGAAACAAGAGACCAAAACACACTCAGTGCTACGTCAATGCAGTTCACAACTGAAAAAATATAACTGCGCATTAAAACCGTGGAGTGAAACACACTCAACGCTACGACAGGCCAGTTTGCAACTGCAAATACAACAGGCTGCACGAATGTCTCGTCGAATAGCAGTCGAGCATGAGGTATGCGGCGGGGATGGCGGACACCCACGGTAGACAATTTGAAACTTGCTAAACTACACAAGAATTGAGAATGCGCATAAAGTACGCAAGAAAACGTTCGTTGCAACTACTGGGGGGCAGAAAAGATACGGGCATGGGTAAGACGGTTATGATCAGTCCGCCTGGACCGCCAATTAATGACGAAGCTCGAAATGATGCACGTATTGCAAGCACAGGTGTGCGGCTGTAGTAGCGCACGCCCAGGGTATCAAAAAACTAAACAGGAAACTAGTGATACATCAAAAAGTCAGCTAAATCAGGCAATTGAACAGGAGAGTTTTGAACTTTGGCTCAGAAAATCAATTAAACGTCCATAGTTATCTTTCAATCTTTTTACCTTTATGTCATTTCTACTTGATCGCACAATCTGGAAAAAGTCACGTCACTATCAGTTTGATTGGGTGCGCGCCGCACACCTAGAGAATAGGTCCCTGGTATTGAAGAAGGTGAAAATTACTGGCATTTGAATACACAAAATCTGGTGTTGACAAAAAAAATTAAAAATTAAATCCATGCAGCATGTGTTAATAGTTTTAATGGTCAATGGTCAATGGTTTATTGTTTCATATGACTCAGCCAACAAGCATCATAAAAGCCATCGCATGCAGTAAGCCATCCATTAGCGAACATTGG
>JGI24159J19872_10008516_pt1 | contig 13423 bp, 6 predicted proteins | sample Ectturendosymbi4_FD_19872 | JGI IMG/M metagenome (IMG submission 19872) | reverse complement strand
ATTGAATAATTATAATCAATGGTTTGTCTTCAAGTCAGTTGGCAGCAAATTTTGGGTTAAACTGTAGTTGATAGCAATTATGCTTGTTAATCACAAAATAGTTTCTTTAAAGTTTGCATTTTATCTTCAATGTCGCTTTTCAATAGAATTTCAGAGCTTACAAATATGACCACCAGCTGCTCAAAGTGCTCCACACTCAACCTTTGAAAACTCTAACGTTGAAAGACAATGATGCAAAATCTGCTTTCTTGGCCAGAGGTACCCACTGCTTATGAAATAGTTATTGAATCATTGGTGCAAAACACATCAGTGAAGCAGTTAAAGCAGTTCGCGAGCGATGCATCAATCCTGACCACATAAACAATACTTTTAAACAGTTTTAATACTGTCAATTTGTTTTACTGTGGCAAATTACTAAACAGCATTTTCCATTTTTGTGTTCAAATATTACCAATGAACACTTTTAACTTCCCTTTGTCTAAATATTTGACGGTTTGTTTAAGAAAATTTATGTGTGAAACATTTCAAAAACCCGTTTTATGCTGTTCATCAAACAACAGACATCTGAACTGATTTCAAAAGTTGATTGAGACAGGACACGTTTTGCTTGAATCATTTTGGGCTAGGATATTTATGAGCTCTTTTGTGAGTTTTAGCGGCTCCAATTGACAGATTTATCACAACAATTATTTCCACCCTGCTCTGCTTCATACGAAACATATTGATCTTGGTTACATTATTGACATTGCTGACCATCAATTGGTAGTCAAATGAACAACTGAATGAAAAGTCGGCATGTAAGTTTCACATATTATGTGATGTGAAGCACATATTTGCGATTATTACCGCTTGATCTTCCACTCAGCTAAAGTCTGCATTCCGAGCACTCACGACGTCCATCCAGCACTGAAACATCAATACCAGTGTGCGGCCAAACGATGCAGTGTAGGCTACGGCAGATATGTGCATTGTTTTTTTCAATTGCTCGCATTACGTTAACTTTTCACAGACGCCATACTTTTTCGGTTTCAACGCTGTTACTGTCCAGTTGATTGGAAGACTCCGCTGATACAGTAATCTTCGTAGTTTCGCATCTACGGTTTGTACAAACACAAATCAACAGTCAGTTTTCCGCATTAATATAAAAAGAAAACTTTCATTTTCGAAATATGCACCCACTGTTTTTTATCCAATTAAAAATTAACTTCAGAAGCTGCTGAAATCGCTCATTTACAAAACTGTCCACTCCATCTTCTACAATTGTGTCACTGGCATAATGAAAAATTATATTTTCACACCAAATAGTTTATGAGGATTTGACAGAGTGCATTCAAACAGCAAAACAACTTGATGCCAAATTTCAGAAGGCTAGAAATCAACTCAAACCGCCTGTAACTGATTTGTAGTATCATATATACGGTAAACAAAGTGTAGGCTACATTGAATTGAATTCATTTACCAGCAGACACGAAGTCCGTACTACGAACACACACTCTCTGCACAACGCAGGTTGATAAAAACAGACAAAACAGAACATTTTACAACGGCATTGAAGGCTAAATATAGTTAGACCTACCATACGTCCCGGTTTGGCCGGGACTGTCCCGGTTTAAACGTCTGTCCCGGTGTCCCGTCCCGGTTAGCAAAAAGTCCCGGAATTTCACTTCGTTGAAATTTTCAAAATGAACTCCAACCTGATGATGCATTGTTATGAAATAATTTCGGTCAATGGCCATTTGTAAAATTGGGGGATTATTGTTGCGTCACTTTTCCATTGTCTTCAATGGAATTGCAGCAACTGCTGCAATTAGAAGCAGTGTTGCCAACTGGTATATATATATACCAAATTTGAAAATTTTGATAGATTTTTAAAGTGCTTGGTATATAAATTTTTGATTTGATATAATATGAAAAATTTGGTGTATGTTTGGTAGATTGTTGTTGGTGGGCTTATTTAAGACTGTAAACCAAAATATTTGTTTTTTGCAAAGCGTAAACAAAGAAAACAGTGATGTTTTTGCTTAACATGGGATGGGAGTGCGCATGCACTTTTGCTAAATGGAGAACAAGGCTAGAAAAAAGCTGGAAGGTTCTGAAAAAACTGAACGTTGTGCAGTGGCGTAGCCAGCCCCATAATTTTTCGGGGAGCCAAAAAATTTGATTTTAGGGGAGAAATAATACTTTTGTTTGGGACGCCGATTTTCAAAGCATAAAATGACTATAAATGCTAAAAATTTAGGGAAGCACAAACTCCTGCCCCCTGGTTACGCCGATGACGTAGCTATTGCTTTGCACTTTAGTCAGTCAAATTTGCCAATGCATCCTAAAGTTAGAAAGCTGCTTATGAGAGTGGCAGAAGATCTGGAGAAAAGTGACTGATAGAGTTTGTATGGTTTGCAAATCAGGATTCTGCTGGTGCTGTACATCTCTTCTGCACACTGCGAAAAAAGAAAATTAGAAACCGCAAAGCGGAAATAATGCGGTGGATAACAAAAGAAATGAAAATGCAATTGCAGGTGTTGCATGGTTGAATATTCCAGTGGTTAATAAATCTGCCACTGCTGAAGTTAAGAAAGTAGAAAGTGAGGTTGCAGCTGCTTTATGATGTCACTCCACATCAGCAACTGTTGATCGTTTAAGTGAAGTAGTAAAAGCATGGAAAACGCAGCATCACATTTTAAGTTTTATGGTACAGGTAGATTTGGTATATTTTTAGACTACATTTGGTGTATCTGTCGTAAGAAGAGTTGGCAACACTGGTTAGAAGCCATTTTGTATGCTTTGAGAAGGCAGGATAACTTTCTGTTAGTTTTGAGTCATTTTATGCTGAAAGTAAGCTAGAACGTGGCTTCATGCAGAGAAAAAATTGCCAAGCTCAGGCCTTCGGTCACTCGTCAGGTTATTTAATTCATGGTTTTGAATTTGTCCCGGTTTAAGCCTAAGAAATTATGTCTAAATATAGATATAGTAGAGAGATAAAAAGAATAAACAAGTTCTATATGAGAGAAATAGCTAGTGTTTGTTCGTTTTTCTATTAATAGTAGTTTTGATGGTTACTTCAATGAACAGCACATTGCAGCTGGAAATAAATTGGCCAACAGCAATTCGAATTTCAGCTAGTTGCAATGTGAAAAACTGTTCAGGAAAAAACGGATTTGTTGTTGGAAACAAGGAACGGATTCTTGCCTGAATAACGCTTGGATTTATGTTTCGGTATCTTCTTCAAATTAAAAATCACATTTTCAATGCCTACATATGATGTATGCTGCAACTGGAATAGAAGTCAAACTACAAAACAACTTTGTGTTTCTCTTCACAAAGTGACATCATAATATCGTGTAGTTTTATCATAAAGTTTTGTGAAAAAACATCTTGGTCCTGGGTTTAAACCGTTCGGGACATGATACATGAAAACAGAGCAGTTTTGAGTGTGAAAGCAAACATTCTACACAAGCGTGAGAAGCGTTAGAGACGGTTGAAGGGGCAATACATAGGCGGATCCAGTGGGGCTAAGGGGCTGAATCCCCCCTAAATTTTTTCAGATACGTTTATGATCGATGGCTCACGTCACGTAAAAATCGGAAAGTTTTTCGACAATAAACAAATTTTCAACTCCGAAATCATGAACTTCTATTCCATGCACATCTGCAATTTTCGAACACAATACGGTGTGGGTACAGGTTGCCAACAAAGGTTACTGGCAGCATTTCAGATTTTGTCATGTATTTTTGTGTCACTTTTATGCCTACCCCACGCGTTTTTCGGCTTGCATTTGCCAATAATAAAACATTCCGACATCCAACAAGTTACTTTTTTAAGGGTAGATAAGTTTGAAAATATTTCTGAAGTGTTGTGAAGGCCGCTTCTCTTCCCGAAACGTCCCAGTCAGCCTGGGTAATGGTGAGAATGCGATTTGGCCAAAATGTCTATTGGCATTAACCGTTTTTGTTAAAAAAGTTACCTGAGCAGTTGTGTCTTCACTGCTATGCAGTCAGTACACATCTGGATGAATTTGCTCTGGGCTCTCCCTTAATAAAAGTCCTGTATCCGCCTATGCAATCAATTGGGAGTGAGGTGAGGATTACTAAACTATGGATCTTTGGTTTGAGGTTACGTGTGATTTTATATGTTGTTCCGTCAATCTTCGATGACAACTGTTATCATTCTGTGGTCAGCTGATTCCTGCGTAAACAAAGATCATTGCACTTAAGCATTTGAGTGCTTTTACTGAGTTATGACAGTTTGGCAATTGTTGTTGTAATGTTTTTTTTTACTTACGGAAAAACAAAGGGTTTTGATGAGGGAGGTGACAGTTTGCGTGGAAAGTACAAACAAACAGAGTCATGCGGTATTTGAAAGCCAGCGTCTGGTATCAACATTTGGTCTTTTTATTTAGAATGCTTCTACAGTAATGGTAGATCCATCTCCTCAGAGGGTATCTACTCTGTGCCACGCTGTCAAGACAATCTTCTGTAGAACAGCGCTTCTCTACCAGTGGTCTGCACAGTTCTTTGAGGAGGGCTGTGAAACATTTCAAATTGTTACAATATTCCGGTATTCAGCTGAAAGGTTTCAACAACATTATCCAATTTTCTGGTGATCAGATCAGGAAATCTTGTCATACATATGGAGCAATCTCCACAAACAGTAAATTCCATGTGTTGTTATACTTTGTTTACACCTTGATTCTTTTTCATATGTCAGTTTTATAGTGGTTGTTTCACCGCAATATCTCGTAGTGGACCCCACAACATATTTTCTGCGAAAGTGGGTCGCAAGCTGAAAAAGGCTGAGAAGCATTGATCTAGAATAAGGTTTTCACCAATACAAAGCAGGATTTCCTGCAATGGGTTGAAAGGAAAGTTTAAACCATAGAATCGGTTAACGGGACTTTTTCCTGATTTTAACAAAGAATTAGTGGAAATCCCCGTTTTAGTTTGCGGTAATTTTCGATGAAACTTCCGAGAATTCAAGTATTTCCCTTCCAGTCGCACACAGCCCTTCAATCATTCCGCTCCATCTTGCAAACTGAAACGACTGCCAAGGATGCTTCAAACAGCTGTGGGTAGCCATTTTGTCACGGGCTTGCAATGTTAGCAAGTAGTTGCAGTTTCATTTTCAAATTTAACCTAAAACAGCCAAATGTCAAGCGTACCGCCTGCAACCACTTGTAACAGGTAACTCCATCGATACGTGCTGCTTGAGATTGAAACGCACTAGGATTTTGCATAGTTCTTGAAACTTTCAACTTAATTTACTTTGCATTTTATTAACATTTTGGTCAGGTCGGTTTCATGATAGATACGACAAAAGGCGAACAACCCACAGTGACAAAGTCCAGATGAGAGAACCAATGAGAATGAAGCAACATCGCGCATGTCCACTATTCTTACACAGCTGACCACATTACCATAGTTGAGCAAATAGTTGCTGAAGAGTGTTGCTTAGCACACCGGTGAAGCAGTTTACACAGAATACATCAATTCTGACCACATGAAAAATGATTTGCTTGGCCTTTGTTTGCACTCTCAATTTATTTTACGGTAGCTCATTACTATATAACATTTTCCATTTATGTATGCGCTCCCCAGTGACACATTTAATTTTTGTTCAAAATTCTTGGTTTGTTAAAGAAAATTTTATTTGGAAATTACCTTAATCCAATGTTTGATGAAGTCAGTATAATAGAGTTTCTAAATGACGTTAAAGTAAGTTGACTTGGGACACATCTTTCAAGTTTGTTTAGCGAGCGTATTGATGTTTTCAAAGCTCTTGCGTTTATGTTACCGAAACTTTGTGTTTTCAGTGATTTTTAGTGACCTCTATTGACAGACGTGACACAGCAATTACTTCAACTGTGCTTTGGTCCGTATCAAACGCACTAATCTTTGTTGCATCTTGTTGTACATTGTTTACTTGGCAGTCAACTGAGCAACTGAATGAAACTTCAGCACATACATTTTACATACAGTGCTTTACAATGTGCATACAAAGCACATATTTGCGTCTATTGCCTGCTGATCGTCGTCTGTGTAACTAAATTCTGCACTGCGAGCACTCTCCACGTCCATCCAGCACTGAAACATCAACAGCAGTGTGCAGTCAAAAGTTGCAATGTACAGCAGATACGGGCAATGCTTTTTTCATTTGCTCGCATTTGATTCACTTTTCACAGATGCCATACTTTTCGGTTTCAACGCTGTTACCTTCCAATTATGAATGCACCTGTGCATAAATCAGTTGTCATTTTTCTGCACTAAAGTAAAGGTAACTCGTGTATGTGAAATATGCATGAAGCGAGATGAAACTCCATTCTTTTGTGTTGTTTCAAAGGCGTAAGCAAGGGGGGGTTGGGGTTAAAACCCCGCCCTTGAGCTTGATATTTTACAAAAACTTTATTATAAGGGAATTTATAGGGCTTGATATTTACACAAATAAGGGGAGTGCGTGTAGAAGAATATGCCTATTATGTCAAGAAACTTCGCTTGAAAACACGAATATCACGTCAAACTGTGACGTCACAAAACGCGCACACCAAATACAAATGACCACCATATGCCACTGAATGAAACACCTTCATGAAAATTTTCTGCGTACGCCACTGTCTTGTTTCATCATAAGAACAACTAATGTTATATATGAAGGCTCACAGAAGTCTTCCACAAAAACCTGGCCACAGTTTTTAAAACAGGAATATTAATTTCGCTCAAACGAGCATCGTCAGTTTCACAAAATAAAAGGTACAAACGTAAACTCTGCAAAGTCAGTGGAACAAAATAATAAGTCAGTGAATTAAAATAGTAAGTCACTGAAAAACCAAAGAGTAACAAGTCAGTATGCTATCACGCCAAGTGTTCAAAACGTTTACCTCACTGCACACTGCCAAATACCGAACTATCACCAGCGATGAAGTGCAGTAAGGTATCAACGTCAGGAATCGGGAAGCAGGTTACATCTGTGCAGCAATAAGATAAGGAAATACCAAAGTCGCAATGCAGAGCGAGAAATCACGTATCAGGAAAAAAGGCAATGACCAAAAACGCAACTACTTAGTATGGGGCAAAATCATCTTTTTAGTATTAATTTCCGCGCCGATTTTGTGAAACCATTTGAGTTGTTCTACAAAGGCAACTTTAACACATTGCGAAATGGGTGGTTTTTCTGTCAAATTGTGGTCTGTCAAAGCTCCTGTTTTGTGACCACAGAGCGATAAACCTCGCACAGAACCGTCTTTGCTTCACCAATCCGTGCATCAATCTTGTTCCGCATTCCGTCACTCGTGAATACCACCCCTAGGTACCGGAGGTGAGCGGATATTGATTTTTTAACTCCTGATCCATATCCGAAAAAATTTTGCATATCCATATCCAGTCGTTTCCAAACGTTTCAGAAATTCAGCATCCGATATCCATCCGTAGTCGAATACAACACTGACTCAATACAAAACGAAAACGCCCTGTCGTTTTTGTGACTCAATCCATAACTATAATGTCACATGTGCATTCACAATCAGAATTAAAGCATGAAAAACAGCAAACAACAATCACCTTTATCCGCAGAACAATGCACATATCTGGGCAGTGTTCTTACATCAATTTGCGATCTGTCTGATGAGAGTCAGCGCCGAACCAACCTATAGCCTCTTCTTTGTTTGGCCATCTTGCCGAGCTGATTTTCACTAACCACAACCTAACGGTCTGCACGAAAATGGCTTTTTACAGTGTTATTTGCATTTTTATCCTCCTGTGTTGTCGTGACCGGTGGACATCAACACCACATCAGATGTCTAGAATCTTGTCATATTCGTTGCCTGCAGAGAATTGTCAATCTCTACTGGTTCCCGAACACGAAAACGTAACGTCGGACTGGCTCCACATTCTTGGAAAATATAATTTTACGACGGTAACTCAGGTGGCTCGGCCAGCTTACAAGAATGCCAAACAGTAAAGTGCCCAAGAAGTTGCATTAACGTGAGTATCACGATGGACCACGACCTACTGGTGAGCAATGGAAGCTATGAAAAAAATAGGGTATATTAGGGATCTTTGGGCCACAATTTAAATTTTGCTTAATGGAATCCTTGTTGCTTGTCGCAAGTGGCCCAAAGTTGGTTTTTGAAGAGTGAAAATAGTTCCCTTTAATTTAGTACCAAAATGGAACCAAAATACACCTTAACGCCTGAATGACTGCATTTTAAAAATTGTTGAAAATGTGGTTCAAAAAGGTCCCTACTCTAAGGGTCCAATGGCCAGTAGCATACGGTCCCTTGAGTCACGTTTTTTCAGGTAATTTCACGACAATAATTGCAGAAGGCAATGAAGTTTTTGTTATTTGCAACGAGAAATGAAACATTTGCTTGTTTATTATAAAGAACAGAAACAATACTTTGTATTTTTGCAACAAAGAAATGAAATGCAGTGAAAACACAACCAATGACCACAAATCGTTGGTTGCCATATATTCGCCCGAGAAGAACGCCCCAGCGCAGCGACAGGGGCGGGCATTACTGTGAGGTCTTATCAGTATTCGTTTCAAACCCACGACTCTACGTGGGAACGCGAACGGACTACCTCTTTTGCCTATGAGTGCTGACGAAGACTTCAATGATCTACAAGCTAGAGAGAATGCTGACTCCTTGCAAGAAGCCGTGGAGGGTTACCACTGGCGCCCGCAGTCTTAACAGAAAAAAGCATTGCAACCAGGCCCGTAACCAGCTTGGAACGCAAAGTGTGGCGAAGAGTTTTCTGAGAGGGCCCCAAATTTTTTAAACTATGTCCTATAATTTTAAATTATGTCCAACACATTTTACAGGGGGGCGAAAAATATTTTAGGGGGCTAATCCCCTCTGGTAACGGACCTGATTGCAAGATAAGATTTTGAAAGTGGTAGCAAGTTGTATCTCTAGCGGAAATTAGCGTTGGACATCAGATTCAGCCCATGATGTTTTTAATCTGTTTTTGCGTCACAGAGATTCGATACAGGATGATGTTATTCTCCTTCAGCGTGAGGGTAATTCCCGTGTGGTTATTCCCGAGGTTAATTCCCGTGTGGTTATTCCAAAACTAGTGCTCAACATAGGCGTCGGAAAGATTTTTTTCAAGGAGGGACCAATAATGGATTTTTTCAGGGGACTTAAAGTGGTTAAATTTCATTTTGCCCGCTCACAATTAAGAAAGCAACCTTCTTTGCTAAAATTTAAATTGAAAATTGTCAAATTTTAAAATGCAAGGAGGTGTCAAGGCCACCCTTTCGACGCACATGCTGCAAAATAGAGACTGGTCCTGTTGCATCAAAGGTCATTGGCATTGCAAGAATGAAACGGATGGCTCGTGTTGATGTGTGGTTACCCTGCATCGATAAGGACATTGAAAACATCGTCAAGTCATGTGGCCCGTGTCGTTGTGAGGTCACAGCTTCTGATCTGGAACACGTGAGTAGGCCGAGACTAAGGAAGCCTTGGGAATGGTTGCATTTGGATTATGCAGGGCTTTTTCTGGATAAGATGTGCTTAATTTGTGTAGACAAAAAACTCTTTCTAGTGCACGAGAAGTTTTGAAATGGGATGATGGACGCATTTATTTCACGCAATTATCTAGGTATGTTCATGAACATAAATAGGAACTAAAAAGGCATAGGTTCAAAACTTCTCAAATTTTTCTTTTCATAAATTTTTCAATCTGCAGATATTATCCCTCGGTAAATCACTTATTACAGTGCAGTCCTCTCATTGCGCTTGTTAAAGTAAAAGTAGCAATATTTAATCTTTCTATGCTAAAGCAATAAAATACGTTGTCACTTTTGCAGCGAAAGATTTATGTCAACTTTAAGCATTTAAGTTCTTATATATGTTTTCTGAACAGCATTGTAAGCGAAATACTGTATTGTGAAACAAGCACACCACAAACTTGCTTGAAATATTTCAACCTCTTTCGACGTAAAATGGTTTCGAAGTAAGTTGCGGAAATTCATATATAATCAAACTCGATAAAGGTTTCTGCAAAACTTGCAAATCACTAACGTTTAGGAATAAATGGCAATTTCGGAAGCTACTGAAACTTGTAAGCAGAACTCCGAACGTGATAGAAAGATTTTAGAAGATATTAATGCGTTGTAGTGTGTAATCTGGACCAAAGGTGTGGCTGGTTATAATGACTTTGATCTGGACCAAGTCCTCGTTTTCTGTAAAAATCGAACAATCGGATGTCGGTAGGTCAACAGCTTGATATGAGAATTCAGTAACTTTTTCTTTGTTCGTTTTCGAGTTTGCGCTGGGTGGAGGTGCAGGATGTTAAGATGATAGATTTCTTGATTAACAGGAGTTTTATTGCCAGTTTTTTCGTACTTTTTTTCGAACCCTTCAGTTATCTGTTGCAGCATTGATCTTAACATCAAATTTTATCTGACTGGCTGCGGTAGGAAAATTTTGAAGTTAGTTTGTGAATGCAGTGTGTAATTTGGACCAACCTTGGTGGCGGTTTGTGCAATATGGACCAGTGTTACAAATGACAATACTTGTATAAAGTACTTGAAAGGTATTTTATAGGCTATCAATTCTTTGCCCAAACAATTAACAAGCAAGGTAACTAAAAAACAGATTTGTCGGTGGTTTCAAGCCCCATTCGGACATTCTGAATTTGTTCAGATATTAACTAAAAATGTTTGGTCTGTCACTGATGGTGTTTTCAGTTGATACACTAGGAATCACTGCTGTGGGAAAAGTGGCAGTCTGGAACGTGCATGGAAATGTTTACCACGGAAATTATGAAAACGTTCGTTGTTTCTTCCGGATTTGTGGTAGGTTTTCGTAATTATTATCATGGCAAGTCTAGGGCCGTACGGAAGTGCAGATTGCTTGGCCCCNTGAGTGCGCGTCTTTAAGTGCCTTGCCTAAGCGCACAGCAACGATAACACAGGCAGGAGTCAGGAGTCAGACCTTTCGAACCGTCGTGTTTAACCATCGCGTTGCGCCATCGAAGTCGCGTACATATTTGCATCAGTAAAGGCAACTACCGTAAAGTTTCTTGTCTGGGAAAACACAACACGCAAGGAACTTCACCCCTTGAGTTAACAAGCAAGGTAACTACAGAATTTGCGTATAGCGGTACCTCTAGGGCAGTGTTTTTATAAGGTTGTAAAAGGATGGTGGAGTTTTAGGGTGTCAACACCATTTTCCCCTCTATGTCCGATACTTTTTAACCGATTTTCATAAAAATTCAAGTTTCCGTCCAAAAATGCTTAATTATTTGAATACTACATTCACTCTTGGCAAACAAACTAAAGAAAATTTCATAAATAGAAAGTTTCAATGTAGGCCTACGTATTCATTCACTCGTGTTCGTTCCCGCTTTTCCTTTGGGGAGAGTCGTTGGGGCAGCAGCCCTAGGAGGACCCGAAATACCTCACGATCAACAACAATCTCACATAGTTCTGCTGGCTCCACACCAAGACGAGACCAAGCAAGTTCGGAGATGTAGTCACGCCACCTTGGACGGCCTCTGGGTCACTTTGCCGTAGGTGTGGACTGCAGTCCGAAGGACGTACTTCGCCATTCTTTCCCGGGACATTCTGGAAACATGGCCGAACCAACACAGCTGGGATCTCTCCATTCGGAGAAGTGGCTTGACATACCGGGCTTTACCGATATCAGACATGTGCTCTTTGTCACGAAGTGTCGCACCGAGAACCCTTCGCAAATATCCCATCTCTGCCGTTTGTTCTTTTGACAGTATTCTTTCAGTCGTCACCTAAGATTGCTGGCCATATGTGAGGACCGGAACAAAGACCGATTTAAAAACTGAAAACTTGGCGTTCTTTGAAAGCTCCCGTTTCGTCATCACGGAGCAATCAAGCTCACACAGAACTGCGTTTGTTTTACCAATGATCTGTGTTTCAATCTCTTTGTTCCGACTCCCGTCATTCGTGAACACCACCCCGATATCCTTGAACGTCTCCACCCACTGCAGTGTGTTTCCGCTCAATTGTAGAATACACTTCCTTGGGCGTCTTGAGAGACAATACCTCAATATTTTTAGCGCTGATTTTTGTTCCTGCTTGGTCGCACGCAGCAGAAAACCGATCAAATGTGCGTTAAAGACCCTGTTGAGAAGATCCACGCATGCAGAACCAATTCTTCCGCAAAAAGCAAATGATGCATCGGCATCCTGCAGTTCCAACAGTGACACCCTCGTCGACGCGTCTGTGACTATCTATACCAGGGGTCACCAACGTTTTTGAAACTGGTAGCGACTTCTTGGTACAGATTCATGCGAAGGGCTACCAGCCTCATACAAGCACTTCTGAAATAAAATTTTGCTCAACTTATCTTTAATTATGTTGTCATTAAAAACAAATAAAAATNAAATGTATTCATCAAAGTGAAGACACTGATCATGTTTATGCTGTTGCCAGAACAGGCACGAGGGCGACCCAGGTGGTCCGTGCGGGNGACCTGACGCCCGCGGGCACCATGTTGATGACGTCTGGTCTGTACAATTCATATACAAGGGCTCTCCAAATTTTGTGGAGAGGACAACATAAGCTGTTGCACAACAGTTCGAGGGCCAGAGTTCTTTTGTAATGTCATTTTTTCGGGATATGTTACATTTTACCAAAGCAACGCATTTTTCGTAAATATATTATTTTTTCTTATAATAAATACTACGGCCAAAGCAAACGAAACAACTGACATCTTGCATATCATTTTTTCATTCTTTCAAAAATATTATTTTTTCATTCTTGTGTTTTGTGACCGGGTGAAATGGCTTCGCAGATCGGATTTGGCCTGCGGGCCGTAGTGTCTAGAACCCTGATGTAAACTATGTAGAGGAGTTGTGACAGCAGCACACACCATTATTGGAGTCCAACACCAATGCTGAACGGTTGTGATTTAACTCTGTCAACACGGACACAATCTTCTGAGCAGGAACACAGTTATTTGACGGCCAGTAACAGACGGCCGTCAACATCGTACACCCACAACACCACCAAACTTTTCACAAGGAACCCGGCCTATATTTTCCAGGGGTCGACAAAACATGTGTAAACAGCGTGAGTCTCCCCAGGACACGGAAGGGCGAAACCTTGCAAAACTTCAAGTGTAGAGTCACCTTGCAAAACTTCAGGTCTCCCGCAAAGAAGTGGAAGGTAGATCATAAAAATGTGATTCACAGTAAATCAAAACAGCTTCACTTTAACTTGGCGTTAAATGAATGTGATCTCAAAAGAAGGTGGACTCAAATGAAAAAAACGCATGTGAATATGGTCTCAAATGAGCACGTAACAAAAGAACGTGGTATCAGATGAACGTGGTCTCAAATGAATAGGTCTAATTCAAAGGCAACACCTCTACAGATTGGATCCCAAGAGTACCAAATCAACCATCATCCAAATGCAAAAAACACTGCAAACAATTTGTAGAGCTTGC
>JGI24159J19872_10008515_pt1 | contig 13424 bp, 7 predicted proteins | sample Ectturendosymbi4_FD_19872 | JGI IMG/M metagenome (IMG submission 19872) | reverse complement strand
CGGTTCATTAGATGAGCTGGCTTTATTTGTGGAACCTGATATAAAATAGTCAATGATCGCATGGGCGTTCGCAGGGTGGGCAAATGCCCGTTTCCCCCCCTAGAATTTGGGATTAAGAACCAAATATTTCCCGAAAAAGCTGAAGTCGGCATCTTAAATTCCGATTGATTGATTTGATTCTTGCAATGACAGTTTTTTTGCCGGAATGAAACTCACACTGCACAAGAGTCAGGTTCACAGTTACAGTGTCATGCAGTGATGGGATTGCAATTCACTCATGTCTCTTTCTTTGCCTGCAGAGGCGTTTGCAGAACTAGTGCAACCATGACTTTTTCGCTTTATCAGTGCGAAGTGCAACCACATAGGATGCCTCAACGGACAAATTTACTTGTTTAAATGCACGCCCTGCATCCAGTCTGACATGTTTGACACAACCTTCCTTAGTCTTACTGTAAAGTAGCCTGCTCAATCGATTTTGCTAGGCTGCTCCTTGCATTGTTCAAATGCTGTTTGAGTTGGAATGATTTCAAACAGTTGTTAGCCAGTGTTTTCATGTACAACATACCCTTGCGGGATATACTCTCCACCTTTCTGGAGGCAAGCAACGCCATATCGGATGTAGTCTTCCTTGTATTTTCGCTTATTAGCCTTCGCAACCGACATTTTTACACTACACTGGATGTCTTCGAAAAATAATGATTCGTTAAGACGCTGGTTGTCATGCTTCACCGCAAAGAAATTGATCTAACTTGTTACAACATAACATCACCTCATCTTCAGCAAAGTATAATTTCAAATCAACCTTGCTGATAAATTGAATTCAGCTTTTTTACATATCACTCGTACTTACGCTACGCAATACGCTTAACCTAACTACCTACCTATAGCAACCGTGGCTACCTTTAAACAACAACGGTCGTTATTCGATTGTGACTTTTGAACATTGTTGAATTCTAAAAACGCAGTAATTTCCAAAACAATGCACTATGTGACAAGTAGATGTTTCTTTAAAAAATAAGTTTGCGACTTAATATTTAGATTTCCTTCCTTAGGTAATGGAGTAAAACAATTTCTCACTGCACCAAATCAGAAAGAATTTCCCACCGGTTAAGGACCCCTGTTCTAAACCAAGCTTAGACTTGTTTCCTCGTAAATGTACGTATGCGAAACTGATTGATTTACGCAATATGGTCCTGTGAAGCATTGGGTTCATTGCAAATCGATATCGCATCCCCCCACCAAATTAGCGTGTGTCCGCTACTGCCTAGATGTTGACTGTACTATCAGTTTCGAGAAAGCTTGCTTGCAACAGTTAACAACATATTAACGCTTGTGAAAAATTGGGTAACACTAAGCCATAAAAAACTTAATCGCAAAGAACTTTTCTTTTAAAATGTCCTCAAAAGTTAAGCAGAGCGCTGAACAGAGCAATATCAGCAAAAATTTGAATGAGCAGTTGCTTAATTGCTTTTCAAGGTCTTTTGCAGAAATTGTGTTGCTATGAAAAGCACACACTCCCCAGATGCTCAGTTTTATTGTGCAACAAAGTCCCTACTGATGCAAGTCAGAGCACGAAGACAAACTTGCAGCAGATTGTGATGACAATTAGTGAAACTAACTAATTCTGCGCAGTCTAAGAAGAAAAGGCTGCTCATTACTGTAAAAATATATCACCTAGCGAACTTTCTAATGTGGTGCAAATTTATCGCTTGCATTTACCTGCCTCGTATCTTGTATACTGCACAAAAAACTTTTACGTCAATAAATTGTTTTTACCGCGGAAAGGTAGCAAAGCACTGCTTCCTCGATACGCGTGGGCACCAGCTGGTTTTGTGACAAAACCTTTTGTTTCGTACATGATAACAGAACTTCACTGCAATATCCACACAATAGCAATACCTGAAACATATCTGTGCTTAGAATTTTGGGACTCTGCTTATTGCAAGGAAATAAACTATGGCTGCTATATAGCAAGTGAGGGCGTTTGGCTCAAAGTTGCTAGTATGGAGCCTGAGTCTGAGAGCTGATAGTATGGAGTCTAAGAAGAGGGGTGCAGCTGGCACATGATTTCTTGGATCAATATTAATTTCTCACGCAAGCAACACCAGCATCCATATCGATTCGAGCCAGATGCTCCTTACTCTAGCCATGGTCGTGGGGAGGGGTGAAGGTGGGGCCCTTGCACCTCTGGATTTTGAAATTTGATATTTTCCTATCAACTTATTAACTTTTTAGTAGAAATGTGTTTTTATCTTAGTTACGAGTTGGTAAAATGAACTTTCAACACTGTTAGCTCCCCTGGATCCCTGGGTAAATGCTTTTGACCGTTACCTGGAAAAACCCATTAGCTAAAAGTAGGAGAAATATGTCTTTTTTAGCAAAGCAAACGATTTTTCTCTCTGGAGTCCGAGGTTTAAATGAAGGTCCAAAAACTCAGCCCTTTTTGTTGACTCGTCCAACGTCAGTGCCTAGCACTGGAGAAGAGTAGGAAAGTATCAAGTTCATTTCACATCACCTGACATTTTTTAAACTCTTTCTAACATTTTAGAACGTTTTTAGAGTCTCTTTTGACGATTTTGGTTTCCACAAATGGTTTACTTTGCTTTAACAAAGTTTTCATTAAAAAAATTAACTTTTTTATTTCTGAAGTGCAACTTACGAATACAATCTAAAAGATGAAAAGAAAGAATGAAAAAAACTTTTAGAACAGAATTTATAAAAAGATTTTTTTTAACTCTGAATAATGCGTTATAAAATTTTGCGAAAATGTATCCAGTTTAGGTACAAAAATGGCTAATTTTTGTTTTGGTCTAGAGCTTCGCAGTAGTAATTATCTCAGTTTGATTTTGTTGCGAGCGATCGATTCAAGCAAACGTGCCCGAGCACGGTAACTACTGACAGGGCCGACCTTAAGCCGATGCAACCGATGCAGCTGCATTGGGCCCCGCGCCACGGCGTTTGGGTAGATTATTCATTTTGCCAGATACAACTTGCGCTTGAGAATTCGGTAGAAACGCCATATAAATTTCATTGTTAACAAAGAACGCTCTCGTCAGAACTAGCAAATATCCTCTTGAACGTTAGCAAACGTGCTCAATTCTCGTGTTAGTGCTGTACTGCATATTTGCGCTCTACCACGATCGTAACACGGTTGATTGAACACGATGACGTCATAAAACCACTGCTCAGAGGGACCCGCGCCCAGGTCTTGCATTGGGCCCCGCATCTGCTAGGGCCGGCCCTGACTACTGACTTCAACTCGTTAACACAAGAGTTCGCTTTTTGTACAGAAATCGATGTGCTGCGCAACGACCGGTTTTGCAAGCTATTCTCTCTGCTCCGCCCAGATGTTCACAGCTGCTGCATTTAGGTTCCGTATCTACTAACACACGCCATGAACTCAAGAGTTTTGGTACAATGTCGCGGTTGACGTAGAGTAAATTTTTCTGTCAAACACTCAGGAAACAGTTTTTATGTTAAAAATCGTCAAACTTAAATCCAACAGCCTTGTTTGCAGGATGACGTGTTCGTGCAGCTCCTCGTACCTAAGACAACCGCACTGAAACTGAAAAATCTTTTAGAGGATCACTGCACTCCCAAAGCTCAACAGGCCTTATGAATTCACAGGACAACACAAAGCATCAGATTGATTTCCAACATCACAAAACATGGATAGTGATGATAATCAATCGGTTGACTCTGCAGTTTCTTAATGAATCTCTTTGATTCAAGAACCATTGTTTATTCAAGAACACCAGTCGAGCTATTTGATACCTTTATGCAGTTTGTATCTGTAGCACAGCTTTGCTTATTAGTCAGGGCCGGCCCTTAGCCGATTGGACCGATTGCTTCCAATCGGGCCCCGCGCCAAAGGGGGCCCCGCGCTACGCCTACTAACATACGCAAACTTACACTTTCTAATGAAGCTGCTTGTGTAGTGCCGGCGCGGGGCTCGCATGCAGTAGTTTTTCAAACGTGAGATCTGATGCCAGCGAAAACCAAAGTGAATTGCGCGGTTTTAACACTCTCATCAGAATTCGTTGTGTGGAATCGCAACAGTGGTCATTGTGTTTCGATAACGTATGGTCTAGTTTTTCAGTAGCAGCTAGTTAAGGCAGAGAAAGCTTGACTTTTGAATCTATTTTGTGTTTCAGTTGTAAGCGTTTCGTACTTGGCAGGTCAAGTTTTAATAGTTGCTGCAACGTACGGTTCGATAGCTGTGGCATAGCCAGCTCAAAATTCGGAGGGGTACAAAATGTTTGACTTTAGGCGAGCAAAAGTGTTTTTGTTTGGGACGCCATTTCTCAAAGCGCAAAATGACTAGATATGCTAAATAATTTATTCGTTTTCCTTCGTAGAGGTCTGATAAAGCAGCCCCTTTCCCTAATTTGTTTGTTGCCTTAGAATTTACTTGACCATCCCCGTTACCGTGACATCCGGAAAGTTTTTTCTTCTTTCTAACCTAAAAGTAATTAAAACTTATTTGAGATCATCAATCCAACAAAAGCATCTAAATAGTTCGGCAACTACGTCCACTGAATCCGAAAGTCGCAGGTGCTTAAACTTGGACAAAATTCTGAGAATCTTTGTTAATGTTAAAGCACAAAAATGAGTTTATCTTAGCAAATGCAATTTCCGTATCTTAGACTGCAATAGCGGATCCGGAACTCAAATTTCTGGCTCTGGCTCCAGCTCCAAGCATCCAATGTTTTAGCTCGAGATCTGGTTTCAACATCCAAAAACTTACGGCTCCGGCTCCAAAATGATTTGGTCAATTGAAAACTGAAAAACATTTTCTTATTTGTACAATTTATTGTTACACCAGCATAGATGAGGTGTCCTGAAATGATGGAGCATGGGCGTCGGAAAGATTTTTCCAGGGAGGGCATTAGTGGATTTTGCCAAGTGGTGGGCAACCGCATTTTTTCCAGGAGCGAGCCAACAGTGGTGAAACTTACTTTTACCAACTTGAAACTAACAGACAAACATTTTTCTACTGAAAAGTTAACAGGAAAATATCATCCAAATCCAGGGGACGGCTTGTCATCCTCTTTCTTTTCATGATGTTTTGTAGCTAAGTTGTGATATCGTATCGCTGCCGGCTGATCATATCAAGCATGTTGTTAACTTCGGTTAAAACATGGCCAATTGGCCTGCCTTCCCCCCGGTAAGTACCTGGCCAGAGAGGAGTTATTGAGTGTAGCATCTCATGGATTTATTGGGTGTTATGGAGATGTCCACGGAACGGACATGGAAAGTCTCTGGTGGAGAAGTGAAACTGGGTGGTATGGCTCCAGACACCCCTAAATTTGCATTACCCCTTCCGCCTCGCTCTTTCATATCACTCATAATTTCTACCATTATGACTTGATGACCCTCCTCAAAAATTTCTGCACTTGCCACTGAATGGGGCCCAGCAAAAGTGCTTCCAATCGGACCCCGCACTTGCTAAGGCCGGCCCTGTTATCAGTCATTACGGCACCGTCAAAATGCAACAATTGCGGGTCTTACTGAGTCACGTGACTGGTAACACATCTCGTATCTACGTCACCATAACAGCTTTTACCGTTATCTTCACAAAGCTGAAGTTTGTTTTCGACTTCCATGTCTTGGCCATTATTAGTATTTTAAATGTTAAAAGTAATTTGGCAAAAACTTTGCATCAAATACTAGTATGCACTTAAAATGGTATTTCATAGGAAATAGCCAGTCAGTGATAAAGATGGAATTAAAAATCCAGCTGCATTTCATTTATATCTTAATACCAAGTATCTAAAAGTACTAAATTTCTTGTCAAAGTTCTTGTAGCGTTTTTTAACGTGAATTTGCGATATACTGTATCATTCACCACCTACGTCCTACATCACCACCTCTTCTCTCCACAGTAATTCACCAAAAACCAACTAAGAGTAATTGCACCTAATTACATTTCTTGGTGACTGGGAATGCTTCTAGCAACAACCTATAAAAATTTGTTGTACTTTTGGTAACTACAACTCGTCTTTATCGATGATTGAAACAAAAGACACACAAGCAGGGCCGGTGCTACGAACTGTGGGGCCCAATTAGAATATTGATGGCGGGGACCCCACTCTATACATAAGTAAGATATCATATATGTTTTTATTTTGTGTGGTATGTTCGTCTTTAAAACCAAGAAATAAATACTTGCTATACTCACATTTTGAAAGACTATGAAATCTTTATTAATTATTTTTTTTAAATACCAAGCATAACAATTTCAGTTATAATGCTTATACACACGTCTTTTAGAAAAAGATTTTTAGCAAAGTCTCTGAATATATTTTCAAGGTCAATGCTTCTAACAATGCCATTTTCTATAGACAACATTGCCAAACTGTTTAGTCTCTCTTGGGAAATTTTTGATCTTAAGTATGTTTTGACTAGTTTTAAAATTTTTTTTCACCTGATGCAACTGTTACAGGCGTTGTTAAGTAAATCCTCAAAGCAATAAAAACGTTAAAAAATGCTGTAAATCGATTGTCTACTAGCAGGTATTCAAACAGAGTGTGAGGCATAAAGATACTGGAGGGAAAAAAGTTTTCAAAGCTTCAAGTTTTTCAGCCAATAGTTAGCATCAACGTCATTCGTTCTTTTAGTAACTACGTCTCCATCAAAACTCTGTTTTATTGTGATAACTGTTAAAGTTGATTCAAGTTCTGCTGTATGTTCCCTTATTTTTGTTTTTTCCATACTTTGGAAGTTATTCAGAAATCCAAATAATTTCACATGGCCTCTACGTTGTTCAAATGTACACCATATGGACTGAATTGCTTGGTTTCGCACTAAGTTGGAGCACTGATCAGTTGTTGAATCTACTTGTTGATAATGCACTGGTTGTGTTCTTGCCAAAAAGTTTGCAGTAAAAGCTATAAATTTAATCAGCAGACTGAGAGTACATAATCCAAGCAAGGTCTTTCAACACTTCCACATTTGGAAGCTTCCTCTAACAGTAAAACTCTAAAAAACACAATCTTTTTTCATTTCTTGGAAAGCTGTTCACTGGACTATTTAGAGGATCTTTAATTGTTGAATAATCTCTTACATTTTTATTATATGTGCTTATCAACTAATTGGTTCATCATACATTTGAATTATAACTACACTCGCGGATGATCTGTCACTGTTTGGGTTTAATTTTTTAGGTGATACGTAAGCTTTCTGCTATTTGGCACCATCGTTTGATGCATTGAGATCATCTTCAATTTGGATTGGATTTCGATTTGAAAAACATAAATCCGTTCATCTCTATCAGCATCTATCGGGATAGAAACAAAACAACGCCATGATAAAAACACAACAACGCACATTTTAAGTTGTGGCCTGGTATACTTTTCTTAGAATACAAAAAAGGTTTCAAACCGTAACTCTGCCGCTGCTGGCGCTGGGCCCCTTACGGCACGGGGCCCAATTTGGTGAAATCGGTCAAATAGGCTTAAAACCGGCCCTGCACACAAGGTTCGAAACGCGAAGTGCAATCACACGTGAATGAAAACCTGGCCTGAACCTCTACAATGAGGTAGGTTGGGTAGGTTCTGCGTAGTTTACAATTGTCACAAGAACAAGCATGTAGGACATTGCGAGGAAACAATGTGGTTTGGTTGCTTTGCACTTTACTGCAAAGTAAAGAGGAGAGTCTTGAACTTCTTGAAAAATGCTGCTCTTGGGTCATTGCAAAACCACGATGAGGTGGATATGTTAAAAGTTAAAATTATTAAAGCAAAATATGGTATTTTGCCCTGTCTAGACAATTACTCTGTGGTAGTTTCTTTGAGCGGTGAAACACATTCACATAAGCCCGAAATCAGCCAATTTTCGGAAGCACAACGCGTTTTTTCGAAGAAAAAGGAATGCTTTCTTTCTGTTTCCAGAACTTTTGCGAGTCGTTGAGGTACTTCCCAGTCTGCACTGCCCCAACAGGTTTTTGATGATTCCACTCATAATTTTTGGTTTTGCTATGGAGTTTGACGTCGCCAGAAAGTTTAGCATCATGAGTTCGTAGAGATGTCACCGGGAAAACGCCATCTCCAATTTTATTCGCAGCCGATGCTTTTTCTTTCGAGTGATCTGCACAACAGCACCGATTCTCTCGAGTTACAAAGTTGAAAATATGTTAACCAAAGCTGTCTGATCTTACTACTCTCCCCGATGAAGAGGTGTTTAAGATGTCTATGAATGCATCTTTTGTCAGCTAAAAATATTTTATTTACCAACGATCATATCTTTATGATGTATCAGACATGCACTTTCCTTTTTTCAATCAATCAGCCCATGTGCCTCTAAATCCCGATATTCTAACTTACGTAAAACATACAGCGAAACACGTTTCGGCAAACCACACATGTGATGCAAAACTTTTATTCTAGGTTTTGATGAAAAGTTCTAGACTTTTGATGAAAATTCTACAGCCCTAACCGTAGAATGTACGTTAGCATTACCTCGACCGATAGTTTAATTTCACATCGTCAAACTTCAGAACTACTGTATATTCACACTGTTGGTCTTCACAACCATTTCAGCAATTAGCAAAAAGTTGAAATGTGACAATGGTGCCTTTGCAGCTACTCAAATTTAAAGCAGTAAATCCAAAGTTTTAACGTATTTTTCTTTACGAAAATTTTAGCTTTTTGAAATCAAAGCTCTGCTTGGCACTTAAAAATTAGTTAACAGAAGTTCCATTCAATTGTAACCAGAGGCAAACTTTCAAAAATCGTCTCAAATACAGTTGCAGGTTTTATTGTTCTCGAAAGTTTTGATTAAACCGTGTCTTCCGTCTTGACCTCAAAAATTAACGTAATTTTGTCTTGATCTTATCTTTTATTTCGTCTTGTTATCTATCTTCGCGTGAAATATTACTCAGTCTAAAAACTGTTTCAGGTCAACCAAAATAAATCAAGTTAAAGAGGCTTTTTGTTATGCAAGGCCAATTTTGACCTCATAATTGATTGTTTAAAACAAACCATGCAAAATTGCGTGGGAATGCAGCAAAAACTCTTCTTGAATCCGGTCTCATTTCTTAGAACACTGTTCTTGATCTCATCCTCGGGCTTGCGGCGCCTCTTCTCGGAGTAAGCCTAAAAATCATTTGGTATCATTCCTGGTCCTGACCTTGCAAGCTTTTGCCTGCTTAAGTTTGACTTCGGTTTAACCCCACAAGGACCGCGAAAGTACCAAAAGCCAAACACAAATTGTTTGGCTTTTGACGCAATTTCGGCCATAACAAGTCGACCGATAGCTCTAGAGAGTCAATGAAGACATCATAAGATGCAGAAATCCGTGTTCCTTCTGACAAGCAAAAACTGATACCTTGCCGTATTAAATTTTTGTCTGGCTTCACAATGACGTCACTGATGCTTCATGGTAATGTAACAATGTTAGGAAATTTTTCAATTGCCAAGGTACCTATTTGTGTTTGTTAGAAAGTTCATAAAATTGTGCATCGTATGATGTCTTCAAATGACTCTCTAGCCTAGCGCATTTGCTGGGCGAGTTGTGGCCGAAATCGCCTCAAAGACACAAAAGTCGCTTTCGCAGTTCTGCAAGGATGTGTTTAGTCTTGGTTTTGACCTTGGCTTCCTTATTTTGATCACCTCCACATCGCTACATGTTTGGCGATGGACTCTGTTGACGGGAAAAATGTGTCTGACTCTGTAATATCTTTGAAACGTGTGCGTGGCGCGATGCCTATAGCGCAACGATAAACCGCCGTTGACAACATAAAACAGAAGCGATAATATTTGCGAACAAGGTCACATCAAGAACATCTTTTCAGTTAACTTGCGGTGAGAATAACACAGAAATCTTACCGTTTGCACGCTTACGAGGCATTCCGTCAGAAAGGTTTTCCAAAACTGAAAGTCGAGTGTGTATCGGCGAAAGACCGCGGCCAGCAGATGGCTTGTTTTCATCTTGCATGCCTTGGTAATCCACTGATGCTTTGCGATGGTAGTTGGCGTTTGGATCGAGTGACCGTCTAACGTGCACCGGCGGCAGAGCAAGCTTCGCAGCTGGGTTTGGCGGATACGAGTTCCATGTCGTAATCACTTGTGGTTTTACCTGGACGCAAGATCCTCGAAATAATCGCCCGAGAGGTGGTGGATGTTCGAGGAAGGTTTAATTTTGTGGAAAAAGCTGTTTTCACTCAAAATATGGCTGCTGTTTGTTGTTTTCAGCAGTTAATTCGACCATGAGGTAGATTACTGAGAATACAGCGAAAACATACAAAATGATCTTTCTGCAGCAAAATGTTTAAATATGTTTTTTAATCTAACATAATTGTCATGTTTCTTGGTGTCTGTTTCATCGGTATACAATGTCGCTAATAGACGAGTGCCAACTTTACAAATGTGCTCATAAATCCGACACTGCAATGCTATCTGGAGCGTGGGCGCTTCACAATCACATTCAATATGTTTCAGTTTTAGCATGAAAAAATATGTTTTCGTAAGTCCCTAAAGTAAACTTGGGAGGATTCAAAATACTGCTACGCATGCCTTTGTATGTTTTTTGTTCCAAATTTCTACATCAGAGCTGTCTTTGTTTATTTACCCCTTTAAGTTTATCAAATGAGTTGTTCCGAGTACAGTCAAAAACAAAAATTTTAATTGTTTTTGAAAAAGAAATGTAAGAGTTCGCCAAGTTTTCATAGCTTTTGTCATTGCATTTGATTTTTATAGGAAACACCATGTGTTATATATGCAAGAAGTGACACGACGTAAAATTTCCAAAACGTTCATTCATTAATGGTAAACTTTTAGACTATAATAATCGGAATTTGACTATTAAAACTTTAAAACTAGTTGGGAAGTACGTACGTGGAAAATATAATATGGATGTAAGCCCAACATAATGGCCAGTTGACGATGACAAACAACGAAGCTCCACATTCAACTGCATTTGACAAATGTAAATAATATAACTCTGTAAGTTAAGGCATTGAAAGGAATAAGCAATGCAGGAAACGGATAGCGCTTACTTGTCTTGTAAAGAAATGCAGTTCATCTTCATTGTCGTCTGCTTCTTCTACATCTTCCAAATTTGCAATGTCTTTATTGGCTTGTATTGGCGGCAGAGGGTTGTACGGAACAGCGCTGTACAGCTGCGTCGCCAGAAAATCCATCAATGAAATGATAAGTCCAGCAATAAAGCAATGAAACACACTCAACTGATCTACCTGCAATATATTCTGAGCCAGTTTTCCGATGTCTTCTGGATCATAACTTTTTATTCTTCCGTCTCTTTTTCCCTGAAACACAGCAATCAGTAAGCAGTTTCAAGCGAAGCCTAAAAATGATCGAGAAAGAAAATAATTAACAGCTTCTACTTTGATTAACCAAAACCCTAAAAGCATGCACGTTACATAGTATAGAGGCAATGAAGGTCTCGGAGAGTCATGTACTCTGACATACCCTGAGCTTCACCCTTCGTACCAGTCTCAAGCATATCGCCCTTTGTGGAGACGGTTACAAGAATCAGTTTTTAAGGTCTTGGTTTACCACACCGAAACTTGCGACTGTGAGCATTAAGCACCCTATCCGTTAACCAAACGTTCTAACTTTTTTATTTGATCTTTTCGGGAGCTGGGCATCTTGAAAAACATTCAGCTTATTTCAAATTTAAAACTAGCTTGGAAGTACGTACGTGGAAAATATAATATGGATGTAAGCCCAACATAATGGCCAGTTGACAATGACGAACAATGAGCTCCACATTCAACTGCATTTGACAAATGTAAATAATATAACTCTGTAAGTTAAGGCATTGAAAGAAATAAGCAATGCTGGAAACGGATAGGTGAGTTTTCGACTGCGCTGCTGCCGAGGTGCGAATTGTCAGAAGTCCAGCCATTGCAGGCCCAGAGCTGTGAATCGATAACCAGACCTTCCGATCTGATTGCCGCTTCACATCCGCTACGCCATGCTCACATCCGCTACACTATGTATTGGATACTGAGCTCCCAGATGACAAAGACATTCAGAGACAACTGCGATATCAATATTGTGCAGCAAAAAAGCTGCGAGCCTCTTTTTCCCGTTGTTCAAATGCATTAAAAAACGTACTTTTTCGTTCATTTTGTACGCCCATGTATGCATCTCAATTATGGTGTAATTTCAGGAAGTCATGCATGCAGAGATTGCGTGTGGCATATAATTTTGGATGCAGAGCTCTATATAACCTGCCTTGGAGAGCGAGTGTTAGTAGCCACCAAGTTCAATATAACATTCCTACCTTTGAGGCGCTGCTAAGAAAATTCACGTACCTGTTTCTCGAAAGATGCAGAAAATCTAGCAACGTATGGTTACGTGCTTTGATGCAGTCAGATTGTTTGTGTTCGTCACTATTCTTTGAACACTATAATCGTATTCTACTCTGTGCATGAGTGAACGAACTTTGCAGTGTCCATTTGATCGATGNTGTGTCAAGCCATAATGCCTTCGAATTTNACCTAGACTCAACCAATCTAGGAATTAGCGCCCTACTCCGTAGTAGTGCTGCAACAAGTGTTACGTGTTAGCTAACAATAGTGTTAAGAATGTGTCTGTAGCCCTATTGTTCAGTTTTCAATGCAGTTGCAAAGTGTCCGTAACCCTGTGATTCCGCCGGCTTCAATGCCTTGTGCTACGTTCTGTTTTGTCTGTTTGCATCAACCTGCGTTCTGCATAGTGTGTGCGTTCGTACTATGGACTTCGTGTCTGCTAACACACAAATAAATTAAACTACATTTTGCCAACAATGAAGTTCAATTTGCTGGATGCAGCGTAGACCTAATGATATAGTAGTTTCACCTGACGTTTTGCGATTCCTTTAATGTTTTCCTTATTGAATTAAGTTGAAAATATGCAAATATGGCTTTGTGACCTAGCAAGGAAAATATGATTTTTTATGACTTTATAACTTTTGTTTTGACTTTATAACTTTTGTTTTGATTTTATAACTTTTGTTTATGACTTTATAACTAGACTTAACGATTATTTTACCAAAAGCAACTTGCTGAGTCAGCAACAATACGGTTTTCGCAACAACCACTCACATCCCTGGCTATTACAGAGTTTTTCGAAAACCTTCTTCATAACCTCAATAAAAAACTTATATCATGTACGGTTTTCTTAGAACTAAGAAAAGCATTTGACTCAGTGAATCACTCCATTTTGCCAACAAAACTCGAGCATTACGGCGTAAGAGGAAATGCGCTCAAACTAGTACAGTCTTATCTCTCCAACAGAAAACAGTATGTTCAAGGGGGAAATATCAAGTCATCTTAAATTCAATTATTTCTGGGGTCCCCCAGGGCTCAATTCTAGCCCCATTGTTTTCTTAATATTTATAAACGACTTTCCAAAGTCAAATTCTATGAAAAGTATACTTTTTGCTAATGATACAGTTTTAGTTCAAAGCGACAACAA
>JGI24159J19872_10008514_pt1 | contig 13425 bp, 9 predicted proteins | sample Ectturendosymbi4_FD_19872 | JGI IMG/M metagenome (IMG submission 19872) | reverse complement strand
TTGCTCGCATCGGTGCAAAATACCAAACATCTGTCATCACAGCCCATCAGCTGCAATTTGCCGATGACAATGCTACCCCAGCTCAGACCTTTGACGACCTTCATAGGATAGCAACCATGATGACTCTTACCAGCACTTTGGAATGCAAGTAAGCGCTGACAAAATCAAGGTACGTAACCAACCGCCACCCGGACTGACGTCCTTAAGGAGCAATGTCGACATAAATGGAGAGCGTCTGGAAAAAGCGGATTACTTCCCGTATCTTGGCAGCATTCTCTCAAAAACGCCGACGTGGCAAAGGACATTGAAAGCCGCATAAAAGCTGCACACTGTGCATCTGGGCGCCTNAGCCATCGCGTCTTCAACAACCATGCGATATCCATCCGCAGCAAAATCATGGTTTTCCGGGCCGTCGTTCTTTCTANCCTTCTCTACGCTTGTGAAACGTGGACCTTGTACTGTTGTGACATCAAACGTCTTGACAGCTTCAGAGAAAGTTAANACAACTGCTCAACACTCGGTGGGAGGAGCGGCTTTCAAGCAATGAAATCCTCAAGCGTGCTCTGCTGCCTCGTGTGGAAACCATCATCCTGCTGCAACACCGTCTCCGCTGGGCAGGACATGTCGTACAGGTGGACCCCTCCAGATTGCCTCGAATCATGCTCTGCGGGGAATTTGATGGAGGAAAACCCCATGGAAGACCTGCGTTATAAAGACAAAGATAAAATGCTCCTTGAAACAAGCTGGCGCTAACTCACAGCCCTGGGGACAGCTTGCCAACCACGGAGCAGCTTGGAGAAGAAAAACCAGGGACGGTGAGAGTCATTCGAGACAGTCAGGAAACAACAGGATGAAGACAGACGAAAACAAAGATATGAAAAACTGAATCAGCCACGTCCCCCTCCCTCTACACCCGGTAACCACTGCCCACGCCTATTCCATCACAGGCTGGGTCTTCAAACCCACATTCGCCATCGTTATCAAGCACAAGTGGCAAAGTCCTGACAGCAGAAGAATCCCGTGCTGGGACACGAGCAGGAGTCGACGACGAAGAATCTGCGGCGTGTAGTAAACATTTTCATTCAGAACGGCTACAAATGCGTTAGTGTCGTTTCCAAAACCTCGGCAAACGACGTGGTAAAAATCCGGTGAACGTAATGTTCAACCGGACATTTGAATTTAATGGAAATTCAATTTCATGCTCATTCTACCTCAAAAAATATTTACCGCGTTATGTTGTCCACCTTTTTCGTATTGATTGTAACAACAATTGTAAACGAGAGCGCACGCCGTCTGATTGCTGCTTCCAACAGGGTTTCCTGAAAGTAAATATTGTGAAAAATCACACAGAAACTGAGCTCTATGAGACCAACGCTTAAGAGCTACGGTTTATTGCAATGCCTGAAATTTCTATAAACATTTCATAAAAATTTTTTTTTCTGTTTCTGTGGCGCACCAGAACCTATATGCAAATCATTACTGATTGTTTATAAAAAAATCAACATTTTCGATTCCGGGCATATTTTAACTTGTCTCTTCAGCAGTTCGCGAAAATAACTGTGCAATACCTGTTAAATGACATAGCGAAGCTGTGCCTGAAAACGACCGCCCGGATGAGGAAATGACTGCGTGGATTTGTGTTTGATAGAGTCGGGAAGTGCCTCAGTGAGTGGTCAGGTTATAGCAGACTTGCCACTGATGAAGGTTAAAATTAAGTGCTTGAGTGCATACCAAACGGTTCTTAATATAAGTAAGCTAACAACAGCAAACACAAAATATTTGGTCAGATCTCAGTAAAAAGGCAATGCCAGTGAGGAAGTGAAAATGTAAATAAGTAATTGTTTAAATTATGATTGAGAAAACGGTGAGTTAACAAGAGATAAAGCAAGGAACTGAATACTAAATAAGTGATTAAACTAGCGAGCAAGTGATTTATTGATTGAGCGATTGAATGACTGGGTGAGTGACCGAGTGGCTTGCTGGGTGATTGAATGATTAAGCGAGTGATTAAGCGAAGAGAAGACCACTGTCATGGGCGTAAGAAAGGGGGAAAGGGGGGAACAATTTCCCGGGCGCCGAATCATTATAGGCGCGCCGCATGACTGCGAGGGGCGCTGAAAAGTCCAAACAATGTCACAAGTACTTTCAACAATACAGTGCATTTGCTTGCGAAGGACTTCAGGATCGAACATGGGGACGCCAAACTTGCTTCTTGCCCCGGGCGCCATCTAACCTCGTTATGCTACTGACCACTGCATAACAAAATGAAAGAGTAACAAGAAAAAGGAAGGTGATTGAATGATTGAATGAAAAACGACTTGGAGAAAAGAACTTGCATGAAGTTGTAAAGTCAAAATAGGGTTATTGAGCTCGAACAAAAAAGCAACACTAAGAAATGACAAAATCCCACAAAATTGGCTCAAAACCTGAAAGATGAGTTGCTTGATAATTATGAAGGAAGTTAAAGAAAGTCAACTTTCAGTATTTGCTTTTTTTCAAAGATCACTGATATTTATACATAATTTCAGTCAAAAATGCGCAGAAAAACAATTTGAAGAGAATTATGATGGATTACTCAAAATTTGAAATACATTTTTTCAGGTTAGGCTAGGTTTGCCAAGTTTATGGAATTTCGCGGAGGTGTCCGGGATTTCTGTGTTAAAAGCTGTGTCCGGAAATGATTTTTAAGAATGCGCTAATGTCCGGAATTTCGACAGTTTCAGAGGATCTAATCATCAAATCACCTGAAAAATATGAACAGTTGGTATTGAGAGTGAAAAAATGGCTTTTGTGTTTTATCGCTTGTGGCCTATTGTCTGATAAGTTTTTGAAACCTTTCTTCTGTGATATTGATGCTGTTTTGCGGAGGATTGGTAGTTAAAAGAACATACTGAAAAATGCCTATAGTGCTTGTTTGTTGTCGCGAAAAGTAGTCGTTGAGACTTTGCCTCTTCAGATTTGGTAATCGTAAGTTACGGTTATTGGTTTTTACTCAGAAACACTTATCAAAGACCATCGACCTTCATAAAAAATAAGCTAGTCTTAGCTATACCTATTTTGGAGATATTTTTTCTGAAAAGCAAGAGACACATCAAGTTTAGGGAACGTTTTCCAAATGTAAATTACAATAAAACGCACGCAGTAATCAGTAATCATTGGAATGAATAACTGTTTTGAGTATTTATATATTTCCTGTAGACTCACCCATTTGATCAGTGCACTGAATCTTTGATTGATTACGTATCATACATGTTTGGAAGAAACTAAGTCCTGGCTGAAGTGTTATGTTGGTCTTCCCGTACACGACTGAGTAACTCCTCATCTGCGTTTGAAAAACAGTGCATTGTGACGTCACACAAAGCACAACGTTCAGCGAATCGTCTCATTTGTTGGCATCTTTTAAAATAAAATGATTCTAACTAGAGAAGCAAACACGGAAAAACTAGATTAAATGCCTTTGGTGAAAATCTTGTTTTTTAAAGAAAAACAAAACCTGTTGTTGATGTTCGTAGAGTAACGTTTCATTTCAAGCATACATAACTATAAGCGGCAGTCATGATTTATCATGAACTTCACAAGTAAACCAGCTAAAACATGGAGTCATTTAGTCATGCTCTAAGTATTTCTTTAGAAAAAACATCTAAAGGAAATAGGAATACAGCGTTGACGCTGTTCAGAATCGAAGCACTGCATGACTTGGTTCAAGCGTGTTTTCTTCCGTGATATTATGTCCAGTTTTAATGCAAATTCTAGACATTTTGACACGTACCTTAAAGTCAGTCCTTAGGTGATGTGTGTGGAGGAAACTGGAGGGCCACATGGGCTTAGCCCTAGGCACTCCCAATCGTTTTCTGGAAGTACCTTTCCCCACTTTTTAATTTCAAATTTTGCTAAATAAGTAGATAGGGGACGTTGAGGGCTTAGAAAACATCGCATAAAATTGCTTAAGCATGCTGACATGTTTAAGAAATTGAAATTACCTTATATTTCAATGCTCGTGACATCACAGTTATACAATTCAAACTAAAGAAATTTTACATAGTTTTTTGACGTACCCCTGAATTTGGAAAAGGTTCCTCCATCGCTGATAGTGGTTGATGACAAACTGTTGCCAGAGACCATGGTGGATATCATTGTTAAAATGAATAAATATTTAACACTTTACAGTACAAAACAAAGTTTCAATCATCATTCAACTACTATTAAGGCAAGAAAATTAGAGAAAATGTATTTAAAACTAATGCCATGTTAAACTTGATTATCATCAAAACTCTGGGATAAGTTAAAATCAGGGCCAGTATTTTTTTTCCCGTAAACAGAGGGGTCAGCCGCTTACAGGAGGACAGGTTATGCAACCCTTTTCAACGCCCGCAACTCCCATGATCGTAGCTTTTGAAGCTATGATCGGCCATAACTTGCGAGCAGATGACGCTAGAGAGTCCGTGAAATAATCGTCGGATTTAAAAAACAGCAACACATCTTTTGCGGTGTGTGTGACGTCATTGTGACGTGTTTGAGGGGAAAACGCATTTTTAGTTGCTAAAAAATTGGTGGTTTTTATTCAAAAGCTAAGAGCGAAAAATAAATATGTTGGAAATAAAATGTCTTCATAAAAATGTAAGTGATGGCCGTCGCTTTGCTAATGTAATTGAAAAAATGAACTTTTTTTGGTGGAAGAATCTTTGGACATTTGAAAATTTCAGAACAGGTTTCCCTAAGTGTCTTACAAAATCCTACCAACTTTCAAGTGAAAATTTGGAGAGGAGCAAAAGTTATGGAAGATTTTGTACTTAATTAATTTGCTAATCCCCTATAGGATTTGCCAATTAGTTTGCTGCTTTTTAGGTCACATCGTCTCAACCACTAAAGCTGGAAAATGAATCAAGTGCTCTAAAGATTCAGACTTTCGTCTAGTTTAGTTTACAAAAAACAAAAACTATATACAGCCTGCATTTTTTTCAAGTCCCGATAACGTAATTACTTAATTACTTACTTAAAAACCCTTACTAATTCCTTGATCAAGTAATTTTGCCATTACCTAAAAAATTCAAGTAATTTGTTTTCAGAAAAGTTCAAATTTTAGAAACTACGTCTGTTGTTATAAACGCAGTATTATACATGGCATGCATCATCACACATAAAATAAGCTATTTAGACGGATAGATTTCTTGTCTGTGCAGAGCGCTTTGTGAATCACACTTGTTGATTGTCATCACAAGTACAATTTGGAGCTAGAATCTCATTCCAATAAATTGAATCGCGGCCAACAGATGTGAATTTTGTCTGAATCGCTATTATGTAATTTGAAAATTGCAATCATTTTGATGTAGTTCCATGTTTTCAAGTATAAATATCGATTTTCTTGGTGTGCTTGAATTATTTAAGCTACTTAAACAACCTGATAGAAATAACTCATTACTTAAACAATACATTTTGTTACCTGAACCCAGCCCTAATTGCCGTCTTCCGAATCCGAGGATGTTCGAGGATCCACTGACTCCCTAGCAAAGTAGTTCTCAGCAGAAGAGCCAGCCTCCCCGGGCGGCATCAATAAATCCCAAGGGGGGCGCGAGCCCTTACGCGCTCTACAACGTGGTAAGTTTGATCAATAAATTTACAATCAAATACGTTTGTTTTTGCAGCTTATTTAAAGTTTTGCGGGCTTGAAACAAAGCACAATTACTCAAGGGAGCCGTGGTGGAAAAAGATTACCAACCACGGCTCCAGCGCAATCAGTTTGCGAGTTATGGCCATCATAACTTCAAAAGCCACTATCGTGGCACTTACGGTCGTAACCGGTTTGTTCCAATACAGCTTTGATTATATTTTCAACAACAAAAAAGTCTGGATGCACAGCAGTGTCCAACGATGAAACCGCCAAAGATTGTGAATTTTGATTAGTAAAATTTTTGTAAGCAGTCTTTCAGGTCAATCAAGCTTTTGATGTGTAAGCCAAAGAAATTTTTCAGCGCAAATTACCTAAAATGATTGCGGAACCTATTGCATAATTTAGTCGAACCTGATCAAAGCACTGTGGTTCACCAATTGTCCATGATTAATCAAACGTTGTATGCCAGGGGGAGGGCAATAGTAGAATTTTCCAGGTGAAGCCAAGGATTTTCGTAGAGTGGGCAAAAATAGTGAAATTTAATTTTTTCCACTCGAAACTAAGGAAGCAACCTTTTTTGTTAAAAATATAACAGGAAAATATCAAATTTCAAAATGCAGGAAGGGGCCAAGGTCCCTTCTACCCTCCCCTTCCGACGCCCATGTTTGTGTATATGGTGTAAATTTTGGAGAATTCATGTCATGGCTGACATTTTCCTGAGGTTTAAGCTCCGTGTGGAAGTAAATGCTAATGAAATACAGTACGATCTTGTATCTAACCGCTTGTAATCACTAACCAAAGTAAAACAAGGAGTAACGCTTTTCCCAGCTGTTTCTGATGCACCAGCTTGCTGAATCTCACCTAATAGCAATGTAAATTTAATTTCAAGCATATCGCAAAAATTTCTCTCCTCTCTAACTCTGGCGTTTTACAAATGCTGTGCATTTTACCCTTGTCTCCAGCATAAGCCGTAGCCTTAAATGTAAATGGTATATCTTTTTGTATTGTTTTAAAACTAAATAGCGGCGATGAACGTTTTATATGCCTTGAAGCTCAAACGTCGGTTGAGACGAAATCCAGTTTCAAAGTCATATTTATTGCGCAAATAAGCCATGCACCAGGGGTCTTGGGGGGTCTCAAACTCAAATTGCTCCGAGGGCGAAACGAGAACTTTAAAAAGAAAACAGGGCCGCATCATGGCCACCCTAGGGCCGCATTATGAGGCGGACGTAACAAAGGCGTACCTGAGCCTTACTAGAAACAGTTTTTACATCTTTTTATGGCGAATGGTATTGTGAGTTATACGGAATTTATCTCTAGCCCTTTCTAAGTTCGTTTCAAACTTGTTGACTCGCTGGCCTAGCACATTTAAACACCGATCAATAAACTAAACAACCTAAATGTTAATTATTTCAAAATACCCAAAAAGCATCGCGGGCCGCACAGTGTGTGAGACCACTGCCATAGACACTGTTTAGCAACAATAACATTCTATATATTTATTTGTTACGATTAAAACTGCATTGTAACGGTTTAATCACAATCATGTTGAGCGTTACCGTTTTCGTCAATGATTTCATATTAACTTTCCGGCGAGAAAAAAAACTTGGGTCAAGTAATCACAATCCGACCTGTGCATAGTCTAAAAGTGCTACAACTTTCATCAAATGTTAATTGCCACCCAATCCTACTGTAAACGTGAAAACATTCTCCCGCAACGGGTAGTCTCAGCAGCAAAACCTAGCGTAGGTAGGAAGATGGTTTTCATTTTGGAGGTGCTGAGGACATTGACACTACCATTACTTCCAGATAGCTTGCAATCTGTTTCATCGATGAAGTGCATGTAACTAAAATGAAAAAATTGACTTTTTCCCAGTCAATTCGATTTTGTTATTTGAACACTCATGGATTTTAAAAAATTCAACCGCTTACGCTAAAATGGCTTGAATCAGCAGTTCCCAAACTTTTTTGAGCACTACCCAAATTTGCGTTTGGTGAAAATGCGTCAAACAACAACCCAAGCTTCAAACAACTTTTGAAAAAAAGAAAAAAAAGATTGTATCGGTGATTTTTGGCACTAGCTTAAGTTACTAAGTTCGTTTTTGATGACAGTATTCCACTCTTTTCTCAAGTACCTATACGCTACAGACAAAGACAAACAGTGGTAACGTTGAAAATACACAACTCCGGTTTGGATGGCCTCGTCACGGCCCCTTTTTTGACCCTTCTTCACTCCTGTTTAGGTTTCGACCAATACTGGGCTAGATCAACTAACTCACCGTTGTGTTAAGTTGCGGGAACCTGCAGAGCCGCTGTAAGAATAGATTGTGGCTTCGTTTTCACAAACGCACAACCATTTTCACACTTTGTGCAGACTGCGTGAATCAAACATGTAAGTTTGTTGTAACTTTTGCAATGGATTTCATAGTGTTTAATGACATGAAATCCAAACATTTTTCAAACGCGTTGAGGTTTTCTAGCCTTTACTGTACGTCAGGGGTGGGGAACCTATTTACTATCGCCGGCCGCATGAATTGTATATTACTGCTGGTGGGCCGCAAAATCAATTCATTTTATCCTAAAATTCTACCTTTGTGTAACTACAAGGAAGAGTGACTTTTCTTGACGTACTATCTAAGTACCTGCTTATTGTGGAGGTTCGTTTTGACGCCAGATGGTGCTCTAACACGGGTAAGGAAAAATCTGATGCGGGCCAAATCAAATTTTCATGCGGGCCGCAGGTTTCCCCCCACCTGCTTTACATCATCAGCTCTATACGTCAACCAGTCGCTCAAGAATTGGACAAGATCCACCTCTTATATGCGCGCAAGTTTTGTAGACCAACTTCGAGAGTCAGTGTCTAAAGGGAAGTCACTACTCGGTTTCCATTGAACCTGTGTTGGTGTACATCACAAGGGTATAAATACAAAAACGCAATCCTAATGGCGGCCGCAATGGCCACAATGGCAACTGCAACATTGGCTGCAAAAGGCATACATAAAACATCGAGATTTTCACAAGCGCTTTTGCATGAAGGGTTTACGAGCAAATGGTGGCTTTCATTCGAAATAGAAACTTGGAACTTTATTAAAAACAACCTTTTAAAATTTTTCAATTCAACGAAAATGGACTATGTATTTGTCGGCTTAAATCTGAACCTATTATTAAAAAAAAGCGCCAGAAAAACGCACCTTTCATGGATGATTCTTCGAAAACAAAGGGCATTAAATAAACAAATGTTGAGACTTGGCTGTTGTTTGCCCCCCTCCTATCAAAATTCCTGGCTACGTGCCTGCATGCTACACCAACAAATTTCATTTGTTGATAGCTTTAATTAATTGCTCTTTGTTTGCTGTAAGCTTTCGAGGAATCAATTGACAGGGACCTGCTTTCTTCTTTTTGCCATGATTCAAACTTTCGCACATCTGCGTTCAAGTGCTAGCATCTAGAAAGGTGAAGATTTGAATTAAAACCTTTTATCTATGTGGTGACTAGTTACTTGATAACTAAGTCCGGGTTAAGCCATTCGAAAATCACGTGACCTCTTCCATTTTTTTCATCCAAAAATTTATCCCCCCAAAAGAACAATGACTCACTTTGGTTGGAATTTTTTGTTAGTTGGGGTCGTCAGACATAGTCCAAGCCAAAAAACATTTCAAAAAGCTCACAGGGAAGCATGAAAAGATTTTTGGATTTCTTGGAAAATTGCCAAAAACTTCCATCCGGAATATCAGGAATTTATATTTTTTGTAAAAAATGTCAAATGCAAAGATAGTTTTTTTTAACTCATAGGATGGATTGCCGTCTTCCAAATCCGAGGATGTCTTCACTGACTCTCCAGCGCAATCCGTTTGCGAGTTATTGTCATCATAACTTCAAAAGCCGCGATCATGGCAGTTGCGGTCGTAACCGGTTTGTCCCAATACAGTTATGATTGTAGCTTTCAACAAAAAAACCGTCTGGATGCACAGCAGTGAGCAGCGATTAAACCGCCAAAGATTGTGAATTTTGATGAGTAAAATTTTTGTAAGCAGTCTTCCTTTATTGTGTGTGAGAGAAAGGTTAAATCAAAATACGAAAATAAGGGAAAATGTGGAGGTTAATGACTCGAACTGTTGAAGAAAATATTTTTTGATCTTTTTGGAGAGACTGCCAGAAACATGCTGATGCTTTGCTCATGGTGTTAAGAAAGCAGTTACAAACCTGTGTTCGTAACCATGTTTTAACGATATCTTTTTCAGAAGCAACTGTTTCTGAAAACATTCACATATGCAAACTTTTTCATCAGCCTTGTATGTTCCAGGTTGTTTCAAGATTAAATAAAGCATCAAAAGAATACTAGAAGGAATGATCGCTTTCGAAGATTGACTTATGAACTTTTATACTGCAGCAGGAAAGTTAGACATACTGAGAACATATCAAATTCCTTGAGTTTTTGGGTTGGGACAAAAAATGCTTTTGTTAAGATCAAATGATTCTAGGCATTTAGATTTAATCTGGTTGGACATACTCGCGAATTGCACAAAAAGATTTTCTTCTAAATGACTACACCATTTGCTCAGAATCAAATTGTTGGCAACGGAAATTTGAGATCCGAACAAAAATGCAGAGTCAATTACAGTTGGTGATGTTTGTCACGAGTACGGATTGGTAGTGTTAAATTTCATAGATACACATCAACAAGACAGGTGCGCAAAACATTTCCAAAGTGTGCGAAGAGAACGAGTTTGATGCAACAACTTCCATTCACGCGAAACGTAATTTTCCTGTAACAAATGCTTTTTCAGCAATTGAGCAGAGTGTTTCAAGCTGTCTGGCATGCTACACCAACAAATATCATTTGTCGATAGCATTAATTAATATCTCTATGTTTGCTGCAAGCTTTCTAGGAATCAATTGAAAGGGACCTGCTTTCTTCTTTTCCCTATGATTCAAACTTTCACATGTCTGTGTTCAAGTGCTAGCATCTAGAAAGGTGAAGGTTTGAATTCAAACCCTTTACCTTTGTGGACAGTAGTTACTTGATAACTTTGAAACAACAAAACGCATTCATAAAAATTTACAAATTTGTATAAATGCGGTGATTCCTTGTGCATTTTTTTCTTTCTCTTGTCCGCGGTTGGTCACAGCATTTCCTTTTGCTTATTTGATAACTTTACCTCTGATTGACTTAACACGTAAATTTGTTTCTTGTTTTGTGCGCGTGTACTATTAATGCACACGATGTGGACCATGGGAATGATAAACGAACATTAAAATATTTCAGAGACCAGCAAAAAGAGAGTTATTTCACAAATAACTACCGCAACAGCTTGATTTTAGGATCATTTTGTCATTGCTTTGTATAACTCTAAGCACCTGCATTGCGTTGGTACTAAGTTAAACACTCCATATGCTTCAACCGTTTTCATGAGTTTGACGCCGAAAAACTGATTAAATAGACGGAAACGTGTTTGGTTTTCTGCTATGATTTTGGAAAAACATGAGTTGCCAAACATCTTTGTCATAAACGTCAAGCAGCTTTTCCGATCATACCTTGTCAGCAACGCAAAGAACCACCGCGGCTCGTTGAGAGACAACATCTACTTTAAAGGGAAGGCACACTTCCGTGCTCTCCAACACAACCCTTGCTCGCACAAGAAGTTGCTGTTTGAGAATCGAACTTCAAATGCAATACATTTGTTTCTTCACCGTAGATTCTACGTTCTACGGCGTAGAACAATTGAAAAAGACAAATAGACATTTAATCCAATGAGTCAAGCCCCTTAACATTTTATTCGTCAAAGAGAACATAGTAGTAATATTTCTCCTTCAGAGAGCTAAAAAATTTAACCGCTTTCAGGTTCTTTTTTTACTAAACCCGTGGGCTGCGTGTATTTTCCTCAATACTTTCAAACTCATAAGCAGAAACTTTTTGCAGTCACTTAGTAAAGTTTTACGCTAAGCAACGCAAGGATCTGGTTAAAGAACAGGTCAAGATTGATGGACTCAAAAGAGTGTGCTTTGCAATTGCCTGCTGCAGTTGAAACTTGGTATCATTACATTGGCAACAAACGTTGGCATAACGAGGTCTGTGAAGATCTACGTGGGCAGATCAGCGAGCCAGAATCAATCCGGGAAGATAGATCGAGAGTTATTTAAAATTTCTCAGTTCGTGGTAGAACGTCCGCGAACACATCTTAGTTTCTTGGATGAGTGCGGATACTGCTGTAAGTTGATGATTTTTCTAGTCAGCAACAATGCTTTTTGATAACGTAATGATTTTTTGTTTGTCTTCAATCGGCCAAGATTGAAATATATGCTTATTTTGAAGCGAAAAGAAGTCCTTCAGAAAACAACCGTAAATTCGAGGAACAGAAACTACATTCTAAAACATTTTGCAAGTCTTGAGGAAATGTGCGCATGGCGTTGAAGTTTTATGTGACGTAAGGTCCACAAGAATTGTTTCAATAATGTGATAATCAGGCTTGTAACCAGCTTGGGACACTAGGTGGATCGAAGAGTTTTCTGAGAGGGGCCCAATTTTTTTAAAATATGTCCAATGGTTTTAAACTTTGTCGAACACATTTTTCCAGGGGGTCCAAAAATTTTTAGTGGTGGCTTCGTCCCCATGCTCCCCCCTAGTTACGGTCCTGGTGATAATTTTTAGAAAGCGATTTTACTTAAATCTGATGCTGTCGCAATTGCCTGTAGAAAATTTCTCGTGTTTAACCATGTAAATTTGGATGCACCTCGAAAAGCAAACACTTTGGAAGAAGCAGATTTTCTGTGGAAACAGGGTCTCTCTATATGTTCTGAGGAAATTCCCTAAGGTAATATTGAACTGCCAAAGGAACAAGTCTGCTTGAGTTGAAGAGTTAATGTAATTAAAATATAGAAACTTACCAAACCTTTTTTTAACGTACTCACCGTTATGGTTCCATCCAATTCATTGGGACCAGCGTTGACAAGCATTAATGTTGCGCTTATNATCGTATTTAACGCGTATAAATGACGGCGCAGCTCCATCGCTTTCTGCAAACGAACGNCATAATCACGAATGCGCCATGAGATCAGTGGCAGATCCAGGGGGGNCAATTTGGGGCAACTGTCCTGCACGCCCCAAACGTCTGTGGCGCCCCTTTGATAAAAATAATCCCCATTATGGTGCCTACCGAAGTAGAAAGACAAGTAAAAAATACACTAAACTAAACACTTCATTGAACTGCAGGTTTTGCATGCCTGACCTTTACCCAGCCTCAATTATCGAATAGTATTAACAATGCAGTTCTTTCGTAATGATACTATTGTCACATTATTTGTATCCCGCGTGAGAACTGCCCAGTTTCACTCAGAATTACAATTTCACAAACACAGTTGCTTCGTTTGCGCAGTTCTCGCCTTGCTGTCGCATAGGCTGTGCAAAATGGTCAGTTTTTGTTACAACTTTATTTTTAATGACTTATGGCAGCCTTGAAAGGAACGGCAATAGTGAAAATAGAAATGCAAAGTAGAAAACGTATAAATGACGCAAGCTTTTAGGAGTCTCCAAAGCGAAAAATCAGTTTCATGGCTGTTGCCAGTGCAGTCCGAGAGTCCGCAGTATGACTATGTTTGCATCGAAGTTTTGCAACATAAAGGTGACTGGGGGCCCTTCGACAGCAGGGTACTTATACATTACAGTTGCTGTTAGGGCCCCTTTGAGAGCAAGGTACTTACACATTACAGTTGCTATTGAGGGCCCTTTGAAAGCAATGTGCTTACGCATTTCAGTTGCTGTTGGGGGCCAATTTGAAAGCAGAGTACCTGTACATTCCACTTGCTGTTGACGCTGTTGA
>JGI24159J19872_10008511_pt1 | contig 13429 bp, 11 predicted proteins | sample Ectturendosymbi4_FD_19872 | JGI IMG/M metagenome (IMG submission 19872) | reverse complement strand
GGTTAAGTAGTGGCTTAACATCGGCAGTCCTTGCTTGATGCAAGGTTGGGAAAGTATAATACAACCATGATCCGATAATAAATTTTCCGTTTGGGATTGAATCTCTTACCTGGTCGCAGATCATGCAGGATATCACAAGGTGAACACGTTAAGGTTACCAACTCCTCCGCTCGGTGAGGCGACATTGGCTCGTCATGAACGATTTCTTGTTCCAGATTCAAGAACGTCGCCATGCGTTACCGACCCAATCTTCCCGAAGTATTGCTCAATGTAAATTTCAACATCGAATCAAAACAAAAAATAGGAATAGTCGGTCGAACTGGATCAGGTTAGCAGCAAATAATGTTACATCAGTTGGACGAACGGTTTCGCATCAACTGAAACACTTTTGTAACAATTTTCATCAACTACAGGAAAGTCCTCGTTGGGAACAGTTCTCTTCCGTTTGACTGAACTTTCCCGAGGGCAAATTTTCATCGACGACCTCGACATTGCTACTCTTGGACTTGAAGATCTAAGAAAAAAACTGACCATCATTCCACAAGATCCCGTGCTATTTATAGGAAGCGTCCGTTACAACCTCGACCCATTTGAACAACATTCCGATGGGGAAATCTGGAACGCGTTGCATCAGTGTCACGTTAAGCAGCTGGTACTGCAGTTTTTTGTTTACTATTTGTTGTAACTGATTTCAAATTCTCTTACGATGTATAGTTGGAAGCACTGCAAGTCACTGTGTACTTCAAAGGTTCTTTCAATATATTTTATCTCGTCTTCAAAACCTTCGCAAAAAAAACAAAACAAATGCTGTGAAATGCTTGTACAAATCCAGTACCTAAAGCAGTTGGTGTTTTGCTTGGCTAGTGTTTTGCCACACGACAGTGCACAAGCATAAATATTCACCATAAGTATTGGAAATTTTGAAGCGGAACTATTTCTTTGTTTCAACAGCAATAATGGAAAATGTAAAAATTTCGCAGAACAACTATTTCGGAATGAGAGATCACTCATTCTGTTTGATATTGTTCAACTTATCTATCACCGAGTTTGAACTCTTACATGTTGATGCATTTTGAAACAATATCCTTTACTTTTGCTATACGATGTTCATATGTCATGGTTCAAAAATAAGATCAGTAAAACAGTTTACAATGCATTATTTCAAGAAGGTTTGGCCTACACATGTTGCTGGCACGAAACCAAAATATCTGCTAATTAGTGCGACTGTGGTATTGAACATTCTGTCCAATTTCCGAAACGTGCAAGGCAGGATAAATCGTTTGTTATTCAAGCGTATATCTTTGTTGCAGGTGTCCGACTTGCCAGAGAAACTAGAAAGTAAAGTTGTTGAAAACGGAGCGAATTTCAGTGTTGGCGAAAGACAACTGCTTTGCATGGCGAGAGCCATTCTTCGACACTCCTGCATCATAATGCTCGATGAAGCCACAGCTGCCATCGACAGCGAAACCGATAGTTTGGTGCAAGACACGATACGTGAAGCGTTTGCTGATTGTACGATGTTGATCATTGCTCATCGTCTCAACACGGTTCTCACTTGCGACAAGATTTTGGTGATGGAGAATGGCAGGGTAAGCTTATTTTTAGAATTATGGAAACATTTTTCGGTTTCTTTCATTAAAGTTTTTCTTCTAATACACCAAAAGAAAGGTTCCAGTCGTTGCATGAATGGCTTTTACCAACCGATTGCTGTGATCGTTCTTGAACAGACATCAGAACAGTTGTTTAAGAAGGCCTCTGTCCCAGTTGATCTGCACGAAGGTCTGCTGCCGTTTGCTTCAAAAAAATGAAAAGTAGCGATTGGAAATAAATTAGGCATTTGCTCATTGACTCTGCACATAACATAATCCCAAAAACAGAGTAATCGTTTCTTTCAAACATCCTCTTGTATCCAGGTCGTTGAATTCGATGAAACCTCAGTGCTTATAAAGAATCCTGTTTCCATTTTCTCGAAAATGCTCGCTGCAGCGAAGATAGCAGAGGACGAACATCTGCAGGAAGGAAAAATCAATCCGAGAACCGAAAACTCGCGATCATTTTTGCGAAATGGACAAGTTTCGCCTACTGATGATCCGAACGTTACTTACAGCAAGCCCCATGGTTCACACGACAACCCTGCTTTTCAATCTGACAATGCTTAATTTTTATTTTTTGGCTGGAAATATGTATGACACTTTGCAACGAGTGCTTGCTCGTTTTGTCGATGGCAATGTAGCTCATATTTCTGGCGAACAAAGTGTAGGCCTTTTGCAATGTCCATAATATGTGTGTTAGTGAATTGTTGTTAAACCAAACTAATTTATTGATAAGATATTCCTTTGAATTTTCGTTTCCTTCAATCAACCCCATTAAACAAATGCAACTGTGTTCGTGCTTCGTCTTATGTAGCGAAGTCACGCATTGGCTGATCATTCGTAGGACATCGTGCGTTTTAAACACCTTATAACGCGCTGTTATATTTGAAGGCAACGCGTTCCTGTTTAAAATTTAGCCCAAAATTCCAGTGACGTGGAAGAAAGAAAACGGCTAAAAATTGCAATCAACAATTTTAAAGACATTGAGACTTTGCCCTGTTTGCTTCACAAAAGACTTCACGATACCGATTTTTATCGTTGACACACCAATTTTCAACATTGTTGCAATGTGTCGCCTCGATAAGTAATACACAAAGCCTTTGGTGATTGTGAAGTTCTTATCACAACTGATCCAAAGTTGCTTTGATGACATACTACCAGGTTTTCATTGAGTCCGCTGAGTTTAAAAAAAAAAAACTTTGGTTGCAGAACGAATTAAAGCAAACTGTACAAAGCATGATGTAAGTGTGCAAATTTTTCCAAACGTGAACATCACTCTTTTATTGTTAGTTGTGCACAGGTGCTTGAAGCCGTAATCCGTGTAGATAGGGTTCGCATTCTTGGCTCTGCAAAAACTATGGTTGGCGGAAATAATTCTCTAAAAAGCTACGACTCAAGTTTTGCACTTGTTAACATGCCTAAAGCTGTTTATTCTTCACTTACGTTTGATGAATATAGTTTACTAATGGCACGAAGCAAGCGCAAAAAATAGAAGTTGTTTTTTTATCGTTGCAATATCTTTAAATGCTTATACACCAAATCTGATACAAAATAAAAATGTGTGAAGTTTTGTCAATGCATAGGTTACTTGAGTGGATAAAACTGATGTCCAAGCAAATGCAACAAAAGAAACCATCGACCACTGGCGCATATCTGGTGGTGAAGACCATTCTTGATTAACGTGTACGGAGATCCGTCTTTGCAGTGATGCAAACTGAGCTCACGTCTCATGTAAGGATTTGTTATGAGTAGCGTCGCATCTATTCAGGAGCAAATGTTCGACACACATTTTTTGCTTCTCCAATTTGTCCCGAGGATAGGTAATAGAAGTCACTTTTTTGACCCCTAATCCTGCTCCTGTTCCGTGAAAAGTGTCTCCAGGTCCTGCTCCGGAGCGCATTGGAATGTACACTCCGACTCCTGTTTACACTCCGAAAACTTGAAACCAAGGGATAGAATCATATGTTGTTCACATCCAAATAAAGTTTCGTTTAACTCTCTTCGCAGGGTACTTTGAGCACAATCACAATGAAACAATTGCTATTATAAATTCACACATTGAACTAAAATTGAAAGCATGAAAGCATAGGCGTAGCCAGGGGGGACCAAAAGGGCCATAGCCCCCTCCAAATTTGTAGAAAATATAGCCATTTTGTGCTTTGAAAGGCGTTTTTCTAACCAAAATAGTGTTATTCGCCTAAAATCAAACATTTTGGCCCCGAAAATTTTTGGGCTGGCAACGCCACTGCATGAAAGCATGATACTTTGAAAACACTTCAATCATACCCTCCTTAATCACATAATTACTTTATTCTCGGTTATTAACTTGCAACGTAATAATGGCGTGTTTAGGAATACCCTAAAGTTAATTGCATTTCTGGTGGCTTGTCTGAAACCGCACTGTGGTTGTTACGCTTTAAAAACGCATACATTTTTGTCTTGCGTATTTCACTAAAAGTACCAAATTGTGAACACTCCTTACACAACAAGATACAACATAAGCACAACTTCAGTAACCAACCTAACTAACGCGTTTTTCCTAATCTGACAGACACATATAATGGTACCGACCTAGTACCACATTGCGTCTACTCTTCCTCATTCTGAAGAGCATGTGCTGAATCGTTCAGAATCCAATGCAACCAAGAGGAAAGAGCCATGACATCAATATAACAACTAGCCTATCAGAGCAATTTCTAATAAAGCGCTTATCCTAGTCGGGCAAAAAGTGAACATTTCACTGGTATTCATTCATAATTCCGTCTCAGGTCTCAGGGTCCTTCCCCGGCAGAAAAGGTAGACTCCTGCCGGAGTCCACTCCGGCTCCGTGATCACTGATCACTCCTCGTCCCGAGTCAGTCGGAAAAGTTCTGCAGTAGCAGCGACTTCCTGTTTGGCCCGCTATATATCTGCCAGAGGTGGAGAAAAGCGCTTGTTTCTGCGGAGACGGAGTCTAAGCATCTTGTTTGTTGGCGCAGGAGGAGATTGATTTTTCTTCATTTTCTTTGCAAAGTTCAACTCATTACTGCTTTAAATTTTTCTTTGAAAGTTTTGTGGATTTACTTGAGACATGCGCAATACTGACACAGCATTATTCAGCTTTTAAGGTATGGTAAAGGTATGTTTTTGCGTCTCTTACGTGTGTTGTATATGCAGAGTCTAATAAGATTAGACATGCGAAATCAAGCGCATGCGATCCTTTAGTCATGTATGTGGGTTTGCAATTCTTTCAAGGTTTCAGTCAGTCAGTCTGTGCAGCTGAACAATACGCCCATTTGTGGTGAACTGGCCATCGTACCCCAACCAGGGTTACTTTGTCAGTTTGCTCGTGCCTTGTGTGTGTGGTTGACGGTTATTGTCAGCATTATGTAATGCAGCCTAGGCTACGACGTTTTACTGGCGTTAACATACAGTAATATGCAGTGATGCAGTCAGTGGCGGATTAAGGGGGCTGCCTAGGCTACAGCCAGGGGCCCCCAGCGTTTAGGTGCCCCCAATCCGTAAGTCGGTAAAAAGTGTAATATGTCAACAATACACAATATATATATATATAGAAAGGGGCCCTTTCTAAGTTTCAGCCAAGGGCCTCATACAACCTTAATCCACCACTGGATGCAGTATCAAAATAGGAAGTAGTTTTGGCAGACATCGATTGAGTCTCACTAAGAATTTCATCATTGGCTGGAGCCAGGTGCGCAGGCAGAAATTTTATAGAAGGGCAAACAACAATCAAGTCTCAACATTCAAGTATTTAATGTCACTTGCTTTTAAATCATCATCTATGAAACGTGTATTTTATGGCGCTCTTTTTCAGATTTAAGCCGGCAAATAGAAACTTTATTTTCATTGAATTGACAAGTTTGTTTTTAGCAAAGTTCCAAGCTTCTACTTGGATGAAAGCCACCAACTGTTCGTAACATTTTCCTGCAAAAGCGCATGTGAAAATCTCGGTGCTATAAGTGCTAGATTTGCAGTATGCTTTTTGCAGGCAACATTGCAGTAGAGCAAGAAGTCATTGCAGCCGCCATTATGATTACGCTTTTTCGAAGCCGAGGAGCAACTTCGCCCTAGGACACCAATTCCCGAAGTTCTTTGCTTTCAGAGTTGCCACCAACAGCAAACGTAATGTGCAAGTAACATGCTTTCAAAGGGGACACTAACAGTAATTGTAATGTTTTTTAAGTACCTTCCTTTCAAAGGGACCCCCAACAGCAACTTTAATGTGCAAGTACCTCGCTTTCAAAAGGGCCACCACAGCAATTTTAATGTGTAAGTAGCTTGCTGTCAAAGGGGCCCACAGCAGCAACTTTAATGTACAAGTCCTGTACCTTGCTTTCAGAGTGGCCACCAACAGCAACTGTAATGTGCAATTAATATGCTTGCAATGGGGACCCAAACAGTAATTGTAATGTGCAAGTACTATGCTGTCAAAGGGGTCCCCAACAGCAATTAATGTCAAAGGGGTCCCCAACAACAACACTTTGGTCTTAGTGCACTGTCAATAGGTCCTAGATTGAAAGTTGAACTTGTAGGAAATGTGTAATGTCATTTTGATAAATTGCTTTCACTACGTTACGCGTCTCTGTCCTCTGTTAAATATCATGGTTGCTGCTTGGTTTTCCGCTCCATAACCTCCGCTGGTACTTCTCTGACCTATGTGCATGACTCATTTATTCATCCGTATACCTTTCAACTCTGTACGCCATTTTTTTCAACCTTTTTGTAGCAGCGGAACCTTCCGCAAATGTTTGCGCTGCTCATGCAACCATATGCAATGATGTCTATCCTACATTCTGTAATAAACTAGACGGGTAGAAATGTCACATCTGTTTTATTTCTATCTTTCGGCGGATCCTCTGGCAACCACTCACGGAACTTTAGTGTTCCGCTGAACCCCGGTTGAAAAACATTGATTTACGCATTGTTTGCACAACACCTAGGTTATGCAAGTTAATGTTGCGTATAAGATTTGCATTTTTGGGATGGTCATTTCTTTGGTTTTGCCATTTGATATTTTCTTTATGTTTCCTGTGCATGATGATACCTAGCTGTTTTGTTCTTTTTTCTGTATTTGATAGGTTGTTACATTACTTTTAGCAATTATTTGTACGCGGATTCTATTTTAAGATCCTTTATTTCCATAATTCGTATCTTTTACTTAGGATGTTTAGTTTGGTTTGATTACTTATGATATTTTAAATCAAATTTCGTTGATGTGTCGAAAAAAATCTTGTTAAATAACCAAAGTGTTTAAGTGTAAGCAACTGAAAGTTTCTTTGAAGAACTCTTATCATCAATGAATTATTCCTTTTACATTATCACAAAAACTGCACTAATGAGCATAACAATTTGATCTTCTGACAGTGAATCACCACATCTACCAATTCATGATTGGAAGTATGATTCTCTTCACATAGGCTTGGACTAGGTTAATTAGTTTAACATACTGCCCTCATAGTCTATATCGTCTGAGCCCCAGTTCCGTAGTATGTTTCCGTTCAACCTCTCAAATATGTGCAACTGTTAGAACCATCAATGTTTCGACAATATACGCTTTCCTATTCCCTGCAGTAAGCACAAGCCTATCGTATAAGAAGCGAATTTGATAATGATCTGAACTTCGGGCAGTCGGTAAAGTTGCAAACAACTACGTTGGAAAGTGTTGAAAAATAAAAAAACTAATGCTTACAACAAGAAAATCACTTTCCACATCAAATTTGTGGAATGAAATTTAAACATTTAAAAAAATTCAGAAAACATCAAATCTGATGTTACAACGTCAAAAGCTGCATCTCTGCAGGCCCAAGGCAACACCGCGCGTGAAGCTTAACCTTGCAGCGGTGCTCCCATCCACTGCCGAGCACGAGGCTGGACAGGTATCGTTTTTCAAGTTTTCACTGTTACCTGACGAGGATTTGAAACAAGCCTACGAGCATTGGTGTCGCGCGCTCCATCGCATTGGCCACTTGCTCGCAATTAAAATTATGTTGTTCCTAGCATCCACAGTAGTCCTGCGCGTGGCGGTTTAACACGCGCGGTTGCGGATCCGCATTTGCGGGCGGGTAGATATACGTGAGGGGGGGGGGCGCTGGTTGAACTTGCTGTGGAGCGGGGCGAGCCCGTGATAAAAAAATTATTTTTGCCGGTGACTGAATGTTGACTCAATGCATGTGAAAGTGACATGAGGAAAAAGTAAGGTTTCACTTGCTTTTTTGTAGAATTTTTAAAGACTTCCGTTGGTTTTGAAATGAAGCACTGAATAAATTGCCACTAGCGATGAAACACGTTGCATAATTTGATGATGTACGCATCTCCTCTGCAGAAAACGTGGTATGGGTTAAAAGGTTAGCCATGAAAAGATGTTGTTGTCACGACATTTAGAAGATAGCGCGATGGTGCCAACCTGGCCTTCTGCTGACGGAAACGTGTGCAGCAGTGCATAGACATGGCTGAACAGTCCCATGGCTTCAAACGGCGCGTTCAACGGGTTAAGAATTCGGTCTTGTTAAGCTTAGGTCCTTGCAGAAGCATTGCGTTCAAGGTTGCGAATGTGTTTGTATCTGATATAATTAACTTTATTTGAAAATTCTGTTTTTTGCTCCAGCAGATTTATGGTCCCACATGTGGTCTCCACGCCACTTCTTTGCACCAGCAAAACAACTTACTTGCAGTGACGAAGTTAACCAAAGACAAGAAACAGCTTAGTCATGATTTCGCAGTTGAGAGACGCAGTGGCATACTGTTCAGTGCACGGATGAGTAGTGAAGCGTTGCGGTGACAATCATCTCATTGTGAAAATGTTGGTAATAAGACAGTGTTTCTTCATTTGATGGTCACGGACCCCTACTACGCCCAACAGAAGTTGAGCACTGCTCATGAAGAAATGTTGCAATGAATATTCGAAATTAAGTTTTAATCGTAGTAATCGAAATGTCTGTTCAGTCTATAAACTATGAAATTGTCAGAGTAAAGTCTATTAACCTTTTTTAAACTCACATTCATGTGCCCCTTACACCACATTCACTGACGCGTAGGGGCTCACGCGACCCCACGATAGGAACCGGAAATATAAGGAAGGGTAGTTTGTGAAGAAGTGACAGCAATAAGGCCCTATAATCGAACCTTCAAAGATAAAAATAATTTCAAATCTGGGTGAAAGGAGGTTTCGTATGTGTGAAACGGTTGAGCAATTCTAAGAGTACACCAATTGAGCAAGGAAAGATTGGTTTAGTCCGAAAAGTTCTAAGCATTCTAATTTTTAATACGGATCATGTAAAAACAAGAAAATTATTCTATGAAATTTTTGTTAGTTGTAGTAATCTTATATTCATTGTGGCAAAATTCAAGTGACTTTCTTCCTTTCACAAATATTTTGCTCTGGAAAACTTGATGTTTTCAATTTGTGAGAGCAATGTGGAACTAGAGGTGTGCAGAAATCTTTTTCGGGATTACTGTGGTTGCAACTAAGACGTATGAAACATTTCTTTGAACAGAAGCGATATGCTTTTAGGGGAGGCGCTGTTATAATTTAAACCGCCAAACCATAGAGCAGTGGTTCCCAAAGTGGGAGTTAATTGCTCCCTGGGGGTATTATGCGATTCTTCGGAGGTAACGCGGAACTAAAATCGCAATGTTTTTTTCTGTATTATGAGCAATCCCTGCAAAAGAAATTTTCTACCTGATATGCCTTCTTTTCACGACGTAAAATATTCAGGGTAATAAGACAAAATCGCTACCTTGGCTTGGGTAAAGTAATGGAACCACTGAGAGAAATGGAGCTCCTGCTTGTCGTCAAGGTTCAATTAACTTTATCTCAACTGACCCAAGAAAGAATGTGAGCAAAACTGCGTGTCCACCAGTTATAAAGCAAATGTCATGAACGCGTGAGGATATGGGTAGAACATATGAAGACTATTATATCTATGTTTCAGACAGAAATATATAAATTTTCAAAGAACGAAGCCACAATTCTTTATATTGAAGTGTCTACGCTTTTTGAAAGATTTGGATTGAAAATTTGAAACAGCTTGGAGTGTGGCTCAGGCGTTTTTGTATGGTTTTATTTGTCGAGCATGTTTCAGTGGGCAAACTTGCAGGTTTTCTTTATCACAGTGCAGTAGTACTGTAGTTTAAAAAAACATTTCGTAATCCTTTCAATAGTGAATATTTATTGGAAATACTGAATCTATGTTTGTTACAATGTTGTTACTTTGACAAAACAAGGGGTCACCACTGCACGGAGTGGGCTGCGCAAAGTTACACACCATCCTTGCGTTTATTATAGTAAACACGCGATGCGAAAAGTGTGAAAGGCAGTCATTGGTGTCATCGGTTGGAGAAAAGCAGCTTTTAAAGCATTCCGTCAGCCTTTATGTAGAAGCAGTTGATACATTTTTAGGATATTGTTGTTAGCGACCTATCGTAAAATACCTGGGTGCCCAGGTTTTTACTGTAGTATCAAAGTCTTGTAACAGTTTGTTGTCCACAGTCCCCACTCGATTCAGCAGAATTAAAAACTCTGATTACGGTAAAGACTTGCGATGCGCATGAGCAATTTTCAATTCATGCTTCATGCACTTGCACAACATTCGACCTGGGTTGTTGTTCGCTTTCGCTGTTAACTACTAATTACGTGTAGCATAGACCAAGCGTGTCGCCGAAATTGTTCGGTCAGTTGTCTCGGCCTCCAAATGCTTTTCGCTGAAATTTAGCCATCCAGCATGCGTATTCAGTATAAAGCAGGTTATAAACTGTTCTTCGAGTAGGCAAAGTTTTATTGTTCTGATTGACCTCTCCTGTAGAGCTGGTTTTCTCATTCGAAGATGCTGTGCGTGCTCCTGACACTTATCAAAAGATAATTACGCTTTGGAATGGAATACTGCTGGTTAGCCTTGTAATTTAAGTAATCGCTAAACTTTATTCCTTTACTCTGAGAAGCAAAATTACTAACAAAAAATAATAGGTCAGAAATTTCGCTTCACAACCGGGCCACAGAAACTTACTTAACAGAACGTTTTGTAACAGCCTTGGAGGCCGAGCCTCAGGTTTACAGACGCATTCTTAACACTATTTGTTCACTTGGTGCAGCACTATTGCAGAGTGGGACGCTAATTCCTAAACTGGTCAAGCCCAGGTAAAGTACGAATGCATTGTGACATGCACACCTTCAAACGAACAAACACTGCAATGTCCGAACACTCAGTCACAAAGTGAAATGCGGTTGTAGTGTTCAAAGAATAAGGAAGAATATAAACAATCTGACTGCATCAAAGCAGGCAACCATTACGTTATTAGACCTTCTGCATCTTTAGAGAAACAAGTACATATTTTATTAAAATATTGCCTCAAATGCAGGAATGTTACATTGAACCTGATGAGTCATGACTACAGAGAAAGTTGTATAGGAGCCCTGCATCCAAAATTATACGCCACACGCAATCTTTGCATGCATGACTTTCTGAAATTCTACCATAATTGTGATGCATACCTGGGCGTACAAAAAGAACGAAAAAGTACATTTTTAACTGCACTTGAACATCGAGAGAAGAGACTCGCAGCTTGTTTGCTGCACAATATGTTTATCGCAGTTGTCTCTGAGTGTCTTTGTCATCTGAAAGCTCAGTATCTAGTAGCCTACAGCTCCCAGATATTTGTATTGGTAAACAGATTTCAGATTTTTACCACCCATGTGTCAGTAATGGAGTGACTGTGTTTTTTGCACTCTTAGCCTTAAACGTCATACAAACAGTTTTGCTGTAGTTGAAAATAATTCCACGTGATTCTGCGTAAGCCTGTGCTGCAGTTGACTGCATCGCCTTGAACTACTGACGCAAGCACAAGAGAAAGATGGCAAATCGGGGCATTAACTAACAGGAAAGCAACCAGGAGCAATAGATCTCCCTCACTGAGTTCACTCTACTATTACTAGGTTGCACTATCATCATATAGGGATGAGAGAATTACGATAATTCGCTTGTGGTGGCTATCACAGTGGATTGTTACTCATGGGCACCATCTAGCGGAGACCATTTATTTACATGTGACGACATCTTCTGGCCGCTACACATGACACACGGATAATAGTTCTCATCGCCACATTTCCTAAAATGAGAACTTTTCAGTTTTAATCAAGATGAAGAACGAACGATCAGGACAGATTAAAAATATGTATTCTCATACAAACACCTGGTTCCGTACTCAACTAGTGCTTTAGTGTGACAGATGTATAGGGTACTACAGTAGTAAACCTCCTTAATTATCATCTAGTTTTAACAAACTCCTTCTTGCCATATTCTTCTAGCATGTGCTTGAATTTCTATCACAAATGAAGATCCCAAACTTAAAAGATATAGCCTATGTCAAGGGTGAGGGGATCCTTGAATGCTACCATATCGCGCAAAACGGATCAGGTGTCTTGTGCTTTGGCACATAACTGATCTGGTGCGTTTGGGGCAAAACGGCTTTTTCTGGCATCCATGAGTTGTGTGAAAGCTTTTAGAAGTACATTTAGGGCTATGAGCTTTCAGGACTTGCACTGGTTGTAAAAGTTAGGGTCTTGTAAAGCATCATTTGGAGCCAAAGTGGTCTATAGGTGCGTTCAACACTTGACTAGCACTCACATGACACTTTACTAAACCTTTTTCCCAAGCCGTGGTACAGTGAACAACCCAGAAAGACACTAAAACAGTCCTCAACCTAAATTTAGTTAAAAACTATCAGGTTTCGAAACGAAAATGCAGCTAAACTGCTAAATTAGCAGTAAAATACCGGTCAGGCCGGTGAAATACCGGCTATCTGGCAACCCAAGCATATGGCCAGCCAGGCTGAGTGTGGAAGTTGTTTCCAAGCTAATGTCTTGATTTTCACCTTCATTTTCAGGTGCTCTGGTAAATGCCACTGTTTTAACGTTGCTGCTTGAAAGTTGCTAAAAAAAGCGATTCAATCGCGGCGTTTTAGCTAGCACTGTCAGATCTTTGCGCTTTTTTTTCTTAGAAGCTTTGCGCTTTCATAGCTCCTAATGGCATTACAGGTTTCGGTTTCGGCATCGCGCTAGCTAAACACTGCAATCTCGTTTGCTGTTCTTTCGTTCTACGAATCCACTGATTAAAATCTTTTCTGACGGACCACGCATGGCACGCAATGACATGTGGTGTAAAAGACGTGAATAGCTTCATATGTTTATGATGTAACACAACAACAGTAACCATCGGAAGAAAAGTCCGCTTCCACTACACGTTACCGTTTATGTCCCACCCACATCTGGTGGCGAGCCTGGCCCAAACATTCGTAATAAAGTTTAATTTGCAGTCCTGCTCAGGTCCCACGAGAAGGGAGTTCAACCGATGCGCTGCTCTGTGGCCCACAAGAATCTATGGAACCCATGAACCTCAATGTTCAAAATGGAAAAGGGCAATTATGTACAAATTTTTTATTGTTATAAGTTTATTCACACAATCTTGTGCAAATTAACTGGCTAAAGTTGTGGTTTTAGTCGATACACAATGTATCGACATTTGTTTTGATGTGTGGTTGGGATTATCTCAATTGCTGCTGTTTCAATGTTAGCCCAACGCACTATGTAATTCGTAACATGACGGAAGATCGAAAAATATTTTTGTGACGTTAAATAGGACTTTAATCAGCTCAATAGTGTTATAGAATGAAGCCGGTTCTTTCGTATGTAGTTGAGAGCAGGGGTGGATATTAGGGAAAGCGAACAAGGCTGTTGTCTCGTGACCACTCTTTGAGACTTTCGCACTTAGTTTTTGCATTGTTTTGTTTAAAAGCTTATGAACCACTCTGGAGCCGCAAGCTCTGGAGAAAGTCATTTGTTTTTC
>JGI24159J19872_10008509_pt1 | contig 13430 bp, 9 predicted proteins | sample Ectturendosymbi4_FD_19872 | JGI IMG/M metagenome (IMG submission 19872) | reverse complement strand
TGGTCTGTGTTCTTGAATCAACAAAGATTCAAGAATCTGCAGCCGTCGCCCATTGTTGTCACTGCCAATGACCTCAGGGTTGTGAAAGTCAACCCGACGATCTGGGTTGGCTTGCAAGTGTCTGCATACTGCAGACAGTATGAAAAAGGCACAGTATGAAAAAGGCAAGTATGAAAAAGGCACTGTGAGGCAACGCAGAAACAGCAACAAAATTATCAAGCACTCACACATTAAGCACACAAAGCGCTAAGTGGAAGTGGGTAGCGCCGAAGTTACAGCTGGGGAACCGTGAATCCAGTACCAGTTATCGTTTCGCGTTTGCACGAGCTAACACACAACGTCGTAAAATGAGCTCCTAACGATTGCTGCAAAACTACCGCATCACCCAGTGATGGCAAACTATCCGACATAGGACAATAACTCGGCTCAGCCACCACCGATGTAAGCAGCTTGCTGGCCAGCGTTGCAATGAGTGACGAAGCAGCGCCTCCACCGCTGTGTAGGTCTTCCAAACTCATTAGTGGTAAGACTGCATGGGTCTCAAACTCAAATTTCTCCGAGGGCCAAATGAGGACTTACAAAATAACCCGAAGGAAGCATTATGACTGCACGAACGCCGCATTATGACGCTGACGCAGCAATGGCGATACCTGAACCTTACTACAAACAGCTTTTACATCTTATTTCTTGCCAAAAGATTTCTAGCCGTCTCTACGTTCGTTTAAAAGGAACTTGTTCACTTGCTGGCCGAGCACTGTTGAACACCGGTGAATAAACTAAATAACTTTAGTGTTGATTATTTCGAAATCCCCAAAAAGCATCGCGCGCCGCACAAAATACGCTCGGGCCGCGTGTTTGACACCCTGGATAGACGAGTAAACGAAACTAACACGAACAAAGCGATTGCTATCACTTAAGCGGTCACGAGCAAACTATGACCCCGCAGATCCATAAGCGATGGCTCTCGAAGTTTTCCTGAAAATCGCTCGTAGTCAAACACCCCTACTAAAATCGCCTCAGTTCTGTAGTAGTGGCGGGTCCAAGGGAGAGCGATTGGGGTGATCCCCCCCCACACTCAAACCTACGAAAGTAGCTTTGCTCACCATCAATTTGTACAAATCGTGAAACAACATATCAAAACCAATTCCGAATAAGTCATTCGCCATGTTCAAAATGTCTCAGTGTTCGCGACATAAGGCCAGTCTGTCGTCCATTGCTTTGTCACAGCAGTGTTGTGAAGTATACTTCATCTCTCTTACAGTAGCGAAGCCGTTATGAGACTTGGCTACCAAATCTTACAGAAATCGCACACCCTAACGTTACTATAGTTGGATCCGCTCCTGTTCTGTAGTGTGCTGTAACCGCGTAGCAGCGGTCCAAACTTACTTTTGCAAATTCACGCTTTTAGTTAGCGAAACAAACGCTCGAGCTTTGCTTTCCTTATAAATGCAAGCGGCAGTGCAGCAGTGAGCAGTAACTTTACGTTAGGGGAGTAATTAAATTATCCAATGAAATAAAACTTTTTAACCGATTAGTGTCTGTGTAACAAGTGCAAAGGCAGCGTCGGATAAAATCCGCACACAACATGTGCAAGCCAACGGTAAAAATTAACGAACGAGATAAACACAACGATAAAAAATCGCCGGCAATAAAAGGACGCCATCCACCGCGTTATCCGGCAAATCAGACCGGTTATCCAACCTTTCTAAGAACTTGAATTGCCGTTTATGAAAATTTGGCATATTATCNCCTGTCTCTGGGGATACGTACGATATTGAATGACTGGCACTGAACAAAAAATAAGTTTTTTTTTTCAAACAAATGAGATAAACAAGAAGTAAGCAACATAAAAATTTACGAAAGCACGGATAAGTAACGTATCGACATTATGCCACTTTGCCTCTGCAGGATACAGAGCAATAGTTCCAGGCATTGTCGATGCGTAATGTCTAGTCCAAATGTCTTTTTGTTTGATTGTGGAAAATAAATACATGAATGACAACTTGTAAACAGATGCTTTCACAAGGTAAACTGCAAATAAGATGTTGGCAAACGTCGTTATTTGTTTGCTAATACGGGCCTGAATTTTGCACCATCAAACATGTTCATCGCAGCTTGTTCAGGAAACCATTACTGTTGTTAATAACCGAACAAGGACAAGTTAATCGCATCCTGTTAAACGCGCGCAAGACGACTTTCCTAAACCTCGTAAATCCGGATGCGAAAGACGCTCTTTTGTAAGTGGAAGATTGCGCTGTCCGAAATGATGTGACGAATGTAAACGACAACTCGATGCAAGCCAAGTTTTTTTGAACCACGATGTCGCAGAACGCATCAAATATACTTCGAAAAGGAATTCGATTGGTTCAGTTTGGCAGGATTTCTTCTACTTCTACACTGTTTTTTTATTCGTTGAGACTTTTCGGTCATTTTTGCTGAGAAATTTTGGTCACTGAAACGTTTCGGTCATTTGTCTCACAGTTGTATTAAAACTCGCCATAACAGTATTCATTAGCCTATATTTTCAGATATTCTGACCGAAATGACTTAATTTTAATCGGCCATTTCAAAATCATTTTGATCTACGACCGAAAAAAACAGCTTCTAAAACGAGTTACTAAGATTTTTTGCCACCACCGAAGACATTTTTGCACAGCAGTAAACTACTGCATGACGTTTCTGACATCCTTTTCATGAAAAAATGTCTTTTCAGTGATTTCTATCATGGACTGACCCTTGCCCAAAACAATTTAGTTTCAATGTCCACGCACGACCTTTGTGCCAATCGCATTCCGACTGTCCAACACAAAATAGAAGGTAAGTATTAAGCAATGTTGATGACAAAACTAAAACTGTTTCATACGCACGTTTGCAAGCAGTGAACCAAATGTTTTCTATCGTAACTAAAAATTGTAAATGCACGTAAGGAAAAGATCCAGAAAGGCTGCAACTTGACAAAACATTAATTTACACCAATTGAACTGATTGTAGCTTGAACGCGTTACAGAAGCAAATCGATCCTGTGGGTAGATGCAATGCTACAAGTATAAATGAAGTCGATTTGAGTGCTTGTATGCTTTCAATGGTCTTACTTTTTTCAGTGTAATGAAATTAAGTACCTCATAAAAACGTTTCACTCGATAGCTCCTCCACAGACGCAGCTTACCCTTGGGGCAGCAGTCAACTGCATAATGTTGTCACAAAGCAACTCAACTGCATAAAATCTACCAAACGTCAAAACAACACCACTATCACAGTTAATCTTTTAAGTCACTTCCATGTGACCGACACTTCTTCAATTGACNTCCGACATGTCACAACTCTACGTATCCTACNCGACGCATAATCAGACAATTGTAAGCAACCAAACTTTCTCTAAGACCTTACGAAATAATTTTACAGATGCTACGAAGATTTGCCTAACTTACACGAAAATGAAAATAGTCACTGTGCAAAAAATTTCCTGCTAACACTGTACCACAGTCCAGAGACATCGCCACCACGCCCAAGTTACACGTACTCTCATATATGCATGGGTGAAGACCTCGCCTTTTAGAGCTTTTGTAAGTAATTTTAACTACATAGTGCTGGAAAAGTTAATCCATGAATTGCCTCATGCTGCGTCGCGTAACCATCGAGAAAATCTTTGGGGTAAGGCATTACATGCACAAGCAGTTAGCAGACAGACGCTGTGGCTGGTTCAAAAACACCTATGATATTGGACATGGTACACATTAATGAAATCAGTCGCAACAACATGCAGTACAAAGGTACCTGTGCTAAGTAGTCAACTACGAAAGGTAATCGTCAACTCAATGCATAGCAAGCCATAAGCTTCTTTCCACAGGGAATCTTACCGCTTAACGACCTTGCTTTACAATTTTGACACTTTCCAGAACTTGCGACACAGTTACATCCGCATGAAATCCAACAAAAGCTTTGAACATTCAAGCAGGGTGACTTCAACAACTCACGCTGAGTTTATTCAAGCACAATGCATTATCTTTACAGCGCTCGGAACAACTTCAGCCGCGTGAAGTATTAACGGGGTGCGAGTTAATCAGTAACAAGACGCGCAACCACCGGGCAAAAACTTCCTACAAGAAGAAAAATAGGTTCCAGACAAAGCTCCCAGGTATAAAGCACTGATCATGCGCCATTCAGCTGACAAGTCTGCACATGTGTGTTCATCTTGCCTGAAATGGAACGAAGCAAATGACTTCACAACAGCTTTTCACTGGGAGATGAACCGGGCAATTGCAACAATTATAGCAACACTGAAGAGCGCGAATAGCCATGAAATTTTATGCTCCACTTGCCACAACCCTATTCGTTCAGGTCATTGTCAGATTAAGACGCGAATCAGACACTGCAACAAATGAATTCATACTGCTCAATGGACGCCATATGGAAGGGGCGACAGCTATCCGCCGCAACCCATCTAACCTTGCAATTACGCAGGCGCGGACCAGGGCAAGTTGTAAATTTACACGACAGGATGTGAAGACGGTACCAAAAGAGATTTGCCAAAACTCTAGTATTTTTGTTGACTGGTACCTCCCGGGAACTGGATGTTTCTTTGTGACTGAAAGAATTACGTTCCCACATGCAGAAAGAAGAAATCACCCGTTTGAAGAGTTAACTTAATTTCATTGGCAGCGTTCACGCAAAAGGTCAAAACCGCTGGATACTTTCGACTGAACAGGATGCCGCTCTGATTCATACCAACTTTTGAAAACGATCGCCCACACTCAAACGGAGCTCTTTACAGCGCTGAGCAGGTGCGTTATTCCCGTGCCTTCAAAGTTGTGGGCCAGAATGAAAAACTTCACCGCTGCCGTTCCTCATATTCCACGATCGATTGAAGCGGCGCACGAAACCATGATCGGAGAAAACTTGCCTGTAAAACCTGGGTTTAGAGTTGCACTTCAAAATAGTTGTAGTGAAACTGAAACATCTCAACCTAGAGACGTTCGTGACTAACACAGTGTAATCCACCACCAAACTTTGTTACAGTGCTAACCACTGGCTTAAAAGCTTTTTTCCCTCTTTCGTATGTATGCAAATTTTGCTAACACAGTACTTTTGAGTACTTTTTTTCACATATCATTAGCTAAAACGAAGTCAAGCCCAGGCATGACTTTCTGAAGTAAAGAAAAAGTTTGCTTGCTGAGGTAGCTGGAACGAAGTGACAGGCTTCAAGATCAGCGTGTAATCAGTAGACGAACTGAGCTTGGAGGTCCATAGAATGACAGCCACGCATATCGACCGGGTCGACTTAACGTAGGAACATGCTGTCTAATGAATGCCGAGATTACTTTCGTTCGAGCTCAATTGTGACATAGTCCAGTTCAAGCAAGGTTCACGCAGCACCGCAGAAAACTGGTTTCATCTGCACACCACAATTCGTAGTGGGGTCGACTTCGTGGAGTTATCGGACAAAAAAAAACGACAACCGTTTGCTCTGCCGATGTCCGCTGCTGCTCGTGCAGGAACAACCCGGATTGCTGTTGCTGCCAGCTGTGCTGCGCGACGAAATGTCGCCTCTGTTCCATGTTAACAAGCTCTTTCTCAGTTGTGCATAGTCCGGGGCTGTTCAGCAGCTGCACCTTCATAACATCACTTTCGCGATAACAGTAAACGTTAGGGTTCCGCAGTTCGCTGATCTGGGCATTGCGAAAAACAAGCCAACGAATGGTTTTTGAGTTGACGACGACATCCAGATGTTCCAATTCTGTGACCGTCGAAAACGATAACATTAACAAGCGCAGTTTGGAGCAACGCACTTCATCTAACCGGCAAGCAAAATCAAACCAGGTGCAGGATGTCCAAAACAGAACATACTTTTAAGAACACCCGTCGCAAACTTAAATATGGTCGACGATTTCAATCACTGTAGCAAAGGAGCATACATCCGAAAATAAAACGTAAATTCCATCCAATTTCCAGGTTGGTTTCCACGTAGGATACGACGCTACCTTCTTTCAAATGGCGCGAAAACAATATACTGCGCTAAGTTTGAAAGATGTTGACAGTTGCTAATTTTCATTTGGAAGGCCTTGCGACGTTGTTTCAGGGCTACGCTTGAATGCTACCTCCAACAAAAATCGACAAAGCAACGTGCCACTTTCGACAACTGCACCACTGCAGACGCTCTCTGAAGCTCCACTAGCGATTTGTAAATGTGTGAGCCTAGCTCTGGAGACCTTGTTAATTCTAAAACCGTAAACAGAGGTATTTGGACAAGTCCTTCATCACTGTTGTGCTTCATGTCTTCAGAGAAAAACTAGAATATATTGTTTTTATTGTGAACAAATTGATTGTGGACGGTAGACAGAAATGATACGAGCGGGAAAACGGTGAGGACGTCATACGTTATAAAATGACAAGGACGATCACAGAAAGCGTCAGGAACGAAACTTTCGGTCACCGCAACAACCTTGTGTCACCAGGTTAACCTTCAAGTGACTCACCGAGAAGCTGTCGCTAATTGCCGGTTGAACACTTCAACAAACGTTCGAAGCGCACACAGAGCGGGCACACTTCAACGATTTCCGTGCCAATGAGACTCGATCTCCTAGGTAACCCATTTACGAAGTTACTTACCAGCAGACGCGCGCGTAAAATGAGCACGGCGTTGTCCGCACATTGTTCAGTGCCGGACGCATCTTTTGTCGTCACCACTCTATGTCATCGTTTGACTTTGAACTAGCCAAATTACTTCCAAATGCTTTCCTAAAAGGCGTTAATTTTAAGGTTGTGAGGTAAACACCGAGCCTGCACGACATCAAGGTGGTGTAAACCCTGCACAAGGGCAGCATGAGCAATGAATTGTACCTCTCTGATACTGTACAAAGTTTCTGATATCGAAAAAACGCAGAGAAGGAAACATTTGTGCATTGCAGTATGCGCATACTCGCGAACAGGAGGTAATCTTACATTACATAAATATTTGAAAATCTGAAGTAAAGTAGTAGAAGCGTTATAAAACAAGTTCACGTGTCACTCCAGACACTTTTATCCAGACGTAGAAAAACCTAAACGAATGGCTATGAAAACAAGAAGTGCGACACACTACGGATACGGTTAAAAAATATAGTTGTGGAGAATTAAAAAAGTCTACGAGTCAGAAGTCACCAGAGCTTTGAAATTCAGAGAGGAAACTGTTTTTTCAATTGAGGTCATGAACACATTCACGAATAGGTTCGACTAATGCCTCTCAAAACAAGGCAAAAGAAAGCAAAACCACACGCTTTTCACAGATCCTGCCATGCGTGACGTTATGTACTCGATGCTTCGGTGTACGGCAGCTTCGGGAAACTGCCTGTGGAAATGGCGTTCACCTTTCTTCTTCCGCGTCACTGATTGTGTTTGGGACCAAAACGTTCGCAGTCTCACAAATCCAGCATTAAAATCTAGTCCCAACTATACCGATCAATAGCAGAGTGTCAACGGGACATCATTCATGACTGGAAGCTAAATAATGCCGGTTTGCGCACGTTAACAGCGCAATCTACAAACCGCACGTGCCGCGTCTGTCAAGTCATAATGATTCTTGCATACCTGAATGCCTTTCAAATTTCAGTGGACACGAGACAGTAGCATACAACAGCGTCTAGTCTAGTTGCTTGACTTCAAATAGCGAAAGAAAAAGCGCCTACTTCAGCCAGAGCACGAGTTTTGCAACGGACGTTAGTGGAACTGCATGCAGATTTGAAAAGCGCAGTAACCTAACTGAAATCAACACCGCACATGAACAACTACCATCTGATATCCAACTATCAGCGAGCGGATTGACCAAAGAAGCAACTTAGCGATCATCTATAAATCTCGTCTTGCTACAAAAGCACCAGAGAACATCGCCAAAACGACTCAATTAAAATAAATAGCCTGTTTCAAAAAATATTCAGATCTTGTCTTCTCCCGCCACGAATAAAGCACAGTGATGGTAAGTTATATTCTCACTGTAAGTCATGACTTATCCGTGTTAACTAAAATGATTAATGGTCAATCAAATATACTCAATCTACATAAGCTTCTGTTAAGGATAACAGTAGAATGGAAAAAGAAAATTGGCGTGAAAAAAGTACGCTTTTTCCCGCGTTTCCGTGATTGCTTGAGAAACTACTACTTTTACGACTCCAACCTCTCAAGAATTTGTTCAGCTTTTAAAGAAAAAATAATTAGATGTCGATCACTTCTGTGATCAAACTGGACAAGACATTGCGGCTGATTAACCCAGTGGCTTCTGCTGCTAAAAGTTAATTCCCCCAAAATCGAAGCATAAAAAGTGACTAGACAGTATGATATGATCGTTATGAGAGGTTCCTGGTAGAAATCTGTGAAATGACGCCATTTCAGTTTTTGGCGGCGCTGATTCATATGTTCTAAATGAAGTTTGCAGACTGGTGTCAGGAAATTTCTGTAGAAATGCGCCTCGAGGGCAAAAATGTTGTTTCTGGCAGAAGCATGTCTGCGACATCTTCTAGAACCGTTTTCTAGACAGATCAAACACTCAAGTTAACGCCCATACGAAGCATGAATCCCGCGGAGAACCCCAAACAAACACACAGACGAAATAAAACTTGATTTTAGACGCTAAATCAGCAACAGGTACGAATCGCAGACCACGCTCCACAAAACGCAAAAGCATGACTTTGTACTGAATAGAGTCCATCGTTTGTGTTGAACAGAAGACCAACAGTCAACGCGAGTCTGAATGGCACAGCAGAACTTCACAATCAAAGCTTAGCCTGGAGTTGGTCGTCGCAATACCTGTTCTACTGACCTCTTCCCAGTAAGCTAGCACTCTCCTTCCCCACAACTGAAAATCATGTCATTATCATTCAAGGAAGTGCAGCTAAACCACAAGGATCCAAGGTTTGAAAGCAAACTTGCATGCACATATTTTCCACAGCTCCTTGCCTTAATTAACCAGTCAACGTGACAGATTAAATGTTTTGTAATGTGACCAACCAGTTTATAGATATTAATTAGCAGCAACAGACACACATTCCACAATGGAAATTTCGCAACATGCTGACTACCATCGACAAAGTCATTTCAAGGACTTGAAAGAGTTTGCGTAAGATTTCCATTGGTTTACTACGCTCACATTTACTCAGTATACATCGCTACATAAAAATAATAAATAACACAAAAGCATAGCTTTGTGTCAATTGGTGCAATATGCATTCCTCTTACTGTTCTGTGCAGCAGGAGCAAAACATGTTTTGATGGCTGCTAGCAGCAACAAACTTTGTGACAATCCACAATTAAAAATAGTTTTTATTTCACCAAAAGAACAAGACACAATTTGTCACACTAGCTGATGGTTGTTGTTGGTTGACACTAAAACTCATCTCAAGTAACTAGGCTCCACAGAGGCAATCAGGTTTTAATGAATCAGCAAATTCATCCCAATGTAACTTCTACAAGACGATCTCACAGCAGCACATGCAAGCTTCAACCATGTATTTAACTAAAATTATTTGGATGCTTTTTCAGGCCTTCCTGACTTTTTCATGTTGAGTTCAGCAGACTAGTACACTTTATGGCCAAGTACATATGGAATCAATGCATGCGATATAGACTGCATATTAGGCCTTCCTAAACCATTCGCATTAATTGCATGACTCATTAGCTATACCTTGTGTTGGATGCGTTTTAGTGTTTGTAGTTTTTGCATGTATGTGCAACCTCTTGTGATTTGGCAAAGGGTTAGTTTCGTCACCACTGTTTGTTGAGTTAGTATTCTGTCACCTTGCCTCAGGGTAACATGCATCTTTTTGTGTGCCAGTGGTTGGTTAGAGTTGCTGTTTGTTATCTGCTTTTGAAAATAGTGTTAAATCAATGGTAATGAATTGTACAGGGTCATTTTTAAATGCACAGCCTGCTTTGTGTTTCGAGCATCTGTAAGTCTGAGACTTTTGTCTCATCACAGTCATAGTAAATAAGATTCTCCAATTAAATCATAAGGGTTTACAGAATGACAAACATCAATGAATATGTCAGGAAAGGACCAATATATATGCATACCACAACTGTACAATGTGGGGACAAATGAGGCCTACTGAACGCCACAACCCAAACGTTTGTGAGAATCTGGCAAAAGTTTGAGCAAATCTAGCAAACATCATCTTACAAGAGTACTATTTCATCTATGTTACATGCCAGTTGTACTTCCGAGAGTATGTTGAGCACTATTCTGTAGCTCTCAAACAATTTTGACCCAACTTCTAGTTTTGTGATGGGGAACAATTTGAGTAACTGAACCTCGAGCCGGAAATATTTGTGATTAGGCAATCTTCTTTCAGCCATTCACCGAAAACTAATGAAACTTAAGAAACATTACGAAACAAACAGCATATATTAGATGAAAAAAACAAGATCAGCATTAGATGAAAAAAGCCAATTTCACCCAAAACAATTTGGCACACAATGTTACTCTATCAAAAAGTAGCTGTGGCACCAAAGGTGTTAACGGCTTTTGAGCTGATCATGAGATAAGGTTCTCTTGTGGACAGCCAAAACTTTTGNGTTTTTCATGGGCAAATATTATTGATTGATAGGAAATGTTATTTCTTAAATCAGTGCTCAGATGTTTTTTTTTTGGTAAATATATAGATCGGTAGTTTTGTTATTTTCTGAATGGATTAATTTTCCATTTATAGTTATTTACATCNAATCCTGATGTACAATTTCGATGTGATGAATGCTGATCAGTCAGTGTGTTCAATATTTCTAGAATAATCATTTCCAAAGATTCATCAGCAGTAGAAAATGCATTGAAAATTTCCAAATGAATTTTTTTAATTTTTTGTCAAATCAATTTTTGTTATGGTACTGTATTTCCCGAAGTCTAACCAAACATGTTCTTTTGCTGTAATTCACAACCATTTACAAAGCACAGCCATACAATTACATTTATGGTAGGTATGGGGAAGCTTGTCATCCATGCAAGTTGTTTTCATTTCATGATCTGTGGACATTATCTTAGGCAATTGTTACTCAACTTGCTGTCATTGTTGTTGCAAGCCAGTGTTTGCTTATTAGAAGAGGCATATTTTGTGTGGAGGGGTCATTCCTTTTGCCATGGCAAACCATTCTTAATGTACACAGGTCTTTTTCATCAAGGTGAAAAATCATCCATAACCACATTTATGCATCACTAGCACAAAGCTTAGTTTCATCATTATGCTTTGACCCCTAGGGTTCTCCTTGAGGATTAATTTGTGTTTTTTGGCCAAAACTTGCCAACCATTAATGCAAGAAGGCCAATCAAGGGCTCTAAAGACACATATTTTCACCTAGTTTTTTTAAAGAAAAAACAAAGAAATTTCCTCTTGAATTTGTTTCTCAGGCTCTGATGAGAAGTCATCTAAAAGTCCCTTGAACCCCACCCACTCATGACAACACCCCAAAAAAAGTTCAAACACAAAATTGCCCAGATTTTTTTAATCGAAGCTAGGTGACTTTCTACTGTTTTAAAGGGTTTGAATAACACTAGCTCTATCGGCTGGCAAGTTATGGCTGGAAATGTCCGAGCCGACATATCAGCTTCTGCAGTCCCTACACACAAAATTCTATGAACGATTGATCTGATCAATATATCAATTCAAAAAAGCCCCTTTTCTGAAATCAAAAATCAGTCACATTGACTCCAACAAAATACATATTTCTCCTATTGAGTAAGGATCCTCAGCTATTGTTCATTTTATTTACTTTATTACTAAAATACAGTAGTTCACAATCAGGGTTGATATAGCTGAACCTGGCCCAAACAAAACCTCCTGTTTTTTTTTAACTCACTTGAAAAAAACAATAAAGCCCACCAATATACCACATTTCCAGAAAAGATAACATTTCATTCATAATGCCATGACTACTGACATATATCCACGTATCGCACAACTAATATTGGCATCATGACATTGACACCATAATTGCACAATTGTGGGACCTAGGAATGATTATGATTAACTGGTTGCTGATGCTTTCTTCAGTCTTTTTCCTCTTCAGTAGTGACTGTGTGCATACCAACTAACGCATATATACTCAGCAATGCATAATGACTAAACATTTTGTATCTTTCAAGTTCTTCCCTCACGTCTGTGATATCTAGATATGGACAATGTGTCAGCCCAAAACATGTAATAAATAGGAAGTATGCAATTCCTCCTCAAAAACATAAATAAGTGAAAAGCAAAATAAAAAAGACGATTTTTAACCTAAGTATCACCAAAACATGCTAACATTTCACCATGTGACATGTCACATATCTAACTTCTTTAATTTTTATTCCATTATTACTGTATATATTTTTTCGCTTCTTTGTTTTACCATGGTACAACAACTGAGGCAAGGCATGCAATATGTCATTCACAGTTACACTAAAAAAACAGTATATACAGTACTTATTTGATTGTAAGCCATGGCTTATAAAATGTTTTTCATCATTTCATGCGACCTACAATCAAGGGCAGCATACAACCAAGGGTAGCTTACACTTTGTTTCTTTAGCTATCGAAAGGTATCACACTCAGTCTTTCCTTGGCTATATTTTGTCAACCAAATTCTCTTCTTGCATTTTGTTCTCTTCAGTATCATGTGCACATCCATTAAAGAAGGGATTATGATGATCAGAAGGCAGTTGCATTGGTGTAAGCATCATTACCAGGATTTCCAATTAAACACAAAACATAATAGTACATGAATCTATCTCAGAGGCTGTTGAAGTATGGCTTACAATCAAAGGCGGTTTACATTAATTTTTGAACACCATTTCATGTGGCTTACAATCAAGAGCAGCTAACAGTCGAGTAAATACCAGTGTTGCCACTACTTTTTTTTTCACTACATCTGGGTTTTTTTGACTCTGGTCAAATTTTAGAAATGTATGTTATATTACTGTATTAAAGAATACAGTAGTTTCACAGGCGTAATGTGCAGAGTCAGTAGCCAGTACAGTCAAGTAGGGCTAGGCTTAACCAAATTATTTGAAATCTAATATGTTCTACCTACTGATTAAGCACTGACTAGGAATAGGTCATCACTCTGATCTATCGTTGATGTGTCAAGGGCTGCTTGTGCATGATTTTGGAATGCTTTTTTTGTTATGAATTAAGATGCTGTGGTTGAGAATCTGTTCATTGTTTTACAGGTGCATTGTAATAAGTATGAATGTAAACTTTTGAATGTTAAATTAATAGTCAAATATTGCAACGAATGCAATGATTAGGGTGAAAAGAAAAAAAAACGCCTAAACGCACGTGGCTTTGCACGGGAATATCTCCGCTCCTGTTCGGGTTACGGACCTGGTCGAAGTGTCAAAAGACACGGCAAGTGTTCTAGTCTGTACTCAAAAAAAAATTTTTTGCTTGGGGGTTGCGGTTTTTTGTGAGTGACGTCATAAGTAGAGGACTTTTAGG
>JGI24159J19872_10008503_pt1 | contig 13436 bp, 4 predicted proteins | sample Ectturendosymbi4_FD_19872 | JGI IMG/M metagenome (IMG submission 19872) | reverse complement strand
AGAATAAAGGAATGCAGAAAGCGTTTCTCAAACACAATATTTTGTCTTCTTTTAAATCAGGGCCGTTATCAAGGGGTTCTCGTGGTGCCCCATCCGCAGTTATGATTGGCGATCCCCCGTTGAAAGGGGGATAAGCTATTTTTAGGCTTGTTTGTGATGTCCCGTACGTTTTTGTTATTCCATCAGTCGCAAAAACCAGGCGACATGTCCGGCTCAAATGTTCGCAACCCTGTGAAACATCACTTTACTTTTGCAAGATTACTCAATTTCTTCGGCAGATTTTTGATTCAGGTTTGATGAATACCAGTCATGATCTACCAGCAATTTGATTTAACTTCATAATTACGAATGTTTGTAAGGGCTGTGTCGCAGTTGAGAAGGTTGTTACTGAAAGTGAAATGGTGCATATCTTGTCAGCTTCCACTTGCGCCTCCCGTAGTGTTTTGCTGCTTTGTTTCGTTCTTCTATATGAGGCAAACAACCAGTTCTTGGAAAACCAACTTGTTGAGACAGACAGTGAGACCAACTTTTATAAACCTAACATACGCTATTCACAAGAGAAAATCTTGGCAATACTTGCATTCGTTCGATAGGTTTCACGAAAAAAAGCAATTGCATGTTGCAGAATACACCATCCGCGGAAATGCCGAACGCAGGTTTGTCTTGCTGGCAAGCTCAGCTTGACTGGGTCGCTTAGCTAAGAAGATTAGTTAATCTCGTGAAATGGGAGTGGTCGTGCACCGAATAGCTTGTCCTTCATGAATTCTGAAGCGTTACCACAAAATCACCCATAAAACTGATTTCGAGAGAGTTATTGAACGAAATTNGAAACAACACACTGGACGCTGGCGGCGAAGCAAAGNCTTGTTGACCTTTGTGACATATGCTAACACGACAATTAAGCATCCTGGTGCGGCTGCTGGTATGACGTGCTTTGCCATGGAAAATACAAACTAGTTGGTGATGAAGACGCACTTCCTGCTGTCGCACTACCAGGAGCGATTGACGCTCCTGGTTCAGGGACCACGTACGATGAAGCTGAACTCAAAGCGGACATTGACTGAAGGAAATCCACNAGCTATGAGCCTGCCATTTCCTATGAGCTTGCGATATGTATGATGTGCAAAACATTCAGGACATGCAAGATATGCGGTGTGCATGCCCCGNAAGATATCNAACAATACAGGCGCATTTTCTATCCCTAGCCACNACACGCTGCAGCTACATTAAAAGTCGTTTTCATGCAATATGTGAAGAGGGTGTAAGACATACTGAGCCTGTACCATCCCACGTATCGTGAGCCACTTTCATGTATTATAAAAATTCGCTTCAGCGGTCTGTATGAGCAGCATTCTGAATGTTCAAAACCAAAGTTTTTATTTAATCTATTAGGATTCTTGTTCGTTTTGAAAGTTATTCAGGGTCAACGGTCTTGCTTTTAAGCGTCTGCATTAATTTCTTACCACGCAACAATCTCTTCCTTGGCTCGTTACTTGCATTGGTAAAAATGAAAGGAGCTCTTGTGGATGAGTTTATTTAAAAAAAACTCGCTATGGCGTGAACGATGCAAGAAGGTTTTGAATCCCCGCTTTGGGCGAACAGCAAATGCTTTGCATCTTCTTCAAGGTCGAAGTAATAAACAGAGCAAACATAACAGCAGGTTGTATGATCAAAGCTGTTTCCTGCGAAATGATGACCACTCTGTTTTTTGGTAAGTTTGGTTAGTTGTCAGTCACTTGTTTTCACTTTCTTGCAAATCTTCACTGAGGTTTCTAGTGGAATTTGCGTAAAGTTTGAGCGTGCATTTTTTATGCAATGCTCAACCTCAGGCAGAGTAAAATACACAAAAGTTTATGGAACGCATCGCAGTAGCTAAATATTTGCTGGCGAATGAGGTGCTAACATTTGTAAATTTCCGATAAATGCCAATAATCGTCGCTACAATTTGTGCAAAGGGAGGTATTTTTATTGATGAAAACTATTAAAAAAGTCTAAAGTAAAGAAATCTTTTATAAAAGCATGCGGTATTCCAATATCAATCATATTTTGTCCAAAAAGCGACANCTCATTTCAAATGGAAAAGTACAGCACAGATGTCGAACCAGCACCGCAAAGGGAAAACCGTCAGGTNGATCCCCATGGGAGAACTACCCACAGTTGAGGAGAATCTGGGAAATATACATGAAAATAAGGCAAACAGATAAATGATGGAACGCTTTTAACTATTTTGTAAAGTTGAACTATTATATATTTTAAAATTTTTTCATACAGCGAAGTTGTCGAAATCAAGTTTGTATAACTTCGAAAGACGCTTTTTTCAAGTTTTTGCTTTTTAGAGCTACGAATGATTTTGTGAAAAGTGGAACAGGATATTTTGATACATACACTGATCAAACAAGACTTATTGAAAAGTTTCAACTGAAAAATACGACTTTCTGACATAATAATAAAAGTAAATGAGAGCTCGCATCGGCACTGCTAGTCACAACGCATAATGAGAATTGCCACATAGAACACTGCCATGAATAAACTGGTAGTACTGCACGGCAAGACAATCAGCACAGACATTTCTTGGTCAAAGGCATCTTTCGGGGTGAAGGAAAGATCTAGCGATAGAGCACAGGACTCATACCTTACTTGTGAAAGCCGGCTGGTTGTAGCATTATGATGTACCAGTGGCGTAGCCAGCCCAAAAACTTGGGGGGGGCAAAATGTTTGATTTCAGGCGAATAATACTATTTTGTTTAAAAAAAACGCCTCTCAAACCACAAAATGACTATATTTTCTAAAAATTTCGGGGGCCCATGGCCCCTTTGGCTCCTCCCTGGCTATGCCTATGTGATTTACACGCCTAAAAATATGAGACTATGATTTTTGCTCTGTATTGCAGATTTTTTCAGGGAACGTTAAAATTGTGTAAGCACTTTAACTAATTAATCCAACCAGATTTGTGTCAGGGTGGATTTTATAATTGTTAATATTATAAAGTGTGTTGAGGCTTTCTCTTCCCCTTCCTGAAAATCTACTGTAACAATATCGATTTGGAATAATCTGGCTTTGATTGCTACAGTTATGTCATATTTTCATATCTTTTTGTTATCCAGCCCATAGGCAATATTTGTATAAAAAATTGCAGCTATAATCTGCTGCCCGCAATCTTGCTTTGAATACTCCGTGTTCAGCACTGCTAACACCAATCATTGACCGGATATTTCCGACTAAAAAATCAACAGTTTTTACAATGAAACACCGTATTCGAACGTTTATTCTCTCCACAGTATACGGTTTGTACTCTTGTCAAAATGTTGAAATTTGTGAACGTTACTCGTTCCTTTATATGACAAGTTTCAGACTTAATTTTTCTTTTTTCTGAAGAGGGAAAGTAAAGATTGATTTTGCTTTGCAGGTGCGGTCTCAGGCGCGTTGAACGAAGGACGACTGCTCCCTAGCGGTGAAAAGGTATGAGAGGCTGGCGAACCAAGACAATGTCGATCCCTTTCAAACAAGAGCGGATGCAACGGGACAAAAGATATCCAAGACACTCCGTGCATGTTTGTTGAAATAAAGGAATGAAAAATATTAAATTTTGCTCTATATGTACCGTACAACCCATATTCTGAAACAGCGCGAAGTGCTTCACCCGCCATGTCAAAGAGAACACTTTGCTGAAGCTCTCCCAGCACATTTGTTTTTAAAACAGGGGTCGAGGGGTGGCAGGAAGTTTAGCGAACGCGCTGTTGTATGCTCGGAAATCTAAACCCTTAAGTGATTGTTAATGGTGATGTGATAACGGATGAATTTCATGTGATGATAGAATTTGTTAAACATAACCATCACAATATGTCTTAAGACTAATTGTTTTCAACTTGGGTTGCCAGATGCGTTTTGTAAAAATACCGGCCATTTTGATTGGTCAGCAGTGTCACATGTAAGCTGTGACGTATTTCGTAAGCGGCACAGGGAAAACAGAGAGACAATCAGTATTGCTAAGCCACAATCAATAATTTGCCCGTATTTTGGCTGGTTCATTGCAGGGCTGTCAATTTGACTCTTGAAGCCAGATTTTGCAATTCTGGCTTTTTTTCAATGCCTATGGCTTTTATTGGAATTCAAAAAAAGCCAGACAAAATCTAGGTTGTTCTGGCTTTTTTCAGTCGGAAAGGCTTGGCTCAGGCAAAACATTGTCTGAACTGCATATTCATTACAAATCTCCTCTGACGAGAGTCCATGACCATGCAGGGTGTACAGAATATTGCAAAGATTTTACTGTTAACCTGAAAATGATCGATGTTATTGGTAAGAAACAAATGTATGAGAGTGTAATTACGGGATAAGAAACTGCTTCTAATGATTGAAATTTTATTATATCGATGTTTCTGACGAGTTTTAATGTCTGTTTTGTGTTTAGTTATGCGTTTTTTATGTGTATATGTTTCAAAACTGCTATCTGTTTTTTTCTGGCTTTTTTGGGGACAAGGTCTGGCTTTTTCTGGTGAATACAGGTTGGCAACCCTGGTTCATTGCATTTTAGCATGTGTGTGACGTGACAACCATGTGTGTGACGTGACAACCGTACCAAAAATTGCGTCAACAGCAGCAAACAAGCTCCACTGAAAGAACTGTCCTTAGAAGATTCACTACCAGATCAATATAATTTGAAAAAGTCTGCGTTATTTCTGTTTGAAGTTACGGTAAATTATTTATTTTCAAAATACCGGCTTAAGGCACTGATTTTCAAAATACCGGTCTTTTACCGGCCTCTGCTAAATTAGCAGTAAAATACCGGGCAGGCCGGTGAAATATCGGCCATCTGGCAACCCTATTTGCATCCAGTGCAACAAACAAGTCGATTCGTTTTATGCGAGCCTTTAAGCTAACCCATGAAAATGATGTGCTGAATAAGTCTGCATGTTGGTCAGTTTGAAAAGCGTTGCTGACATCATATAGACGCGGTAAAACAATTCACTCACACCATTCGTCTGAGGAGGAATTAGGCATTGGGTTGGAACTGGGTTTTGCATGAATTAGGAAATGCAAAAAAGCCGTGAAAAGGCTCGAAAAGGCGCTTTTCTCAATGTGTGGAAGTTGTTAATTAAATTCGCTTTTATAAAGATAACAAATTAGTCCAAAATCTTGTGAATTTGTGTTCTTTAGCTGGGTTGGGGGTTGGGTGGTGCAGTGCAAGAGCGGGGTTTGCGATCCACTCTGGTTTGTTTCATTCTTTCGAACAGGCGAACCTTAAAACTTCTTTTCTTCCAGGCGTGCACACTTGAAGTGTTGTGAGAATGTTGAGCTACTTCTCTTTTGTTCTGTTATGTAATAGCGATTTCTTTAGTGTAAAACTTTGTTGAAGTGCAAAGCTTTATTGAAGCGATAAACTTATTTTATTTGCTGGATTTACCATTGTTTCGACGGTACTTGCTGAGGGTTTGCGATGTTTTGAATTAAAAATCTTATTATTTGATTAAATGTTTTTTTCATGAGCAAAACGCTGTTGGTGCAAAGCTTTAGTTGGAGTAAGTCATTTTAGTTTTTCGATAGGCGTGGTTTTTACTTGATTATTGTTGAAAAAAAATCTTATGATTTGAGTCAATTTGGTGTGAAGCTTTAAGGGGACAATTCATTTTATTTACCTGATGCATATAAGCTTTTTTCAGACGACATTTTCCGTAGTTTTGCGAAATTTGTGAGTTAACAGCTTATGATATAATAAACTTTTTATGTAATAACCGATTTAGGTTTAAAGCTTTAGTGGGGTTTTAGGATAAATTCATTTATTAGATCACGCTTGCTGGATCTTTGATGGTGCTTGTGACTTAAAACTGTATTGGACCGCTTTTATTTCTTGTTTTCATATTTTCCAGCTGGATACACAAGTTGTGTAAAAAAATTCTCCATCCTGTCAGGGGGAAACAATCACATAAAAACAAGTTCAGTTCGCATTACGAATGTCCATTTCTCAATCGACGATATGGAACACGGCGGCGGTTCGGAGCTCATCTTTTGATCGAGGAGTTCGAGTTTGTGCAAAAGTGGGGCGGAAAACGTGAAGCCTTTTCACGATACTAACGCCGATAATAAAAAGCTTTTAAAGTGTCATTCAGGTCAACCATAACATTGCCTGTGGTGCACAACAAAGTGAGAGGCTTTAGTTAAAAAAATCCCCATTTTAAGTTTCCAGACAAGATTTATTTCTTAAGATTAATATCGTTTAATTGAAAAAAGGGAGATTTTGTGTTTTTTTCAGTTCAGTTGATATGACCTCAGCGAAGAAACTGAAAGTATAAAATCGTAGTGACTACGCTTAGAAAAAGCGTTTTTATGAACTAACTGCAAATGAGAAAGACTGGTCGTCGCCAGGGGCGGATCAAGCCAGTAAGTATAGGGGGAGGGGGCAATTTCAGTAATATTTTCCAGTTAAATCTCATAACGGTTTCGCTACTGCCAGATAGATTAAGTATACTTCACAACCCTCCTGTGATAAAACAATGGACANTAAAATGACCTTACATCGCGAATGCTGTTTTCCNAATTGAACAAACTCACGGCGAATCAAGTTACTTTCGTAAGTTTTAGGGGGGGGCATTGCCCCCCNCAGTGGAATAGACTTAACAGTTTCATCAACACTGAAAATGCCTTTCAAAAGCCATACATGTTTTTTGTTTTGAGACGTTTCGGTATATTCTTAATCCACCTTCAGTCAAAAAAAACATCTCAAAATAAAACACGCATGGCTTATTGAAGCTTTTCTTAGCGTTGATGAAAAAATTTAATGTGGCTCTAGAGTGGTTCATCAGGTTTTTAAGAAAATAATGCATAAACTAAGTGCAAAACTCTCAACGGTGGTCCCATGTAATTTTTGATAAAAGGGGGGCCGTGGCGACCGCCTCGTTCGCNTCCCCTAATATCGTCCCCTATAGGTAAGGTGGCTAACGCATGAAGACTATACACTCAGGCACGAAAACGTTTGAGTAATGCAGANGGCTTCTGAAAACACTGCCAAATATTTCACGCTGACGCAGCGAAGTGTTTTATGACAATATGTTTTTTTAATTTTGAAAATAGGCAAACGACAAACTGGACACCGGTCAACTTGCGTGTCACAATGCAAACAGACGCAAACGTGAGAACAGTGAAAAGACCAGCACTTTTTCACGTTCAAAGCAGATCTTGAACTGTAACGGATATGGAGGTGCTTGCGTTTCAGATGTTGTCAATCTGCAAACTTAAGAGAACCTATAAATCGTTGGCAGAAATACTTTTCAAACGAAACGTACTTTCTCAACAAACGCCCCGCAGGATCGGGTGTCCCAGTTATAGCGTGNCAGCCGTCAGCAGAGGTTTGGCAACGTCGAAATACAAAAACGAAACCTTTGTGCTGCAAAAGTTATTGACAGTGTGGAANCCATTTCGCGTACTTGACAAAAACGTTGCCTTTGGTTTTACAGAGTCTGCAAACAGCCGTCACAGCAATAACTCTTCACTGGATCATCTTGACCCAACCAGAAAAATCCGGCTTTAGTCATCTCGCTCAGTGACAGGTTGGAAAGATGATGCGGCCAGTTTGTGCTAAAAGTTTGCAATCGAGAGCCTTTCACTGCTTAGATGAGGGTGACTCGGAAATTGTTCACTTTTTCGATTACAAAAGCACGAAAAACACATCTACGTTCATGATTTTTGTAGTTGGTCGTAGTAAGCAATGACTGTTAGACAGTTACACAAAGGTTTTGACGTTAACCTGTTTTCCTATATAAATTTTTTCCACAATTGTTTGCAGTACAGTACATGTGATTTAACTCAGTTTGAACCTGTTTCGGCAAAATGTTGCGATATCACTTATCTGTGACTAGGTTATTTTTAAAGATTTGATTACCGTTAAGACATTTTGAGAGACCGCGACTATTTCATCTGAATACCGAGAGGGTCATAAAGCAAGGTTTTAGTGCATTTTGGTGTTGGTAGTAAAGTGAGGTTCTACTGTACACCGAAAGACCGTTGGAAAAATTTGACAGACCGTTTCGGTCTCTCAAAATACTTCAAAACACACTGCCTGTGACGAAATTGCTGTCAACGCAGTCGGATGACGTGGCGAATTGAACAAAGGGTTTTTAATGGGATTGAAACTTGACGCGTACAACGTGTCCAGGCATCACTACGCGGTAAAGTCTTAGCAATTTGCACAAAATCGAAACAGTTGAAAATATTACCAACACGCAAAAAAATACGAAAATCAGCTTGGCAGCGTTAAAAATCACCAAAAAAACGTTTGGCACGACACGAACATACCTGCTGCAATTTGGGTTGGCGGAAGCCGTTTCTGAAATTGTTTGACGCCCTTGTACTTGAACAAGTTCGGGGGACGCGTTGTTTCACTGTCACACAATATTTATGTGTTTATAAATAAACATTTCTTCTGTTCATGTTCAAATTGCACATACGAAACACGCAATTCGTTTTTTGCAGCGTTGCTTGGCGTAACTTTTCTGCGCTTTGATGGGCTTTTCATCTTCCAGTTTCCAAGTGCATGCAATCCAATATTCCCTCATAGCGCCACAGCATGGAAACAGTTTGAAACAATTAAGGTATAGACATTTCACTGGTGGCGCGTCCTTTTTTAAATGCACAGCAGCGGATTGATCGTGTCGCTTCCAATGACAAGCAGTGGAAAATATTTTCTTGCATTCGTGACAGTAAGACACTAACCGGTTTGTGATTCGCTAGATTTTCTGAAATCAAAATGTTATTAGATTATTAATGCATAACTGACACATCGCGCGTGTTTGAAAGCGATTTATTAACATCCGACATCCAATTAAAAAAAATAACCAATCGCCTATTTGCGCAAGGATGAAATACACAAAATCACTGACATGACATAAGAAAGGAATAGGCTACTTGGAACTGCCGACTGCCTGATCGTAAGTTTCTGATCGAATTTTCGAAGATGAAGTCGTGTACGAATCACGGAAACAAATTGAAGCAAATGAAAACTTGCACCTCAAGCGCCAAATCCATTACATCCGGCTCATAAATTACAAAGAAAACCTGCAAAAACAAATCTACGCAGAACTCACTTGACATCAGCAGAAGCGTTGTTTGATGCTGAAGTTTTCTGATGTTTCGTTTTTGCAATTCGCGATTCTTCAACACAGGAATGAGCAGCCAAGTATCGTTGAAGACCAGTGTTTTCAATCTATTTTGTACCGCGACCCATTATTGCAACCCACTATAACCCAACGACCTCCACCTAAAACTCGAATAAAACAAATGTAATACAGCTGCGTACATAAAATATTAAAATATCTACTCGTGGCTTCTCCAAAATGGTTCACGACACCTCTGGGGGGTCGCGCCCCAGATTAAAAACCACTGTTTTAGATTGTAAGAGGCCGCAAACCACTTCTGACAGATCTGGCAATTAAACTTTGAAGGACTCTTGCGGTGTATGAAATGACTTTCAAACTCTCCATCCTAGAAAATACACATCCACACTACGGACGTTAACGTATTTTCAGCAAACAGATAATCCAAATCCAATCCGTCTCCGTCTACAGCAATGAAAACCTCACTCCTGATCCCGTTGGAGGCAGGAGGAGCCGGATCAAAAAAATCTGAAATGCAGTCCATGCACATTGCACACCTCTGCAGAGGTGGCCGGGATCACATTTTCAGACTCCGACTCCGCTCCTATTTCAAAAATTTTGAATCCCGATCCGAAATGTTTTCAAAGTTGAGAATCCAATTCCTGTTCAGACTCCGGCTACAATCGATGCTACCAACATGTTTTAATGGTTTTATTCAATTTAAGGCAAGAAAATAAAACCAGAATGTATTAACCTAACAATTAGCATGTCAGAGAAAATTTAAATTTGATAATAGCAACATCCAGCTCCTGTAAAAACTGAAAATTTCACTCGTGCTCCTGGTCTGGTTGTTATTATTCAAAATTCTGACTCCGGCGAAAACAGCAGACTCTGGCCGCACTCCGCACCGGAACTCCAGCTCCTGATCACCTTTGATCAGTGGCCGTGCCCAGTGTGGCCATCTCTGATCCAAATCCAAAATAATTCAACGCAGGGTTACCACTTCGACTTTTCAAAGCCAAATAGGTAATTTTTGGCTTTTTGTTACCTTTTTGGGATTTTTTTCATTTTTGAAAGAAAGCCATATGATATTCGGCATTTTATAGTTTTTTTTAAGCAGTTCACTTTTATGGCGGCTTGGCAGGTTTTTGGACAGTGTTAAACAGGCAGATATCTGGACAGTCGACCGTGGACATGGACACTATTCCAGGACGCACAATGTTAAATTTTTGTCTGGAAATTCTGCACTAGAATGTTATAAATTTTAGTTTTGCTGCTTCGTGCTTAAATTTTACTGTTTCAGGTTGGTCCTTAGCAGTGGTTCCACTCCTAGTGTTTTTGCACTAAATCAGTGGTTCTCTAAGTGGGCAGAATCGCCCCTTGATGGCGATTTTGAGGAACATGGGGGCGAATAAAACAAAGGGGGCGATGGGGCTAAACAACACAAAGGGGGTGATAACGCTCAACCANTACCACTAATCGATCGTTGAGTTAACTTCTGCTGTCAGGCCCTTTAACGCCCGCACCGGNCACTGTGGTGGTCGGCAAACTTTTGAACAACCGTAACTTCTGAANGGATTGAGCTAGAGAGTCAGTGAAGGCAGAGCNGTGTGAAAGGTTGTTGGCTCCCCCACAAAATCCAGATGGGGCCCTTTAATATCACTTGACCACAACTTTACAAAATACTGCTATAGTGTCCGAACGTCCGCAATTCTTGTTCGAAAGAATTCTTTTTCTTTTTCGAAATTAACGAATTGTGATATTACATGCTTAATCTACCGGCTCTGCATTGAGGGCAAAAAACAGAAGAGTAAACGTCAAGGTAGAGAGACAGCTCTAACTTACTAATACAATATACAGTACATTGTGGGCCCTCTAAGAATGGTCGGGGCCCCTGCCTTGCCACGGCACTGAGTGAAGGCATCACTGGATCGGGGAGACAGCACTGCATCGATTGGGGTAGCCTACGTCCCGTTCACTTTTGACGTCATTGTGACGTCGTTTTAGTGGAAACACCGTTTCTTCCCGTAGCCTAGGGTAACCAGTTGCGACCATTCAAACAGCCATTAAACTCAAACCAAGCACGTTGGAAACAAACTTTCTACAGTACATAAAAAATTCCTGCATAGACCTCATCTTTGCAATGATGATCGCCAAATTTGAAATGCTTCTGGGTGGGGGGTCGAAAGGGGAAAAAACCCAGACTCAGTTTTTTGTAGGTTCAAGCAACTTTTCTGCCAGTCGCTACCCACGAACGCCACCAAAGTTGCAGAAAAGTATTATTTGGGTGTTTTGCAACATCCCACCGAAGTTCAAGACAAAATATTGACAGGAAAATTTTATTCTTGAAGAAAATCAAAATCTCCACTAGGTGGCTGAATCAACTTTTTGGTCTATTTTTGGCCATAACGCCCCAACCCCTTAGGCTAGCAGGCTAATCAAGGTCTCTAAAGCACTGTCTATGGAAAGAAATCCTTTCTCAGCACAGAATCAGACACTAAGATCTTAAAGAGTATATATTTCGCCTGCTAAGTAGGCATCATCAGCTCTTGTTCAAATAGAATAAGCTTTAAGTCTCTAAAGCTTCAGAACAACTCCTAGAATATTTTAAGACACAAACCAAGTCACTAACCCCTGTACTTTGTTCTCAGGACACCAAAACGTGATCTGGAACTCAACCTACCCAACCCACACTTCTTTCCGCCTAATTTTTCCCACAAATCAGCCCGAACCAACTTTTTCTGAGCACAGGGTGTTCTAGGGTTCTTCAGACGTCGGCGAAGCGCAAAAATCGGATCGAAAACCCTAAACGGGATGCGGGGAAAGAATTTTTTGATTCTCTCTGAATATTGCCAAAAAATCACTTCGGAAATGCACATACATGGATTTTTCGCAAAAATTTTAAATGTAAAGGTATATTTTTGTCATGCTTATTGGATTCTTTGGTGTCTCCTGCATCCAAGTGTATTTTCACTGGATCTTTAGCCAGGGGTGTAGTGCCAAAAAAAGAGGTGTGGGAATGCCCTTCCCACGCGTTCCCACCCCAATGCACCAGTGATTTAGATTAAAGCCGAACTCTGACACTAAATATCGCTCAGATGTCCTCACACGCAAAACGCTCCCTTGGTTCTCGCAGTTCACTCAGGCGAACTAGTTTGCCTGTAACTTACTCCGCAACGGCCTTAAAACTTCAAGACTAATTACTCCGGTGAAACCAAGACACCAGAGCAGGGCCGGGTTAACTAGTATGCTATGTAGGCTTAAGCATAGGGCCTTAAGGTCCAAGGGGCCTCCAGCAACCTGTTGTCCCCATAGAGTCAATTGCCGGTATATGATCAGTTCGATAAATATTCGTCAAAGTTTTGTATTAATCATTCATTAAATTTAGTTTTATTCACCTAATCCAGCTATGTCCAACCCGCAGCCAGCATGAAGTTTTTGCGGCCCAGTTTAGGTTTTCGCTGTGATAAAAGTATCTTACATACTCACAACCTGTCCTTATTTTGATAATCTTGATTTTGACATTTTTGATGTAGGTGGTCCACAGTGCCACTTTACTACGCCTTTTACCATGGGAGTTAGGATTCGGACGCTTTCAGTACATTAGCTTGTGCTGAATTCAGTTTGTTCAGATCAAAGTAAGCCATTCAATGCGCAGTTCTCATAAATATGTCATTCAATGTGCGGCACTGGTTAAGTAGTGAAATAATTTTTGGCTCAGTAAGCCACTTGGGTTGGACAGAGCTGACCTAATCAGATTCCGTGTTTATAACGCCGAGGTCTTCCAACGAGTTGCGATGAATCCCAATATGACCGTTGGTCAAGCGATATGTCGACTATTATGTCAATATACTCAGAGCACGTTGGTTGCGTCGTGTGTTTGCTGAATCGTACCGATTGTATGTGTGAATTAAGCGAAAGAACTATTGGCTGTTCGTGTTTGAAATGCATCTGCTCAAAGCTTGAGGTTCTACAATTACAGATAAGAGCCATGTGTAGGGCTACCAGCACTATCCTACAATAAAAACACAGTTGCTTCTTCTGAGCAATACTGTAGTTTTGTTAGCGTTTCTGTTACTTAAGCTCCTTCGGTGTTTTTAGCTATGATTTTTTTCGTTTTATCTTTAACAATTTTGTTTAACAAAGTCATTCAGAAATCAAATTGCTGTTGAGTACTTGAGCAAGTTTGTACTGCTCCCATGATAAGCCAATCAGAGAAGATTTAAGGAGCTTCAAAAGCAAGCAAACATCACTTTGCCAAGTGGCAACCACAGAACTCTACCCAAAGAGACAAAGAAAAGGGTAACAGCTTAAGAAAATGACAAAAGCGCGTTTGGGTCTGATGCCTTACAT
>JGI24159J19872_10008502_pt1 | contig 13436 bp, 11 predicted proteins | sample Ectturendosymbi4_FD_19872 | JGI IMG/M metagenome (IMG submission 19872) | reverse complement strand
GCCAGAAAGTCGTCAATAGGGGGGCTTTACGTTTGTGCGGGGGTCTTTACGTTCGTGCAGGGGGGGCTTGACATTCAAATTTGACAAAATTTCCACTAATTTATAGCGTTTCATATTTTAGTTTGGTGGGCTAAACCCACCAAAACCCCCATGGTGACGGGACTGGGGTCATCATACATTAGGCCCGTAATCAGCTTGGGACACCAGGTGGGGCGAAGAGTTTTCTGAGAGTGGCCCAAATTTTGTAAACTACGTCCAATAGTTTTGAACTATGTCCAACACATTTTTCCAGGGAGGGAGAAAAATTTCGCAGGGGGCTTCGCCTCCCTGCGCTCCCCTTGTTACGGGCCTGTTATACACGTTAGTTACAACTACACTCACGGATGATCCATCATAGCATGATGTTTGCGATTGTTTTTTTTTTTGTCATAAGTAAGCGTTCTGCATTGGCATCATCTTCAATTTGGATTTGATTTTGAAATAAAATTGTTGGATTTGAAAAACACAAATCCGCTCATCTCTGTTGCAGGGCTGCGGAGTCGGAATCGCAAGGAGTAGGAGGTTTGTGAGTGGAGTCGTCGGAGTCGGATTTTTATTCGACTTCGGAAGTCCAATTGAATAATTTTTTACATCGCACTCCTAAGTTAGGAATCCTAACTCGTGCCTACTGAAATGGTACAATTTCTTTTGGAACTTTTATTGAAACATAATTCTTGTTGTGCACCACGATTTCCGTTGATTGCTAATTGCTAAAAAGTTGTTGACAGTCAAACCTCATTCACGTTATGTTAGGAAGTCAGAGTCGGAGTCGGAAAATTTTGTAAGCTTGGAGTCGGAGTTCGACATTTTAACTCCGACCCCGCAACTCTGCTCTGCTAGCATCCACCGGGGTAGAATCAAAACAACACATGTTTTAAGTTGTGGGTTAGTATACTTCCCTCAGAAAAAAAGGTTTCAAATCGTAACTCTGCTGCTGCTGACGCGGGCCCCTTGAGGCGCGGTGCCCAATATAGTGAAATCAGTCAGGTAGGCCTAAAACTGGTCTTGATACAGACATACTACGGACTCATGGACTGCTCTGGCAACAGTCGTGGTTTTTCGCTTTGGAGGCTTCTAAACTCTTGTATCAATTATGACTATGAGTTTTCCATACTGCATTCCTATTTTCGCTACTAATTTTCCTTGCAAAGCTGCCATCAGGCATAAAAAAATTAACTTGTGACAAAATCAGACCAATTTTGCACAGCCCAGGGGCAAGGCTACAACCGTGCCAGCGATGTCGTTTGTGATTACCTGAGTTAGGCTGGGTGGTTCTCACGTGGAAAAGAAATAATGAAACAATAGTATTATTATGAAGAATAGCATTGTTGATACTGTTTGATAATGATAGAGGCTGTGGTTAAAAGACGAATCATGAAGTTCAACGCAGTGCAAAGCATTGTTTAGTTTAGAATATTTTTTAATCTCTGCTTCTGTTCGATAGTCACCAAAAACGGGCGCATTTATATAAAAGGGGCGCCATTCAACGAAGCGCCACAAAAATTCGGGGGAGCAGTTGGTCCAAACTGCTCCCCCTGTATCCACCATTGCGTTGGACAACTCTCGGTTTAGTTACCAATAAATGTTGTTAGAATAAGACGAATTTCTTGTGAAAAAATATTCAAAACTTAGAATCTTATTCCCAAATCCTGCCGCAAACAACAAGTGCTAATTGAATTATTGGTGGTACCGTAAATCGGCAAACATGGGCTTCAGAAAATTGGTATGATCCAAAAATTGAATATCGGTATTGGTGATAAAGCAGGTATCAATTCACCGTTGTTTTCTAAATTCACTCTTGCACATTGTTGTTGAAAAAAAAACTGTAAGAAAATATTTTACACATTGTGACAAACAAACATGACTGATATGCAGTTGTGTCATAAATCAAATTAGTTCAGCAGCAGATATTTTTGTTTGGAAACACTAAGAACCGTGATTTTGTCCTTCTGTGAGGTCATTCATAATAAGAACATTGCTCATAGAAATGTGTCAGGTAGAGCTGAACTCAATTGAGAATGTTCTTTTTTGGCTGTTATTCCAGCATAACTCAGTTTTGTTCATTCGCGAAAAACTTTTTCCAATGTGTTTTCCGTAAAATAGTTGTTTAAAATTGAGGAATGAAATAAATCTGAACAGTTGCAAAAGCAAAAGAAAATTATCCCGTTTGTGTTTTCAAGGCTTTTGCAAATGAACAGTTTCACACTGGTCTGTTTGTCTAATCTCTGCTTTCTCGGTCTATGCATTCATTTCGTTCGATTTGAAAATCATAAACGTTAAAATCCAAACCGATCTGAGGTCAATCTTTCTGTTGTACAATATTTCACCAACTTCTGATGCAAAGTATCAGGGCCGCAACCAGCGAAAAATTTCGGGGGGCAGAAGCCTTTTTGACAACGATTATGATGTCATCGATGTGCAGTCAAACATGACGCGACTTTTTTGCTACGATCAGCTTACCAACAGTGGTGGAGGAACCTTTTTCATAGTGGGGGCCATGGGCGTCCACAGGGGGTCAAAATGGGCATTTGCCGCTCCCCTGGGAATTGGGATACGAACCAAATTTTTCTAGAAAACCTGAAGTCAACAGTTTAATTCTGATTTTAATTGAGTTAATTCTTGCAATGACAGTGTATTTTCCGGTATGACACTCACACTGCACAAGTTCACTGATCTGGTATCATGCCGTGATGAGCTGCTTNCGGTTCACTCATATCCGCTCATTTGCNTGCAGAGGCAGGTTGCGAANCGTGGGAACGGATTGTTCTACTAATAGTTTTANACTGTGTGAAAAGATGCAAGGACGCCGGAGAGCAGGAAAGTGACGGGGGCATTTCCNTCCTGCTCTTTCAAAAGGGGGCGGTGCCTTTTTCATTACAGTATTATGGATAAGTTAATGGTTTGGCAAGATCGAATTGAAACAAATTTATTGCAGCTATTCGCGCAACAAGAAAATTCAGAATGGTTTTCAATCATTTCCGTTGTTATTTTTGAGGTCAATATTGTTGCTGAACAGAAACAAAAATATTGGTAAGGATTTGCTTGTTTTTTATAAGTTTCCATTTCCCTCAACTTTTATACTGCCCCTACCGTTGTTTTGGCGTGCCTGAAAAGGAGCATGAGTGAAAAAGAAGCATCGCTGCCAACAAAGCGCATTTTTTTAAACCAATGTTCCCTCTAACACACTTTTGATAAACTTTTATATATATTCTAATAATTTACTAATTTTGTAATTCATTTAGAACTCTGCTAATTCAGTCTTAAGAACTAAGATATTGATGCTCACTAAAACGAACATTTGTTCAGTGTAAATTTTCTTAGAGGGAACACTGTTTGCATCTGTTGCCGTAACATTGGGCATTTTCTTCATGGCGCAGAAAGGGTAAAGAGTCTTGTGTACGTCAATTTGCGTTGCATCGTCAGCAACCTGAAACCTATAAGCAAAATGTCGTTTTCGCCAACCCTAGAACAACTTCTTCGGACGCACGTGGGGGTCACAAGTGCACGTCAAAAACACCTAGGAAGATTTTTTCATTAAGCGATTTACTTTAACTATGGAGCGAATACTGATTGTGTTGCTTAAACATATTTAGGCAAATTTCGAAATGTAAAAGTAGGGGGCCAGGCCCTCAGAAATAAAGTGGGGTCCTAGTCCCCTACGGTCGCCACCCCTGCTTACTAATTAAAAGAGAGGAAGTGATAAGTTCAGAAAAGCGTAAGCTCCTTCACGATTATTACCAAACCCACTCACTGTTTCACTAAAAGCTTAAAAGCTTTTTGTTAATAATTTAGCAGTAGTCTTTTTGAAGCTTTCAGATGTAAAACCAATTACTCAATCAATCTTAGACATCAATTAATATAAAAAACAAGAGAAGAATAGATAACACGTTATACAAATAACGCAGAGAACAACGTTCATACAGACAAAAATTTGCACGTAACTGACAGTAGTTGCTGGATGTACCTGATAGAAAATCAGCTAATTGCTAAATTGAAAATTATACAGCTAACAGTGAGAAACGCCTGTTAGATTTACCAGCAAATCAGCTAAAATAGCAACTCTAAGTAGCAGTATCCTCGATTGGTATCATATGGATTCCTGCTCTGTGAGGTCACATTTGCATCCACAACGTCACTTTCATGAAATGGATGGTTTCACTTCACATCTAGCGCCTGAAAGCTTATGGACGATGGTACTACGAGGAGGCCATTGATCATACAAAGTGGCCACTAAGTCATAATGCTGCGCCTTCAACTCAACAATTTCCATTCCAATGTTTGTGCCAAAATACCTCTGCTAGCATTTCGTTTTTTTCAATTCCACAATTTCGAAGCCTTTCGCACTATATGTATACACTCTGTCAGTCTAAAACAGTGGTTCTGAATCTTTCATGGTTTGTGGCCTCCTTCCAAAGACTTGTGGCCCCCTGCTCATCAATAGGGTTTTGCAATATCAGGGCAGAGCTATTTAGTAAAGGCCACTGCTCGTGGCCCCCGGGGAACCGCTCCGTGGCCCCCAAGAGGGGCCGAGGGTCCCGGTTGAGAAACCCTGGTTTAAATCAAGGGATATCCCAAGCAGCCTGACGCCAAGCCAAAGCAAGGCAAAATGAAAGGCTCTCACCACTTTGTGGAGTGCTTCTCCGATTGTATTCAGATATACAACAAAACCTCCGATACACTTGAGTGTGAAGCAGGGATACAGTGCTAACAAGAAAGGTGTGGGAAGGCATCCAAAAAATAGCCATTTTGAAACAGCTTCCATCTCATTTTAAAGCAATACGTGAAAAAGGTGTGGGAACGCCGTTCCCACGCGTTCCCAACCCACAACACCCCTGGTGTGAAGTCAGAACAACGTAACGTTAATCTTAACGGGTTCGATGTAGAATGACGACGAACAAAAGCGTTGAGTGTTCGCATGCGCCACCGGAAACAGGGACCAACCGCGGTGATGAATGTTTGCAGGCTATCATGTCAACTGTTGGACTGTTCGCGTACAAGTGCACTGCGTTGAATCATGAATGGAATATTACTTGAAATTACGTAGTAAGAACACACAATTCATTATCCAGGGGCCACCAACCTTTTTGAAACTGCGAGTTACTTCTTGTGTACTGATCAATGCGAAGGGCTACTAGTTTGATACGCACTTCTGAAATATAAATCTTGCTCAATTTACCTTCGATTATTTTAGTGTTGATATTCGTTTTTGTGAAGAGAATGATCATGCTAATGCCATTTTTAGAACAGGCCAGTGGGCGACCTTCATGGTCCTTGCGGCGACGTGATGCCCGCGGGCACCACGTTGGTGACCACTTCTGTATGCACCAGGGGTGGTTAAACTGCGGCCGCATGCGGCTCTTCGAATGTTTGCATGCCGCTCTTTGAGCTTTCCAAAAAAATTAACTATTTGTTTTTTCTTTTTTATTTCTATTGCAAAGTGTAGAAATAGTGTGCAGTGTTACTGTGGTAGCTAGCGTGCCGTGCAGTATTACTTTTGCAAGTTGTTCAAAAAAAATGAAGATGTCACAGAAGGGTAGATTGCAAACAAATTCGTGTTTTTAGATTTTTGTGTTGCGGCTGTTTGTAACTTAGGTATTACGATATGCGGCTCATACATAGAACAAGTTTGGCCACCCCTGGTATACATTAACGCAGGGATCGGCAACATTTCCCTAGTCGCGGGCCAAAAACAAACACTGCATGGTATGACGAGCCGTGCCAGGGATATCTAGAACTAAAACTCCGTTCTAGATATCCCTCTGCCGTAGGCCCTACTAGTTTTCCACCAACAATTCCGTTCCCTTTGTTGTTTATGTTGTTAAAGCTTGGGAATTCACGGAATTATAATCAGATTAGCTCCTGGTTTTCACAGTTCATAAAGAAAACGCAAATAACTACACATAGCACTGCGCGGTTTCTCGTAAGTAGTTCCGCGTAAATATGGAATACAAGAAGTTGCAAGGAGGAGAGATTCATAAAATACAATCCCACTAGGCGGGCCGTATACAGTTGCAATTTGTAAAGGGGCTGCGGGCCGGATGATTTTGCTTGGCAGGCCGGATCCGGCCGGCGGGAGGTAGGTTGCCGACCCCTGCACTAATGTATCCACTATATGCGCATCGCTTTTGTTTTTTAAAAATAAGGTACATCTTCACATGGCGTGCTTTTAAAAGCACGTGTTTTACCTCACTTTACTATTATGCGGCAGCACTAAAAATACTTTTTTGTCGGCTGCACTATAAGTATTTTATGTCTTTAATGCTTCATACAATACACTTCTTTGCCGATCATGCATCACATTTGCAAAGTTTAATGAAGTCTGTGCCACATTGAACGGATACGGAAAATAATTCAGTTTGAAAAGTAATGATAAAATGCTTTTTGTTGAAGACGAGCATTCAAAAAGTAAGTCGGTCATATATGCATATTTTGCACACTGGATACGACAAGAAAACAGAAAAATTTGCTGAAATTGAAAAATATGCGCTCGAGTTGAAGGCCGCTCTGCAAAACTGTCAATAGCAAAAAGTGTGCCAAATAGTCTTTTCAATTGATGCATTGCAAAATATTTAAAGGAGTCTCGCCCAGTAATAATGTTAAAAATGGGCTAAACTACACCATCAAAAACAGGCTTGAATAATACAATTTGCTGAGCTTTCAGCAGAAGCAAACGTCAGACTTTTCTTTCACAGGTACTGAAAGTTAAACGTCTTAGATACAACAATAATCTTCATTCCTGGTTTCTCGTCTCTTCACCTAAATCCATTTGCTTCTTTCATTTAATTTAGTTTTTGTATTCAACAGGTCTGATATTTTTTGTTTTCAACCCAGCATCTCCACAAACCAGAAAGGAAATTTCAAAACTATATTCGAAGCATTTTGGTTTCCGGTGTTCGTGACGCCACACCAAGCATCACGCGGAAAACGGAAATCCGCGTCACAATTACTCGTATAAGGCTTTGATCTGTTTTCAAAAACCTGCAGTTGACAAGCCGGATGTTGACAAGCTATAGGCTTGTAGATGATGCACACTCTTGCAAAAATGCATCGGAGAAAAACAGGAGAAAATGCCTGTTGTGTTTTTTAAACTTATACCTGCTGTCGCATCGCATGATGCAATCGTCGTATCGTCGCAAAGCTTCAAAGTAGATACTCGGAGATTGCAACAAATCTGCAGACAAAAACACAATTTCGTAAACGATTTGTGCTTGCTTTTTGCTGTCCAAATACTTTCATTTCACTGTGGCTATCTTGAAATTGTCATTGACATTGCGGTATAAAAGTGCCCTATCAAGGAAGTCCAAAAATTAGTTTGTTACGTGAAATCCAATTTCAGTAATTCTGGCTGTGGTGTGAAACCCATTGAATAGAAACTAACTGTGGTTTGATAACCTCCATGTATTAAAGTCGTCTTATCCTTTTTCAGTGACGAGAGAGAAGACTACCTCTACGGACAAAGATCAAGTAACACAATTAAATAAACCTTTGTACGTTTGCTAGACAGTTTTATTACAAAAGTATATTCGTTGTGTTCAACTGAGAGTCAAGTAAACATTTATACAGTGTATGCTTTTTAAAACATACCGTTTTTAAATCGTTTTCCAATAAAAGCAATACGAAATATCAAGGGAGGTGGTTGTCATGCGCTTATTAAATTTTAAGCTTTACTTCCGAAATCTTTAAACACAGTAAACCTCAGTTAATCCGGAGTCGATTTGACCGACGATTTTGTCCGGATTAGGCGACGATCCGGATTAACTGAAGATGGTTATTTCTAGCTTGACGTCATCTAAATACTGAGATATCGGTGGAAACCACTTAAATTGAGCACATTTACAACATCAGACTTTCCCAGAAGGATTACGAATTTATTGATGTATTTACAATGGCACATCATACTAGTAACCGCCATATCGAGGCAGTTATGAACAATCATAAAGTTCATAATTTCAAAGTAATTGGCTGCGAAGAAATCTGAGATTTTGTACTGACCCAGAGATTTCTGCGACTGGTCTATAGGCAGTTGTAAGCCACAGTTGTGACGTGCGCAAGTGAATACATTGCAATTTATTTTGCGGGAAACTAGTTTCGTGTATTTAACACATCTTCAGTTTGCAAGGTTCTAGTACGGTTAGCAGTAAAAAATATCAAATTTCCGCTCTTGCTTCGTGTTCCTAACAACAGTTCATATGTCCTATTTTTCAACTCTTGTTCAGTGTCAACATTTCACCAGCAAGTTTTCTTACTGCTTGCAGGACTGATGACGTGTTAAATACACGAAACTAATTTCCCGCAAAATAAATGGCAATGTATTCACTTGCGTACGTTACAACCGTGGCTTCCAACTACTGAAAGACTGATAGGTGCAAGTTTGAATCGTCGCAAAGGATGAAAGCAGAGCGAAGCAGGCAGATTCCTCAAGCTGGCCACGAAGGTATAGCGTTTTTTGTTATTGTTTTTGGTCTATGAGCAGTCACTCTATTTGGAAGGTGATGCCCTCCAGACATCTTACCGAGTGCAATACACTCGTGGATAATGCTCTACATACGCACACTCAACACGGATCAAAAAACTGAAACCGTGGTGCGGCGCGTGCCTTGAGCGGTATGTTCAACACGATATGCTATGCCCATGTGTGACATAATAATCTTCTCTACGATTAGTCGGATGTTGCGCTCAGATACGGTCGTTGTTATCATAATTCCATACGCTCGTTGGTGATCGTGAGCACGCTTGTGTTGCGTCTGAAAGCTCCCGATTCTTTCCCAGAGACCAGTCATTGCACTAACACAACAGCTTGGAGGTGGAAATGCAAAAAATCCGGATTACGAGATGTGAAAACAGTAAATTTATCCGGTATTGGCGAACATCCGGATTAAAAAATCCGGATAAACCGAAGATTTTTACAAAGATAAACGTTAAAAATCATTCGTACCACAAGTTTCATCCGGTTTTGGCGAAGTTCCGGAATAACTGAATCCAGATTAACCCAGGCCTACTGTACATTTTCAAGGAAAGAGACTTTTTGTCTTGAGCAATCCAGAATATGGCAAGAATTTATTTTAATTTTCTTTTCGATTGAAGTTATTCACGAAAAGTTAGGTTGTAACTGCATATGCAAATGTCATATTTAACTTAGCGGTATAGTTCAGATATTTTTTGAACTAAAACTCTGACTAAATAATCAAACACTAGTAACTTGCGCGCCCTTTTTTGTTTCTGCATCTTTATCACTTGCATTTTAAAAAAGTAAGTGTTGCTTTTACGATACTTTACTCTTGAAGTTTGGTAAACAATGCACGGAGTTTATGTAGATGCTTATTGCAAACAAAACAGCCACAATAATCGAAAACACTATTTTATTTAACGTTTCGGATTATACGTAAGTTTTCATCAGGAATAGATGAAATGCAACAGTTAGAAAGACAAAATAAGGATACAATTTGAAGGCATTCGTACTGCATTACGTCTTATACACCATTATGTGTTAANAAGCAGTAAAAGGATGGGTGAACCATCGGTGTTGAGANCTGGCTGGTGTTGCTGTATCAGAAGAGACTCGAGTAGGTGAAGTTTCTTCTGACCGGCGATGCTTCCCAATATTTCCGGTTGCTTGAAGTTAAAACGGTGCGTGGGTTGGCCAACAAATGCTTGCAAACTTCAGAACGTTGATCAGATTTGTGTTCGTTGATTCGGTGCTTAAATTTCGGCGAGTCTGTCCAATATAATTTGACCCACACGTGCATGTTAATTTGTAGACTATACTTGAGCGACGGAGATGATTCTGTTTGTCTTTATATGTAAAATATTTTTCAACTTAATACTTTCATGTACGAAATGAAACTGAAAGGGCATGATGGCATAACGGTGTACAAGCCTTTGCATTTCTCGCTGGACTTCTTAGGAAATTTCCCAGAGGCAGGGGAGACGTATGCTGGTGGTGGTTGTCATTGGCGTTTTTTCCGTGAACGAATTAAAGGAAGTTTCATTTTTCTTGTTGAGATGTTTCATGATGCAGCGACCAAGGTATGCTTTGAGGTATCCGTGTTTGGCAGCATGCTTTTAATTTTCATGAACCGTTTTGACTTCAAGCAACCGGAAATATTGGGAAGCATCGTCGGTCAGAAGAAATTTCACCTATACTCGAGTCTCTTCTGATACAGCAACACCAGCCAGATCTCAACGTCGACGGTTCATCTATCCCCTTACTGCTTTTTAACACATGGTGGTGTATATGACGAAATACAGTACGAATGCCTTAGAATTGTATCCTTATTTTGTTTTTCTAACTGTTGCATTTCATTTATTCCTGCATAGTGCATGATGGCTTACGCATAAGCCGAAACGTTGAATAAAATACTCTTGAAGTGCTAATCATTAAACAAATGAAACCTACAAAAGCCTGTTGCATTACGAAAACACATTGCATTGTACGTTATTTTCATTAAATGGCTTTACCACTTTGAGAAAACTGTGAGAAACAAAATATTTGCTCTAAAACATGTGTCTGAAGAAAACAAAGTGCCGGTGAAAACGACCCTTATTTTTATTCACGTCTACCGTTTCAAAAGGATTTGTTTTTAATACTGATGCTCTCCAAATTTTTCATTGTGAGCTGTGTGGTTGCTTGATGCTGGCCAACGATGCGCTCGGTCATTTGTGTGATCGGAAAATGACGTCATCTTCCTTAATGCCAAACCTGTCATAGGGGATTACTCTCAGCAAGTAGTTGGGAAACTTGGTTGCTCAAGNGGCANTTTTCTTGGAAAAGTACAACAANCAACTGTTGGAAATTCACGCCGATCCCATGCAAATATCAAAAGTAGGGTTCTGAACAACCTTAATGGAAGAAGCTTTCGGCGTTGAGGCTTTAATTAAAGGTAAACCCGTTCGTTTGTTTACACCCGCAGTGTTTTTTCCAGGTTACGACTATATAAGCAGTCATTAGCGGAGACCAAACACAATGATATCGTAGTCAATCAATTGAAAAGTGAATCTTTTACGCGAAACGTTTCCAAAGACATCAGCCAAGATGAGGATTCCCATCCATTTGGTAAGTTAGTCGCAGTAAGTTGAAAAAATAGCCTAATCTGGGGTGGTACCAGAATGTCAAAAGCAATTTAGTTCGCATCCAGATCGATCAGATAATTGATAAAGCAGGACGGACTATGTAACAAATGCGAAGCAGAAAATTTCCCATTACTTTATCGTTTATATATTTATGTACAAACCCCACCGGCAAATCCCGCGCAACGTCTTAGGTCTCTAGTACGAGTTATGTTGTTGTTGTGTTTAGTCTGGTGCTATTAAAGTGGATATAATGAGAGATAGCGTACCTTATCGCAATGGTCATGCAACGAGTTTTATTAAAAGTATCGGGCTGTCGCCTAAAAACAGCCAAACGTTTGCATCCACTGTTTTAACTTAAGCTAAATTAGAACAAGGATACCAAGACGTCTAACAAGCGGAAGAGTCTTTCTGACAGAACTTCAAATCGAGCTCATCTTGCCATGAGATGGGATGGGCTATCAACAAAGCGATCGGCGTATAGTTCAATTAATTTGTCTGCATCTCCACCTGCCCTTGGAAGGCAGAAAATGTAGCTGCCCCCCAAGAACATTATAAAAGTACTTTTTAGGCAAAAGTTTAATGAAAGTCCTCTCACATCAAGGAATATTCATAGCATACCTAAAAAGTAATGGACGATTCTTCCACTTGTTTTCCAAAATATTGTCAGGCACGTATGTTAAATTTGCAAGTGTCAACCACGTCGCATTTCTGAAGAAATGTTGAAATGTAAGCAAGACTTTCAACTTTCGACTAATTGTAGATTTTGGGGCGAAAATACTGCATTTTGGTCAAAACGTATTTTACTGGACAAATATTCTGCGTAGCCTTATCGATTGCCTGATTGTAACTCACGACAACGATAGGTTGTTACGTTAAGTGGTAGTGCCCCCCCATCAAATACGTACATCATTTCTTTGTTACGAAAAAAACTGTTTTGCTGTCACAATCTGCAGAAATCTATTATATTCCGGCCAAAATTTGTCCATCATTCTTTATACTTCACTCCCAGCAAAATACTAGCACCACATTGTTTGTGGAACGTGCTCACTTGCAATCTCGATACTGCCGCATCTTGTGTGAACTACAATGAAACATACAACTCTGGGTATATGTACAATTCAACGTGTTTTCCTCGTTTTTCTGAGTTGCACGATATATCTGTAGATGATGTGGGTTGTGTTAGTTGAGCTGCCCAAAGCAACCAACACTTATTGTAGATTTTCGCAACATCGGTCGGTTCCGGATGTATCATCGTCTGTGTCACCACTCAAAGTGACTCAACGCAAAGCACAGTTCATGAAACTGTGAAAAGCGAAACATGGAAACATATTTTAAATCACAACACGGGCTGTGCTCGTTGGTAAGATCGCCTGCGTGCTGATTTGGCGTTCGCATGTAAACACTCAGATTGCATTAGAGAATGATCCGGCCTTTATTGTTCATTTATGTGGGTGATTTTTTCTCTTGAGATGCCTTTCTGTTTTTCTCATGCTGTTCTTGTCAACATTTTCACGCAAAGTTTGCTTAAAATCTAGGTTTTTGGAAAATAATTGCAAATGTGTCCTGGAAAGCAAACGTGATCATTACGAGGGTTTTCCGAGATGGTGGAGCTCATCTTTACGATGCGACAATACTCGGAATGATCTGTATTTGCTTATTGCCGCCAACGACGAGGTTTGTCGTGGTCTTCCCGATAATCTTTTGCACTGCTCCCATGCTAAGCACACCAGAGAAGATCTTGATGAGCTTTAGTAGCAAGCAAAAGCCACTTTGCCAACTGGCAACCGCAGAACTCTACCCAACAAGACAGGGAACCAGCAAACAAATGACAAAAGCGCGTTTGGGTCTGATGCTTAAATTAGTGTTTTTTAGTTTATCCAGCCATGCGAAGCCTTATTTCTTAGCTTGATGGTCACTAACTGCTCAGGCGAAAAGTCCTTTTCAAGATTCAAAAAAATTATAAAGAATTGAAGGGTCGCAATGTTCCAGAAGAGGTTGTCCACACTAAGCATTCGGAACATTGAAAGTGACAAACTTAGGCTAACGAATTGTAATGAATTCTTCAGGGTTGTCCATGGGACATATTTATCTGTCCCATCCCATAGCAATTTATGCCTGTCCCATCCCATGGGATTGCCATGACATTATTATAATATTAATATGGAATACAATTCAATTAAAATTATTAAATTTATGAAAGTTTAGGTTTAGTATCTACTAAATAGAACTACATGTACAAAGAGACATGCAAAACGACAAAATTTATTGACTTTAAAATTCAGAAGTATAGTCTAAGTATGACAATTCAGTAACATTCTGACACTCTC
>JGI24159J19872_10008501_pt1 | contig 13438 bp, 7 predicted proteins | sample Ectturendosymbi4_FD_19872 | JGI IMG/M metagenome (IMG submission 19872) | reverse complement strand
GGGACAGTCCCGGTTTTAAGGGCTTTGTCCCGGCGTCCCGGTCAGTCAACCAAAATGTCCCGGTTAGGCATTCAGTCAGCCAGGATAGTCCCACACAGTGGAAGTGGCGTAGCGAGGCTAAGTGCCGCACGGGGCCGGCCAATAAAGTGTCGCCCTTTCCACACCTCACGTTTTCTTACAATAATTTAAAATGTATAAAGATCAACGTTAAATCTATCAACACTTGCACGGGACCCTCTGAATGCCCGGAAGCCGTTCAGATAAAGGTGAAATAGCCCTAAAACCGGCTCTTGTTGAGAAGCGCTGGCTTGCAACTTTCATCATGATCTGTAAACTTGGTCTAGTTCAGGGGCGTGTAGAGGTCTTGTGATGCTCGGGCCCCGGGGAAACTCCCCTGATTCTATACCCCCTATCAAATTCTAATATTGAGGAATGTAAAAATACAAGCACAGCAAAACTACCTGCCCAAACGCTTGCCACGTGCAAAAGCATTACGCCCCAAAAGCTTCACCTCAAGTGAGAGTAAAGAAGCGAAAGAAGTTGTCCGAGTCACGTACCACGTTACGCAACAACAGAAAGGCACTTGAACGTTGTAATAATTTTGCATGGCACTTTTGACGAGAAAAAAAGTGAAATACGTTTCTGATGCTGGACGTTTTAACAGCTTCGAACGATGTTCATTCTGAAAAATTTTGTGTTTTATTTTGATCTTTTTTGCAACAGATGAAAGCGAGTAATCGATCTATGATTGCAGTATTGCAAACTTTGCAACAGGCTTTTCTTGAATCAACAGGATAGGCAGTAGTTAGCACCGAGCTAAATTTCTAATTCTGAATCTTGCATGCATACATGTCGAAGCTTTTAACAATACTGTATTGCTTTGGCTTACCAAGGAGTTTTTTTTACCAGACATTATTACTTACCGACACCGGCGTAACTGAACCAGTTGGACATATCATATGTGTCGGGAGAAAAAAACATATCCTACCAATGTAATCTTTTAACTTAACGCGCTCACAATGCACATGACAGAAGCAAATCATTTAAAGCTTCACCAAGCCATCTAATTACTTACTACTACGACGAAATTATCTCCTTGAAGCAGCTTTGCTGCGTCATTATAAAAATTTCAAATGATTGAAGGCAGCTGGTTGTGCCTGGTGCTGGTTTTGCCCAATTTAAAGCCTTTTGAAAAAGATAATTATTTTATGATGAAGACGATGTAAGGTTTTCACCTCCAAAAACTGTTGAAACATTTTTTTCCAGGAATTTGTTACCTGCTAAACTTGCCCAACGGTTTTCAAAATGCTGCTATAAAATCAGCTCACTGCTAGTTTGGAAAATTTACAGCTAACAGTGAGAAAATCCGAAGATTTGGCAGCAAATCAGCTAAAATGGCAACTCTGCCATCTCGCTTCAAGAACGTCATTTTCCAACACCATTACGTCATACAAAAAAACAGCAGTTCTATTGAAACTGAGCAAAGATAACTTTTCCGGGTTCTTAATTTCAACCACCAAAATTTAATATTGATAAGCCCACCTGATGACCATGCTACAGCTTGTGGCACTTATTGAAAATATCCCACTGAACAAAATAATATGACGCATGCCAAGAAATATTTGTTGCCAATGCCTAGTTGTCAGGTGATGTAATGATGTGCCGTTGGAGTGTTACTAAGCATCGAACGATAGGAGAAAAAAGATTAAGCTAGCTTTGACTATTTACCGTGATTTCATACAGGGCCTTTTGTATTAAATTTTGAGTGGAGGGGCAATATAAACCTCGAACTACCGGATCAGTGACGTTTGCTAGTCTGCGGTCGAATGTCATTTCTTTGCTTTGTTCAAAGGATTTTTGACTGGGTTGAGTGAAGTGGCTTTGGCTGGAGAGGAAGGTGGAGGGATTGGAGGAAAATTTACCCGAAGTATGTTAAAAAAGCCCTGATTTCAAAACAAACAGTGGGGCACTTTAACAAACTGGATTTGACCGATACTTTAGAGTAAATATTCAATCAATCTGCTTACTTCACAGCCACATTTCCTATTTTTTAAGGCCAGCCTACTAGTCTGGGGCTTCTAACAACAAAAACTGAAGAGTTAGAACTTTCAAAAATTTATTTACTGTAAAAATAATAAAGAAGAGTTAAAACTATCAAACTACTTTCATAAATTAATTTTCAGTCAACAAACTACCGGCCCCCAGAAGGTTCCGCCCTGGGCCCGGAGCACCCAGGGCCCCTCCCTTGCTACGCCACTGGTCCTACACTTGGTACATCAGCTCTCATTGAGAGAATTTGTTCTATCTTGAATAACATGCGGTCTGATAACAAAAGCAGAATGTGAAAGCTCTTATCACCAGTAAAATGAATACTGACTTTCCTCGTGTGATTTTTACGAGAAAATAAAATCGAACAAAGACTTCTTGAAGAAAGTAATTTCTACAGAAAAGTATGATTGGCCAAATATGTAAATTTACAAATACTTAAACATTGTTTTGTTTCTTAGTAAAATGCATTATTTCCGTTTTGCTTGGTACCTCAACTACAGGAGTAAAAAATGGCTACATGCTCAGTAAGATATGAACCACATTATCTGATAGGCTCGTTCTTCTGAAGCGTCCCGGTTTTCAATCACAAAAATATGGTATGCCCATATATATCCAAATGACATTTTTGAGGTAGATAAAATTTTCTTCAAAAATTTTTTTCAGAAAAATCAGCCTTCCATACCAGATTCCCGACCCGACTAACCTAACCAAGAATTTAACCTAACCTTACCTACCATAATAACCCAGTTTGGGTATGTCCTAAATTGATGTGGTAAAAATAATAATTGTACTCATTGCAATTCCACATTTCATTTTTCTGCTCACAATCAAGGACAAATCAGAAGACTATTAGTAAGTACAAGAGCATGCACTCACTTATCAATAACTGTTGTGAAACTCACTTTCACTTATTACGCATAGTTTTACGCTCATTAATAAGACATAACACTACTGAATTGTTTTTATTTTTCTGCTGCACTTAGAATATAAAATAGCACTCAACAAAATTCTTAACTAAAAGCACATCTTACGACTAACTGACGCAGTGGTTCCCAAGCTTTTTTGTCCGCAGAACACTACAAGGTTATTTTAAGTGGACAAGAAACCCCCGCCAGAACTGCCAAGTAAACAAACGTTTTTTTCACCCAAATTGCCGTTATTGAGCCTTCGTACTGTAAACAAAATTATGCATAATAAAAGTAACCGTAAAGAATAAACAATTCGACAAGCACGTCTTAGTGAGAGCAATGTATTTGTTTTCTGGACTGCAACAATTCTGAAAAGTTTGGCTTAAAAGCTGATAGTTGAGTTCTTATATCTGATGTAGCGTCCAGTCTGGCGCGATACTTGGTCTTCGTTTGCGAATATCGAGAAAAACCTGATTCACATGAGTATTGTGACGACACTACGCATCACCAGTGAGCAAAACGGGGAAAAAGGAAAGCTAGATCAAACGATTTCGCGGCTACCACACGCCCAAAGGGTTAAAGGACATATCAGCAGTTTTTGCTTAAAACTGGAAAGTATACCTCGTGGAACCCTTTAGATTTGTCTATGAAACCCCAGGGTTCCGCGGAACCCACTTTGGGAAACGCTGAACTAAAGTCGTAAATCGAATGAGTTTAGCGTGAGCAAGCTTAGAGTTACTTGAATGAATGTAAACAGAACTGTGACGTGCTTGATACGATTTAATTCTTGTTATCAGTTAACATTTTAATTAACTCGATATCTGCCGACTTTTCGTTTAGTATTGCGTTTATTCTGTTTTAAGTCTGTTATCAAAAAGTATACCAAATAATGGCGATTCACATTTAAGCAGTATGTACCAAAATGTCAAAACTTGCATCTTGGAAGTATAAACTATAAGGTACCAGAATTGATAGTAAACTAACAGCTGACATTGTGTATTGTGTAAGGTCTTCACTCACACATGCAACGCGCTAGACTTCAAACATNCATCGCAGTAACAAAGAACACACAAATACATGAAAGTACACGAGGATATATACGTGGCGTTTGTGCCAACACTGGCAGTATTGCCTTATAACACGATGACTTATTATCTTAAGCTAAAATCTGATTACTTTCACCATTGTTGAGAGACTTGACACCACTTAACAAATTTACAACTTCCTTCGGGGTTATCTGCAGGACCGATGCTCAAATGACGTGGATACCGCATGCGTATCGGAAACCAAAATCAAGTAAGCGGATGGAATACCTTCATTTTTTAGACCTTGGAGTACTAACGCGTTAGTGAGTGTTGGCCAGAGCACACGCAAAAGAATAACTACTTTTATGCCAACGAAGCAATTTCAATGAGTGAACACAAAGCGCCTATTTAGTCCCAACTGGTGATGATGGTTACACTTTTTTCCGACTTAGGAATTGGGGGCCCTAAATGTGGGGGTCCCTGGCTGTAGCCCAGTCAGAACCACCCTTAATCCGCCACTGCCTTCAGATGAGTTAAATATGTTGCAGGGACTTTACCCCAGGTCAAAATTGCATAGTGGAGATGAGGATAAATTAGAGAAGTAGACTTTTCGTAATATCTTGATATCAGAAATCGCGGGTGAAGCTTGAAGAGGGCGTGGCATCCTTCAGCTACTTTCTTTTCAACTGAAGCAATCTGTTCTTTCCATGTTAGATTGGAATCAATTTTGGTGCCTGAGTATTTAGTGGAGTTAACTTGCTCTAATAGAACGTTGCGCCAGCATCAAGCATTGTTGCAATTTATGTTTATAGTTATAGGTGGGTTATGGTTGTTGAATAAAATACTTTTGTTTTAGATAGATTTAATGTATATGTAAGTTTAGTCTTTTGCAACCAACTGAATACTGGGTTTAATTCGATATTAGCTTTTTTCTCCAAATTGGTAGGATCGTTATCGGAAATAAATAATGCTATGTCATCAGCAAATATATTACAAACGAAATTTGAAGACAGGGGGAGATCATTAATATACTGCAAAAATAGTACAAGGACCAAGAGTCGAACCTTGCGGCAAACCACAAGTGATTTGCATTTTATCAGACTGAACTCCATTCGCATAAACGAATTGCTGTCCATTCTGTAAATATGGTGTAAAAAGATTTTGATTTTGTCTGGTACAGGGGACACCAACCTTTGTGAAACTGAGAGCTACTTCTCGGGTACCAGTTAACGCGAAGGGCTATCAATTTGATACACGATTCTGAACAAAAATTTTGCTCAATTTACCTTTATATTATTATTAATGATATTAATCTATAGGAAGATACTCATCATCTTGATGCTATTTTCAAAACAGGCCCGCGGGCGACCAAATGTGTCCTCGCGGGTGACCTGGTGCCCGCGGGCACCGTATTGGTAACCCTTGGTCTAGTAATATTGTGATTTACAGTATCAAATGCTTTTTTTAAATTATGAAAAATGCCATATGTGTATTGTCCAGAGTCATTTAGACGTAATATATAGTTATGAAGTTGGTTTAAAGCTAGAAATGTAGACAGTCCAGAACAAAAGCCAAATTGGTGGTTTGTAATTATGTTGTTAGTATCTAGGAAGCTGACCAAGTTTTTATGCATCATGTTTTTCAAATATTTTGGAAAAGTGTGATAAAATGGATATTGGTCTATAGTTGAAAGCGATACCTTTAGCACCAGATTTAAAAACTGGAATAACCTTGGCAAGTTTCAATTTATCAGGAAAGACTCCATTTTGAACGCAGTGATTAAATATATCTGCTAAATACTGTAAGTACATGCGATATTTTTACTCAACTTCACTAATCTGACAGGAATATCATAAGAGTCAGTAGACTTTTTGTCATAGAGTAAATTGATAAGCTTCAGTATTTCTTCTGAACAAGTTAGAGTTATAAACATGGAAGAACAGATTTGTGGAGAAGGAGATAAAGAAGTATCAGTTACAGTGGGAGGTATGGCACTGGCAAGTGATGGGCCAACTGATTTAAAAAATTGATTTAAAACTTGGGCAACAGAATGGTTGGGAGGAAGAACGGACAGTTTTTTGAATAACTAGTTTGGAATTGTCAATAGAGTTTTTACCAATTACTTTATTGATTGTTTTCCAAGCTTCTCTTGGAATATTGGAGTTCTCTGACAGTTGGATTATGTAATAACTGAGTTTAGCTTTCTTTTTCCAGTGAGTTAAAATGTTGTTAAATTTTTTGTATTTTTGAAACTCAGCAGCAATCCCACTATTCATTGCTGTTTTATAAAGTTTGCTTTTAGTTTTAATACAATTTAGCAAACCTTTTGTTATCGTAGGTTTTGAGGCCAGCTCGGTCAATTTCCTACTTAATTTAATTAATGGCAAGTGCACGTGTTTGTGAACCCGAAGTCGATCAGTATTTGACTACAACGGGAAAGACTCTTATCTTATTTTAGGATGATTAAATGCAGCTGCTTTGGTTATTTACAACTGTATCAAAGGAAGAAGAGATTTGTGAAAAGCGCGTTTCACCAGCGGAATAAAGGAAAAACATAGGCTAATTGAGCTGATAGATTTCTCGGTAGCAAAATATGATCAACCCCTGCAGTTAAGAAACACTTCGTCGTGAGCGTTTTATATTTTCAATGAGAACTTAACCACAGCCAAGGACCAGGTGGATTGACTACATCTCTGACCTTGTTTGGTCCCGTCTTGGTGTTGAGCCAGTAGAACTATCTGAGATTGCCGTTGATCGTGAGGTATTTCGAGTTTTTCTAGTGCTGCTGATAATTGCGACCCCAGGAGAAAAGTGGGCACGCAACTAAATAAATCAACTAATGCTTTCCTTAATTTCAGCAACGTCCTATCTTATTTTTACACCCAAACAAGGTTTTTGATAACATAGCGTTAAGCTGGTATTGATGTTTGTTTTTATGTCATATTCTTCTCTGTTGTTGTTGTCAAAAACAATGTTTCGGCCATTCAAAGTTGACCTTTACTGTTAAAATAGCATTTTTACTTGGAAAAACATTTCAACTCTGAGGGATGCAGACTACCCAGTTGCGCAAGAATTGTCATGGGCAAATGGGCACTATTAGGCAATGGCCACCTTTGAAATGTTGGTGATAAGTAGGGCTGGGTTAAAGTAACAAAAATTTATTACTTAAGTAATAAGTAATGTCTATCAGATTACTTAAGTAACTTAAGTAATTCAAGCAAATCAGGAAAATCGACGTTTAGACTTAAACATTCAAACACATCAAGATCATTGCAATTTTTAAATACCTAATGGGCGGTTAAGACAAAATTCGCACCTGTTGGCCGCGATTCAATTTAATAGAATGAGCTTCTAGATCTAAATCGTAAACCCAATGACAATCAACAATTTTGGCTCACCAAGTAATCTGCACAGGCAAGAAATCTATTCGCCTAAATGGCTAATCATTGCAGATTGTGCTGGGAGTTTTTCAGTTCATGTTACTTTTTCATTAAGTTTTGAAGCTTCAGTGAATGCTTTTAGTTGAGTAAGGTATATTTCGAGTTTTAATTGTCGCAGTTGTTGTTGTGTGATTTTCCACTACAGCCTTGAGGTTGTTTGCTTTCTCTGCCCTTGTTTTAGCCTTTCAACGTTTCACCTGTTAGCATTGCTTGCAGATGTAAGGACTGATGATGCGTAGTTTCGCGTGAAATCGATTTCATAATAAAACTTTGTGATTGATTCCTTGCTTGTTTCACCTATGGAGTGAAGTTGCTTTGCTTATTTTATGTGTAATGAATAATGATGCATGTCATGTATAATATCGCGTTTACAGAAACAGACGTGAGCTTCTAAAATCTTAACTTTTCTAAAAGCAAATTACTTGAAATATCAAGTAACGGTAAAATTACTTACCGTAAATAAGTAATAAGGAAAGGTTTTCAAGTAATTAATTACGTAATTACTTTTCAAGTAAGCAATCAATTAGTAATTAAGTAATTACTTACTTGAACCCATCCCTAGTGATAAGCACAATAATAAATTTTCTCATTTCGTGGGATCCAAGATATTGTTTTGCTGTGATCAAGTGTTTTATGTTGGCACTAAAGTAGTTAGGTCATTGAACCGACTTCCATACAAACATCAGCTGTGAAGATAGACAAGCTATGTTTGCTGAATTCCTAAGAGCAAACGTAACGAAAGCAAAAACAAAAATGACAACATACCGGATCATTTTTCATGAGGTCAACAAGGTTTTGGGCTTGGTCAGGAATGTTTCTGTTGAGAATGAAGCAGGTCAGTGTAGAGATCAACAGTCACCAAAAATTGTGAAAGCAAAACATTCGCAACAAGAGACACAGAACCGATAATGGCATAACGGGGTTCAAGTGGAAGCATGAGGCAACGAAAACTTAAAAACACATCAGCGAAAATATGTGAAAATGAAATAATGGGTGTTATTATCAGAGAAGTAAAATTATTTAAGACACTTTTTTAGCTATTCTACTTGAGAGGCACGTCTGCCACACTGCTTGGTTTGCAAACGTAGGAAAAGACAATATATTTGCAAGTTTTACCTCAGTTTGTGAAAAACATGAAGTAGATAAGCTGCATTTATGACATCGACATGATTTCAAACTCAAAACGAGAAAACTCAAAGCTTTACTCAATCATGTCCCCAAACTCATTGCCTGACTTAAAGTTGTTTGAATTTATTCGTTCATCTGATCCTAATTTTTTACCTTTTCCAAGACGCATCCTGTGCCGAGTCTATTTTTTCAAAATAGAGAACTTTTATGCTAAATTCTTGAACCTTCAAACGACTCATGAATATCTACTCAGGCATGAATTCAAACAACAGAAGCAGGTGTTGTCATGTTTTCCACTGAAATAATCGGAAACTGTTTTTGTCAATTTGTTAATTACAAACGCTTCATTACCCTATTTTTTACAATTTCGTTTTATATTGTTCATTTCAAAATGGAATGCTGTGCTGAAGCTGCTAAACCGACTTGATTTTTTCCCACCGCGCAATTAAAAGTCCAGCCTCAATTTGATTCTCAAGAGCATCAACTTAATTTTTAACATTGCCTCCTACATACCTGAAAAAATGTTTGGAAATTTTGTCATTTAACCGGAATGTGGACGGCTGCTGCGCCAAAAGCGAATTTTCTGGCATAATGTTTATCGAACTTGGGCGGGTTAAGAAAGCATTGCCTTAACAACTGCGTTTCTTGAACTTGATTCTTTACAAAAAATATTTATTGGCAATTGAAGTTGATATTTCAGTTGGCAAAAAATGCATGGTAGGCTGTCGCTGCAGAATCTCAATGAAATTGCTGTATCGGATGTATTTATTACTTTTACACCATTTTTCAAAACAATGTTTCTTGAAAAATAATCACAAGGGAAATACACGAATAGACACTGGAAGCAGTACACAACTTGGATTTTTTAAGGAAGACATACAGCGATGAACACATTTACGTGAAAAACATCAGTGCGGTGTTGACCAATACAAGTTGGTAAACAGTCAATAACCTAAGGTGCACTTTTCAAGCCATTTTTAACAATATATCTCTTATTTCCCTGACCTCACTTGCCTCATAACATCAACGCTTAATGGTACTCCCAAGGACGAATTCCTGCTTCATCAGAAATTTACAATGTTTTTTTTTTCAACTCTAGACATAGGCTTTCATAATGGCAAGTGCTACTGCAAGCGCTTGGCAATTCAATGAAAATTTGTCATGTCACAAGTTACTGAATACACTAGAAATTGATGTCTAACAGAGGTCCATTATTTGGCAGGCTTGTCCATGGGACAGTTTTGTCTGCCCCATCCCACTGCAACTTGTGACTGTCTCATAAAATCCCATGGGATTCCCAAGAAACTAGTAATTCATAGTAAATGATATCATGTCTAAAGAGTCTAGTTTCTACCGAGCAATGGTTAAGTGCCCCAAACGCCCAATCAGTGGAGCCAATGAAAATTGGGCGACGCTTTTTTGGTTGTCACCTAAAGCGCTTTTTAAAACGCTTTTTTGGTTGTCACTTAAAAAAGGCCACTGCAACATACTTATTTTCAAGGCTTCGCGTCATTATCGCCGTGGCATTGAGCCTCTACGCCTAATAGTCACTGTGTCGTGAGAATATATGGCAATAATGTTATTCAACTTTTGAAAATTCCTGCTAAATGGCATTAAAATTTATTATAATGAGACATGGGACAAATTTCCAGTCCACTACCACATCCTATGGGACAAATTCCATGGATCCCATGGAAATCCCATTCCCACGGACAAGAAAGGTACGTGGGATATGGGTGCCGAATTCAACCTTACAAGGCCGGCCTTAGCAAGTGCGAGGCCCGATTGGAAGTAATTTTGCGGGGCCCCACTCAGTGGTGTGTACAGAAATTTGAGGAGCATCAGGTCACAATGATAGAAATCGGTGATGTGAAAGAGTGAGGTCCGAAAGGACGACCTACCGCTTCACTAGTTGGCAGTGGTCTTGCAGTGAACTTATAAAGCTGTGTCCCATTACTCTCGTTTCGGGGAAAATTTATGTTGTGATTGTAGGGCTAAATAGTCCTTAGCATTGCAACTCATTACACCTGGCTATTTAGCAAAAGCGTTTGCCTTACTAAATACAATTTAAAGTGTGTTGAAACGCACGAGAAACATTTTCACTGTGGTGTGACTCTTGTAGAGCTTTTTCTGGATTTTCTAAGGTACAGTAGTTCTGCTGCTACATTCTTGTCCAACGCATTTCTCTTTTTCTGCTTCGGCTTTTTTTAGCCTTAGCTTTAGCCCTCGTTTGAGCGCCACGTAAAATTTTTGGCCTATGTCTCTTGGTCTTTAACTCATGTTATTAAGCTAGTTGCAGAACCAAACCAACATATTTTGAAATCAATAACCCAAACTCTGTTGTTACAACCAAAAAACAAAACACCAGTTTAAGACCTGCCTGTTAGTATATACTTTATACTTAAATAATAGTTACAGTACAGCACAGCACCGGTAAAGAACACAAACCGCTGATTAGAGCAGGTTTTCAATGTCCCGGAAAAGTTAAAAAATTGTTCTGTCTTCTAACACGGAAAAAATATATATTGCAGATCTCCCAATAACTATAAACCTACTTTTTAGAAATTTTTCAAAACAGGCAAGTACTTTCGTAGCATTGGCCTACGAGGCGGGGATGGGGCAGTTGCCTCCCAGATTCAGGAAAGATTCAAAAAAGTTTGCGCAAAACTGCAGAATCATTGCCCTGCAAAACTTTCCTGTTGAAGATTGTATGTTAGTGGCGTAAACATTCGGGCAAATCGAAAATTTATCCCCCAAAAGCCAAAGGTCCCGTACGCCTACGTTTAGTAGCCTCCAAAACTTTCAGGAAGGTCATCGCACCTTTTCAATTTTTCCAACTTTCAATTTGTTAGACTATATCTTAGAAATTACGACGCCGATCTATTTGAGATTGATGCCATAATCCTTGTTCCGGTAGTACTTCATAATGCAACTTTCACCACAACAACATCATGAGGCTTAGCCTACTTCGCTTGGACGTATCTATCACTTCTTTTTCTTTGCAAATGGCTTTACTGTTAAAATTCGAAACGAAATTTTCTGTTACATTTTCAGGAACCATGTTTTTTTGCAGACGGGTAATAGTCATTCAGTTCACATAATTAAAACTAGGTTTATTTCAAACGTTTTCGCCAATCTAAGGCTGCCTCTCTACGAGAGAGAAATTGAATAAGACTGACTAAGCAGTATAGAGTTTGGTGTATTGCCCATGCGTTGAGGTTGCTTGCGAGGAAGGTCGTCTTGCATATAGCAGCACACATTCGCAATTACGAACTACGGTTAACCTTCAGAAGACAAATAGCAGTAACTATTGAAACAGCAATAACGATCAAACCATATCTTGCAGCAACTATTGAAACCTAATCTGCCAAATATGAAACGATCATTACCGCAACAGAAAACAGCTTCAAAACTTAAGCCCTCTCTGTCCCAACCAAACTGCTATTGAAAAAACATAGCCTATGCTACAAAACGCATTGTTTTATTGAAAAACTTAGCTACACCTTACTGAAAAACAACTACCATTGTTACGATGAAAGAACGAATTTTAAGGGCCTTATAAACCGCGCAGTTAACTTTGATTTTCGTTGGCAACGGGCCCCACACTTAAAAATACTGTGGATCCAAGCGCCGGCGCTACACAAGCAGCTTCGATTGAAAGTGTAAGTTTGCGAGGCTAGTAGTAGGCGTAGCGCAGAGCCCCTTTTGGCGCCGGGCCCGATTGGAAGCAATCGGTCCAATCGGCCAAGGGCCGGCCCTGCAACCTTATGCGTATAGTTTGCAGCTTTCTGCGGTTCTGTTGTGGTCCGAAATTTTTAGCATTACATTCTAACGAAATCAATCACACATAAGCACACAATGTGCATGCTACATCTTGTCCCATTACATTCTAACGAAATCAATCACACATAAGCACACAATGTGCATGCTACATCTTCTCTACATCTTGTCCCAGAAGCAATACAAATGCATAATAACTGGCGCATCCGCTGAAATTGGCTGAATTCTCAAAAAAATTATAGTTCTCATTGTCGTAACACTTTGGGCAGGTGTCAAAAATCTTTATGGTTCTATTTTACAGCATGCATATTCTATAAAATCAAGTACCAGCAGTCATACAAATCAACAACTTGGTATGGTCGTTGCTGCTAAGCGATGCACAGTATTTAATGTTCTACATTCAGAGATCTAATCCTAGTAAACATTTTACTGATTACCGCGACCTTGCTTCGCATTCAAATGAAATAAGCATACGCGTGGTGCAGGTAACATGGATTGTTCAATATTGAAAAGGTTCGTTTGTGCAAATGCAGCTCGATTTAGTATACCCGTGCACCATCATGGTGGAACCTCTTGTCCTTCTATATTCGAATTTTAAAGCGCTGCTTTCAAACGTGCCACCGCACGGTTATGCATGTATACAGCATATAACAAAATCGTCTAGCTTCTGCAAGATTTTATTTAATGCGTTTTTGCTTGGATGGTGAATCAGTGACTGTGCGAGCTCTGCTGATTATTTTGTGTACATAAAAGAATTTTACCAGAATTATAAAAGCAATTTTAATTAGTGCAAGAAGTTTTCCAGATCATTTAATGAAAACAAATGTTCCAAACGCAGTTACTTTCTGTCACACGACAAATACCCAGATAGTGTGTCGTCGTTGACAACGGCTGCATGGTATTGTACTGTAACTTCACACTCAGCCCCATGACCCACAACGCGTAGCCTAATACTCCCAAACTGCTTTTTTTTCGCTGAGACATTTCGGTCATTTTTTGCTGAGACATGTTGGTGTTACGGTAAAAAGTATTATTTTATTTGGCTTGTGGGCCAAGATACCTTTTCCGCATTTAGCTACATCCGAAATACCTACATGGGTTCGTCCAT
>JGI24159J19872_10008499_pt1 | contig 13438 bp, 13 predicted proteins | sample Ectturendosymbi4_FD_19872 | JGI IMG/M metagenome (IMG submission 19872) | reverse complement strand
CTCGTAGCAATTTTTATTGCACAAACCTCACAACATTTACTGCTGTTCTGATCCTCGTGTCGTGCTTCTTTGTTTGTTGGCTCTTAGATGAGGATGAAATAGGCAAGAAATATAAATGCGTTTCAGCTTGAAATTTTTCCAAAAATAGACTACGACACCATTTTCACCATGAAACAAGGGCCAAACCAAGGGCTGTTGTTTCAGAGGATTCCTCACTTTCTTAGATCTTGTGCAATTTTCGTTCATGCACAAACAGTTACTCATGAACTGATGCAAAGCGATTTTGTTCACAGCGCTTTCGTACACGAAAAGGTTGTTGGTTTCTTTAGTCTCCCTGGTGATCTTGAGTTTCCTGCCACCGAGGGTTTATAGTAGAGATATACTGCAATCGTCCGAGAAAGTCATGCTAGATCATAATTTCGGGTTGCCGCGGTGATGATTGTGTTGAGCTGAAAAAAAAAGTTATGGATGTCACTGACGAGTTTACGCCACTTTAATGTTTATATTATGTGAAACAAGTTACACTGGTTCGATTACTTTTTGTTTCTCACAATACGAGATGAGATTAAACTGTTAATATGAAATGAATAAAAGCTACATCGCATAATCGCATGGAACAAAACAGATCTAATGCATCTGAAAATAGTTCATTTGATATACCTGAAAATTTTTTATACTTATATAGTTAAGTTCTAGCTGAAAATATTATGCAATTAATATACCTGACATTCTACGAAGAGATGTACCTGAAATTCTTCTATAGTTATTGTACCTGAAAATATTTTGCATGTTTCATATGTCTGAAAATAGCTTATTGCCTCAAGTGAATATTCCTTTCATCTGCGTTTTGACTATTCCTTTCATCTGCATTTTAATATCACTTCTTTGTGAATATTCCTTTCATCTGTGAATATTTCTTTGTGAATATTCCTTTCAATATTCCTTTCATCAGTGAATATTCCTTTCATCTGCATTTTAATATCACTTCTTTCCTCTCCGAAGGCAAGTTCGGCTCGGCTCGGATCCGATGTCGGACGATGCGAGGGCGGCCGTTTCAAAGCAAAGAAGGGAAGCCGAGCGCTACTACAAGTTCGTGAAGCGAAAAGATCCGAGCGTTGACGAAGAGCTGCTTCGGCAAAGATCGAAGAAAACCTTTCAGCGCACGAGGAGAAAAGCAAATCAGGTTTTTGACTGATAGTTTGTTGTTTTGCGAAACATGCGTTCGACGAAGAATAATCAATCACTTCGCAGCAAATTCGCACAGATTTCCTCGCCCCTGAAATACGAGATGCGTTGTTACTTGTGCCTTCAAGGGAGAGCCACGTCTCCTCTAAACAGGACGAAAATCAGTCCGACCACTCCTGTTTGCAGTTAGAATGCTTCAGAAGCTCTTATCTGGTGCTTGCACGCAAAGTCTTTTTCTATAGCCGCTTAAACTTATCCTGGGCTGATGACGTTTCTGCTTCAAGAACTAACTTATTCAGCTGTTTCGATTGTTCGCTAGCAATGCAAACAGCGTTGCTTGGACTTCTGCAACGAAGCAAAAGCTTATGGGAACCTGAACAAAATCCATTCAGTCAACCTTGCCACGCTCTGAACAGTCAGCATAGATAGTTACGTTAACGTCGAAAGATCAGTCTAAACATGGCGGTCTGCTGCTATTAAATTTATGTTTAAAGAAGAACGAAAAAGGTTTCCACTCAAAACTAATTCTGGTTTGTAGCACCGTGTGTAAAGCTGCAGATTTGTAAACGCAGAAGGTGGATTATACCGGAAATGGTAGAAAATACTTTTCGAATTCGGTGAAAATTACTCACCTTCCGCGCTGAGATTCGTCGAAAATCCTGCAGTCTATCTTAACAACCAATATCCTAATCCCTAACAGCAAATGCGCAAGCTTCATCTCTAACCGTAGTCATCGTTTGCTTCAGGTTCCCGGCGAAGCAGCGAGCTTCGACTTGTACAAGAACAAGTTCTGGTCGGTCCGGCACCGCGCGCTCTTTCGCTTCCAACAAGCTGCTCGGACCGTGCTCGTCCGGAAGAGGGCGGAGAAGAAGACCGCTCTGCTGCGGAAAATGATCGAAGAGTTTCGGAACGGGAATGGTGAGCTGAGAGAGGATGCCAAGTGACATTTTGTCCATTTTTGCCGTAAACTTAACGCGAATAATCTGGTCTTCGCTCAAAAGGCTACTCGTAAATTGTAATATTTGCGGAAAGTACAAAAGCAGCAGCAATTCTGAAAAGATTAAGAAAAACTCAGCCCGAATGTAAAGTGATTTATTTTTAAACCATGAGGTTTGAAACAGTTTCCCTCACCAGGTGGTTCGTAGTTGCGCGGCTAAGATATGAACCTCCCCGCAAAAAGAGGCATTCCTTATCGTGTATCACACCCACTCCCCACCACAGGGGGGGAGCGAAACGTCTTTCCCTAAAAGTCGTAAAATTTCACCGGGAAATCTTCTCTTCAGCTTGGAGGAAATGTCAGGTCCACTTACGTGAATGATCTGATGTTGATCTGAATAATTTGATTTATGAACCTTACCCTCATCCCCCAAAGGGAGACACACATTTCTTTACCACGTATGGCAAACACTTCCTATCACAGTGGAAGCAAAACGTCCTGGCTAGAAGTTGGAAAACTTGACAAGGAAATATTTTGTTTATCTATACTGCTGGTTGCTACTTTGGTGAATTTTTCATTTTTACAAACTCTTTCACTTATATGCAGCGTCACAATCGAAACTAACAGAAGCCAGCATCAGCGACGCCACCATCACCCCATCTCAGTTGGTGTTCAAGGTAAGATATCTTTCCTTAAAAATTGCAGTCGCCTGAAAAGGTGAAACGTTCTGCAAAAATTCAGAGCACGCATATATGTGTTGGTCAATCACTTAAAGCGACGATCATATTTAAACTGCATGACTTTGTTGGATTATCTCAAAACTTTGCTCAATCTGCGTTTCATGACAGAAACAACTCCCATAGTTTTAGAATCTTTTAGAAACGTTTCACCTCAGAAGGTGAAAGTCTCCAAAATGCGGTTGGCCGACAAACCAGCAGAATGCGGTTGAACGACGAACCAGCAGAGTGCGGTTGACCGACGAACCAGCAGAATGCGGTTGAACAAATAACCGAAATGTTGAAAGTCGAAAGTGGTTGCGTATTGGCAACGTTTTGCTTTAAGTGTCAAATATGTGGTTTGCGCCTTGGTTTTAGTGTATTTATGATTCATTTTTTGTTTCACCCCTTGTTAATTGCGACCCCAATTAGACCCACACACCACAACCATTCACAAGTGTATGAGACAAACTTTTTCCTCTCCTCTTGCTCCGTTCAACCCCGTGAGAAACCACTCACCTCATTTTGGCGCAGCTTCGTTGTCTGCTGTTCATTTCGCACGCAATCACTTCTTTTGAATGTAAACATTGTCGGCAAGCGACCAAGTCTTCTCGCGTCACCAGCAATGCTCCCCTTACCGTAGCCAGCTCTCAGCGCATAGTGTTCATTGTTTTGTCACAAACAGGTGGAGTCACAAGAAAGCAACACAGTCGTGCGACGCGATCCAGCGAGCGCGCTCGTCAAAACGTTCGTTCCAGAGAAAGTGAAGCCATTCACGTTTCCCGTCTACGTCTCCCCCGACACCAAGGACGACATTGTGAGTGGTTGAGACACGGTTGGCGTCGTTTGCTGTTGCGCTGTTGTCTCATTTTACAAAAAAGCGTCCAGATCGACTCACGTTTTCCTCGCCGACGTACACCTTTGGCGCGGCGTGAATTCTGAACAACAGCGTAGTTCCATCTTGGAAAAATAGGCGTATTTTTAAAAAATTAAACGTGTTCTAAATGTTGATGTCGATTAATTTTTTTATATTTCTAGGTTATGCTGCTGTAGCAGATGTTTGAGCGCGTGCTCAAGTAACGTTTTTGTGACACAGCATTGTTGCAGGCATAACTTGATAGTATTCGAAAACATGTCGCATGCTTCCTTGAAACACTGAAATATTGGTCGATGCCGATGGCACTGGTGGCGGCATGCAATCCAATTGGGCGGTTGTAAAACGTCAACGGAGAAGCTCCAAGCCAGAACGCCAGTCACTGTTTAACGTTGGTCTTGCGTTGTCTTAAACCTTCAGCTCATCTGCGATTTGATATCGCACTTAACAATGAAACTCAACCACAGGCACTTTTAGTGTACATTGGTGGGTCGTCAGGTTTGTTTTTTTGGTGTGAGGGGGGACAAAAGTACATGGAGATACATTCCATAAAGGACCGAAAAGTGATCATCGTCCATTTTCAGTTGGTGGGGGGTCGCGGCACCCCCGTCCCCACTGGTGACGAATATTGACCATTTTCGCGCGCCATTTTTATGCAGATAGAAAAAATACCTTTTTCCACTATCTGTTGCAAATTGTACAGACGCCGTAAAATCTGTTGCAAATTGTACAGACGCCGTAAGTGGCGCCCAAACAGTATTGCAAGACCCTGCTTGGAATCAGTTTCAGCAGCAGAGCATAATTTTGTCTTTCCAGGCCCCTGACGCCTTGGGGGAGGTCCCGGCCGCTACGAGTGACGTCGCAGTGAAGCGATTCGTCCCTTACCACGACCTGGTCGTGCCGCGTTATTACGAGCTGGCCGGGTATTCCCCCCATGACGTGTACGAGTGCCTGCACAGCTACGTCTCCCCCGCTCTGGCGCGACCCCTGAGGACCGGTGCTGAGGTGAGCGGTCGATGAATGCGAATTTAATTTGTCGGAAATGTGTTAAGTGTCCATGCGGCGATGTAATGCTTGTGGAATTAGATTTGAGTCTCATACAAAGTAAGACTTTACTGTGGGTAAGTACAACTTGTCAGATGTTTCCCGCTAAGTTTTTCAGATTTGGGGCTGTGTTATTTTTAGCGTTTTTTTCTGAGGCAAATTCAGAATACTTTTAAAATTTGTAACTTCCAAATACCACAGATTGGTGCACGTCGTTTTCGATTTCTTGCCTGAATGAACAACTGCCAGCTGTTTGTAATAAAGTGCGTTAATTTTCATTGTTATGAAACTTTCCTGCATCTTCCAATCCATCTGCACTCCGGTACTTTCATTCACCCTGCATTGGTTTTCGAACCAAAACTAATTATTCCGTAACTATTGTATATTTTTTCAGCACTGCACTTTTTGACTTCAAGTTACGTGCATGTGTCGCAATAGTTCCTTCATGCGTCACACAAGTCCATTCATGCGTCACACAAATCCATTCATGCGTCACACAAGTCCATTCATGCGTCACACAAGTCCATTCATGCGTCACACAAGTCCATTCATGCATCAAACCATTCTGTTGCACTGTGGTTTGTGGTTAAAATGTTTTATGTTGAATAAACGACATTGAGCGAGATTCACCGTTTGACTATCAGACTCATGTGAACTGCAACCGTTTCTATTAAAATTGTTCGCATTTCTGACGAATTTGCATGTCCTGGCCAATCATTTAAATTGTCCAACATCGCAAAGCTTTTCAGACTCTCTGTGTTTGGTGAACCTGAACCCATGGTTACTGAACCCGAACCTATGGTCAGTGAACCTGATCATATGATGTCGCTGCCACTGACAACTGAAAGTCGAATCCGACTTTGTTTGTTTAACAGTTGAATTTGTTGCCTCCCACATTTTATTTTATTAATTTCAGGATGAAATTATCAGCGGGGCATTCGCTGTCAATCAAACTAGTGAGGGGGACGAGGTACTTAAACTCAAGCAGACCCCATCCGTAGCCCTGGATGAGGAATCGGCTCTCCACATTTCGACCCCCCAAACTGACAGCGAACCGACCCTGAAACCGAATGAATCATCGTCGTCATCCGGCCTCATCCCCCCTGCCGGTCTATTCAAGAACCCTCCTCAACACAGACTGTATATTTTCGTAAGTGATATTTTGCCACTGAATTTTTTATAAGTTGAACATTTTGAGTACGATACCTAGAAAAATTTATCTATTTTTGGTTTAATGTTTTTTTTTTCATTAGTGTCAGAATATTACCAAAATTACTGGAATATTTATGCATTTCTGCGCCGTGGCTCTGCAAAAACGCGTGCTACGGGTTTTTTATTTCGCATATTTTTTTAACAATAGTCATTGTTTAAAAAACTGGTGTATTTCTCTGCACCTGTTGTCGCATGATAAAAATGCAACATTGCTTTCTCCACTTCACCTTTTTTTTTTACATCCCTGGATGCACTGCAGTTCAACACCTGATTGCTTTGTCACGAGCTGTGGTGCAATGGCAGATAACAAATCCATCCACGCCTTAACGGTTTTTTTAACCACGTGGGTTGTTCCTTTTCTCCGAACAGCGGAAGGCAAAGAGGACCTTCGCCCCACATCAAAGCATCTGCAGCGTCAACAACAGAGCTGGGGGGACGCGACGCTACAACAAAGCACATTTCGCTGTAGCGAAAGCAGCTGCGGATTTTGTGTCGGGGTCACCACGTGATGGCAGTCAATATGTCAGGGGCGCTTTTCGTTTTTCAAACGATTTAGAGCGGGGGGAGGGCTAAAAACTACGATTCGAGGGCCAAACCTGTCCCGGGAAACCATTTCATCCGGCCCGCGAAGACATCTAGTTAGTAACTGAAAACAACACGTTTTCGAAAAAATTGTTGATTTGGTAGAATACAACATATCCCGAAACAATCACGTTTTGCGCGACGGCCACGTGGATGTTAGTTGGCTGAGTGTGACTGTGCTACAGACTAGCCTAACCTCAGCTGATAACGTTGCCGCAATCTGAGTTTTTTTAATATCAGGTACATTTCGTCGGAAGCCAAATATTCCCACCATGCTAAAATCGAACAAGCAATCTTACCATTTCGGTAAACGCATTGCTATTATCAAACAACATTCACGTTTTGACATCATATATATTTGAACCGGGAGTTTTGTCAGGCCCTTGAACTGTTATATAACATTAGCTTACGTGGCTCTTTGACAAAAATGTTTGGAGACCCCTGGCTTGGACGAATGCCGACCCCTGTACAACACCACTGCCTATATCTACACAGCATCTCGCGTCAAATACTTCTCCTGCCAAAGCAAACAACGCGTGAGAACAGCTTCATGCCTGGTTACCCAGTGCTCGGTCGCGTTGCCCAGTAATTATTTGGCTAAACGTTGCGTTGTGACGAAAACAAAGTATGTGTTGTGACGCAAACAAAGCGTTTGTTGTTTTGTTGCAGAACCCGGCGCCCGGCATCACGCAGCATTACCTGCCTCTGCCTCACAGTGAGGTCGACCACGACTACCATCTATGCCCAATGCCCAGGCAAGTACTGGGAAGGTTAATGGCTTCGAGAGAAGCATAATATGCTCGGAAGTGGTTTGTAGCGAAAAAAAGAAGTTATAAAATCATTTGCAGCCTGCTCGTCGGCAATTTAGAAAACAGAAACCAGGCTTGCTGCATCTGCTGTAGATCTGCAGCGCGCTTTTAAATGTAATCGAACCTGGCATGGAAGAAGTTGGACGTCGTCTTCGTGCAACATTTCGCGCTTTGTTACTCGATCTGGTATCTCGGGATCAAGTCTTTTCACCGTAACATGTGGTTTGTTCTGATTTTTAGATACACAGAGCTTCCCAAGGCGAAGAAGTTTCTCCAACACGAGGTATAGTTCGTTTGCTGGGTACGATTTCTTTCATTCCTTATGTTTTCCACTTTTCCTACAATTGGCCAGATACCAGATACTTTTTCTGACGTTCTCTTATACTGAGATCCGCGCCTCCAACCTCTTCAGCGTTTTTCGAATCACGTATTCAGTTTTCAACAACTCATAACATTTCGGGGTTCTCGAACAGTTTATCGAGACTTTAAACAAAAAACTTATCATGAACATGAGATACGCGCACAAACGAAAATTATGTATTCACGAAAAAATTGTGGTCAGTTGGCGATCGTGCAGCAGAGTACGCGCCACGGATGCTCGTGAGGTGGGTTCGATTCCCGGTCGGGTCTAAAAAAAAACGGTACTTGCAGCTTTTCCAGTCTCGTGCTGGGTAAGGAAAGGTTCACGGGCGATGTGGCCTCTGCCATGTCACCAGTACGTGTGAATCTCGGTTGCCTTGGCCTCTTATGCCTGACTGCACACACCACACCGGCCGGCTACAGATAGCTGAGCACGTGCCACCAAAACTAATAGACTCCGCTGGAATCTCCGTCGGGCCATACCGAAGACCTGAAAAAGCGGCACTGCTCTCGACGTTAATTGGTGCAAGGAACAGTTAACGCTCGATGCCGTCATTGACTCGCCACCAGCGCAGCATTCACTGCGAAAGTAGGCGCGTATCCCACGGCGCATATAAAGCGGTGTTGCAACTTCTCCGGTGGCTTTGCGTTGATTGTGTGATTCACCACGAACGGGATGTGCGCGAAGAACAATAACATATATATGTGGCGGGAACAAGCAATAATAGAGTGATTGCGGTGCATGATCTGTATTGTTGCTTGCTACCACGGTGCGAAGCTTTGCGCACATGCCGCTCGGGCTTTCCGATCGCAAAAGCGGAAACTGGCGCCGCAGGCCAGTCGTGCCACTCCGACAGGGATACAAAAGCGAGTGCAATGAATATTCTATTTCTTTCATTTCTTGAAGACAAACTCCTGAGATGGGCAAATGATTCAACGATTCAATTTTTCGCTTATTTTTCACAAACTATTGTATGAATGAGCGTCGTTAGCTTTATCCATCAAAATCGCTACGAACCTTACGCAATGCATTGGCAATAAACAAACGGTGTTTTTGTTGCAGGACGTCATAAAAGGCCTTATGACGTGGAAGAAGTTTTCGTCGCACGGTCTTAGTTCGTTATCGAACATTCCAACTCTGACAAATGTCTGGGTGCCCCGATGGTGAGAGAAGCTTTTGCAAAAGTGTAGCCAGACGCGTTGAGTGTGAGGTGTAGTGTGCTGTAAGTACCGTTGTATAAGTTACTGAAATGACTGCTAATAGCAGGAAATGTGATGTTGAAAACGTGATGCTTTCGTGCTGACAACGTTTATGGCAGGTATATGCTTTGTTGCAGTCCCGTCGCCACGGCGGGCTTTTGGAGGCTTAGCCCCCCAAACAAAGCTTCAAGCCTCCCAAATTGAATTATGAAACACTAGAAATCAGTTAAGTTTTATCAAATGTTGACAATGCCGAGCCCCCCTGCACGAACGCAAAACCCCCCTATTGAAAACTTTCTGGCGACGGTTCTGCTTCGTTGTTGTCGCTGACCAATAATGTCTTGCCACGTGTCATTCGCAGGAGCGCCGATTTCAGTCAGGCCATGATCCCGACACAACCCCCTCGACTTTTGACAGGAATGCCCAAAGATGACGAGCAGAATCTTGCAGAAGAGTAAGAAATGTTTCACTTTTATCGCGAAAATTACTCGCTTATAAAAGTGCCTTGAGTTTTGTTTCTCTTTTCGTGCAATAATTTTCGTTTTATTTTTTTTTATAATTTTGCAATTTTGTGAGCATTTTTCATAGAGACGCGTAGGCCAACTGGTCACCAACGACGCCAGACCAAAAATCGTGCTTCTCGTTATGTCTGGAGCCTTTCCCACCTTCAAAAGCAGAAACCGTGTTTGGACACTGTATCATGTCAGTGCTGTGGCCATTTAACCCTATCAACCTCTGCAAAGGCCCCATTGTAGACAAATACTTCATTCGCAATCAACGCATTTAAAACATGATTGAAAAGGGATTTCCGTAAGAAAAAAGGATAATTGAATGACGATTCAGAATCGCTGGCAAGTTTGTTGACCAGCGACAGTGGTTGAATGAAGTTAACTATCCTGCCCCGTCGGCACTTAACGTTGCTGCATGTTCATGTCATTGGTTCACGTTTCTTGTCAACAGACCTGGCGAAGTGAAATTCCCGCTGCTGACCCCGGAAATGATCAAAGCTCAGTTCTCGACCGGAGATGAACTTTGCGCAGAAATGGAGGCGCTCGCTGCGGAGGAAAACCCAGCCAAGAAGGAGTAAGTCGTTGTTACCCACTGTTTTTCTTCCCGTTGAACGTGCGATGCTGTTTACCGTGCCTTTCCTGCAAGGATAAATGTGTTTCACTCATTTGCCTTGAATAAAGCTACGCCTCACTTATTACAGTGCTTCCCAAACTTTTTTAAGCGCGAACTAAATCTGAGTTCAATGAACATCTCACGATCCAAGCCTGAAACATCGAGATAAATTTGCTTTACGTGCTTAGGAAGCGAAAATGTTTCAAACTACTCTGCTACTACACAGCTAAATTTTCATACTATCAACCCTGATACTCCACTGACTTATTTACTGAACCCTTCAGCTCCAAAATACTTCCGTAACCAACGAATCTTAACTTAGCAACCAGTTGCCTAGTTACGGCTAGTGGCTGCGCTGCCATTAAAACTCACAGAAAACCACTTATGATGCAATAATCCAGTTAGGACGAAGCCAAATGATATGCGTATGATGCAATAATTCAATCTATGAAGGAATTGAAAGAACTTGAAAAATGAAAAGAAAAACGTTCGTTTTGACAGATTTGAATNACCTTGGCGCGACCCATTTTTCGACCCTTCGCGACCCATACTTTGGNAACCGCTGACTTATCATAACTGGCTCAAGGCAGTGAGATATACATGTTCAACTTTCCTGTGTGGAAAGTTCATTGTTCACCCCGTTGTTTTCAATTTTTTCACTNTGTTTTGCTTTTTCATTCATTATTATCAACATAACCACTGAATAGTTTNTGCCGCCAACAAAAGCCCAGAATGGCNGAAGGTCATCATNGTTGTTAATTTTTTGTCGAGCATGTCATGGCCGTGAGTTCGATTTACAAAGTNTAACGAAGTATACTCAAAAATATCTTTTTNATTGTCATTTTTTCCTTTTCCGCTTGTTTTCCAATTGCTCAGAAGTTTCCTAATCGCTTCAGAGCTTAANTCAGTGGCGTGAAGTACAAAATAACGTAGTTGTCCTTAGTACTCTTCTGCGTGTTACACGTGATNGCTCCGTCAGATCATAACCTTTTTTCCAAACAAGGCTAAACTGCTCACAACTTACTGATCTTCATNCAATCAATCTTCTTAAATCATTCCAGGGGAACAGTCAGCTCCACCCACTTTCCCACTTACGCCGACAACGGCCTATCTGGTTATGCTCCAACTGCAAAGTGAGTCCATTCTCGTGTTTATTTACCGGCTCCTGCAGTTACTGTAATTTGTTCGTCAAAAATCTTCATAACGTTTCGTGCTTCGTGCGATAGAGACGCTACTGAAAGTCACGGTGGTTGATGTAACTGCGTTAAACTTTTTGCAAAGCGCAATTCGAGGTAGAAAATTGCCTGCGTGGAATGCTGGATGTTCCGCTTCGAACCCACTGCAAATTGACGTTTCAGACACTTTCGCTAAAATCAGAGAAAACAGCGGAACTTAACGCAAAGCTCCAAAGCGCCGATGGTGTTAATTTTTCAGATTATTGCAGTCAATATAAATAGCAGCATACAAATAATTAACCTTTGAGATGACATAGTTTAAACTGCTCAGCGCAAAAGAGATTGAAAAACTATTTTGAGACGACCGAAGTGCATCGAAGCACTATTGCACTTCCGTATATTGTGAGGCAGTTGCGTCACAAAATCGCGCGACTTGACCCTTAACCTTTCACGTATTCTCCGAACAAAGGTTTACATCTAAGTCTTAGGTCGCTCTTTTTAGATGTTCCAACCATTGGTTGTCGGTACCTTGCAAAGTGTGAGAGGTTGGAGGTACCTGTTATAGTGTTCTTGGTACTCCACTGTTTTGCCGCTTTTGTACAACGTCGCCTGTTTTTCGCGTCAACTTTTGCCTCCTTTGCCACAACCGTCTCTCTACAGCAGGGGTGGGGAACCTATTTACTATCACGGGCCGCATGAGTTGTGCATTATGGCTGGCGGGCCGCAAAATCAATCAGTTTTATCGTAAAATTCTACCTTTATCTAACTATGAGGAAGCGTGACTTCTCTTGACTTACCACCTAAGTACCTGCTTATCGTGAATCTTCGTTTTGACTCGACGTTGTACTCTAACTTGGGTAACGGAAATTCTGATGCGGGCCATACCAAATGTTCATGAGGGCCGCAGGTTCCTCACCGCTGGTCTGGATGATAACAACAGACGCCGTGGATTTTTCTTCAGATATTAATTTTGAACATATACGCTTGTATTGAGAAGTCAAAACACAGAATAGTCCTTGAAGTATAGCGCCGGCTGACTGCGTCGCAAAATGATGCGTGGGGCGAGGATATGGAGGGGTGGGGCGATGGTGCCTTTTTCCTGGAAGTTTGTTTACTTGTGTTTCGCAGGAGCGAAAAATTCGAGCTGGAAAAAATGATCAAGAGCTTTTACAACGTCTTGGGCGAAAAAACGAACCAACTTTCGACCGCCCTGGCTGAGATAGAAGCGGAGGAGTAACTCTGTGTCATTTCGTCCCTTGCTTTTTTTAACTTCTCCGAGCTTTGTGACGTTTCTCGTACTGTGATTTTGTTCCTCTTTTTGTAAAGATCAATATACGACCACATATTTTACGAGCTTGTGTTTCGTTTAAATTGAAAAAATGCGTGCAAAGGTTGCATTGCTCACAAAAAGAAACCAACTTTCAAGACAAGCTGCATCGGCGGATCATGGAATGATTCATTTCACAGCAAACTGGACAAAGTTTCGAGTTCCCGCTTTCATGCGGAAAGATCTTCACAGCATGAAAGACATATTTCTGTTTTGTGAAGCTGACTGATAGGGGAGAACGCTACTGACAGATATCTCATTGATACTTCCCCACTGACTTGCAAGCAATATTGGAGCTTAAATACCGCATCATTTGAAATCTATCGAGAATTGGAAAACGTGTGATGCTTTGGGCGAAAGATCCTCAATCATCTGATCCAAAGTCAGGCGCCTTATCCATCAGGCCATGCGGTGAAAAATAATATTTGTTTCCTATCTTTCGTGAAGATTTTAAAGCTGAGTTCGGCCGTAAGTGATAGTGTCAACACAGGTTAACAACTCGTGAGGCGTTGCAATAAGTTGCCTTGATCAAAAACTCGCCACCGATAACGTTTTGTTCAACAAGACGTTTCATGAGTTTTGTGCTCAAGACCAGGGATTTTTAGGGCGTTTTATGGGTTCAAAACGGATCCATAAATTTCCTGCGCGGATCCATGAACTTGGTGCTTTCACAATAATCTGGACACCCACGAATAGTTTTAGCTGAGTTGAATTGTTGCTTCATTAACTTCCAAAATCGATTCGCCTCACACCAAACACGTGCACTGCAGACAGTAACCTCGCTTATAATCATCTCTGAAATCCCATGCAACGCAACAATCAATATTTTGACAGCTTTTAGGAGATAAACAATTATGTTACGCGTTTTTTTAAGGAAAATGTTAGGTACCTAGTA
>JGI24159J19872_10008498_pt1 | contig 13438 bp, 10 predicted proteins | sample Ectturendosymbi4_FD_19872 | JGI IMG/M metagenome (IMG submission 19872) | reverse complement strand
GCTGATGCTAATGCAATGCTAATGCCACGTTGCGTAATGTACGATGATGCATAGTATAGCGTTGATGTTAATGCCATGCATGATGTGGCACATAAGCATTGATGCTGTAGTTCTGACGGAAGCAGACGCATGATGTGGCGATGTTTTGAAAAGTTCTACATGTGAATTGAATGATAATATGTCGGTAAAACAGTTTTGGATGTTCATTATGTGATTTTTGAGCGTTTCTTTCGCTCGGGCCACCCTCAGGCAGAGCGCACCCTCTCTTGGTGCACGAAGATACTCTCGTGTTCACTGTTCATCTTTCCGCATATGACTCCGTCAAAAGCACTGTCTTTTTTATCAACATTACTTTTTTGTAAAGACCGTCTTTGAAACTGGCTGTATTTCGATATGACGATAACAATAACGTCTTGTTTAATGCATAGGGTGACAAAAAGTGCTGTCAGTGCTTTTGTGTTTCGTTTAGGAACTTAGATAGCGCTTCCAGCGAACGACCAAGCACCCACAACTTGCAAGACCGATTGCGATCAGTTGCTTACGAAATGGACATGGCGTTTGGGACATTCGGAAGTCTCTTCCGTAGAGGTTCAAGGCAAACCCTTTTCGCAAGTCAGGCAAGTGATCACCTCCGCATTTTCATGCCTTGGTCTGGTTTTGCCTCGGCACTGTTAACCTACTGCTGCTCTCCTGTAGCACGGGATGATTCTTTTTACATTTTCCCGCGTATGTTGCCACAAACTGTTATCTACTCAGCAAAACAGACTTTTTCTTGAGAGGGTGCCCAGTACTAAAAATATGAGGTGTCTAAAAAAATTGGTGAGTTCTTGGACCCAGAATGTTTCCTGGTTGAAAACAAACTTGTGAAGTGGAACAAGCAATCACTGAAAACGCTTGCCGTTCGGTTAACTGCGATTGTTTTCTAAAAGGCCCAATTAAGTCTCCCGCATCTAATCGTTTCAGTGATACGAGCAACACTCAACGCTGACGTTTCTCAGGTGTCAAAGAATAGTTGCGTTTTACAGATGTGCATTTCTTTTCTAAGCAGGATCCTGGAAGGATCTGGACAGCTGTGAAACGCTGTCGTTCCAAACTCAGTGTTATAAATGTTTTTCCGCACTTGCGGCCCGACCTTGTTTTCTTGGGCGGCAAGTAAAGTCAATCATTGACTGGCGTTACAAACAAGCTCTACGTCTTATTAACCCGGAAAGCGAAGCAAGAGGAAAAAGCACTGATGCTGTGGTTACGATGTCCAGCGTTAGTGAAAAGGCCGGATTAGTCCTTTGTCAGCAATAACCTTGTCAACTACCTGTTATTCAGCTCGCGCTAAGTTGACTTGTTCAATAGCTGCTAAGCGCTCAGTGAGATTAATATTCGCAAAACTACTGTCTAGTGTGTCGTCACAAACCTTTTGCACTCACTTTTCGGATCTGTTCATCATTTAAAGTGTTCGATCATCCATTCAGTGTTCCACAAATATAAAATGAAACTAACTTCATCAATAAACAATGGAATGAAAGCAGGGCACGTCGTGAATTTGTAGGATCATTAGAAGTTCAGTCAATGTTCGGTTGGTACACCAGTAACAAATCAACTTTTTGCGTCTTTGCTATATAGCCAGGATTCTTCAGTCAGATCCAGGGTGGCAATTGGGGGCAACTTCGCCCCCCAAACTTCTGCGGCGCTCCGTTGAATGGCGTCTCCTGGGAAAAGGCGACATTTTACTCTTTCGCTTTGTGACGGCAACTATGTTATCATCGTTGGGCTTTTAATGTTGGATTACTTTACAGCGCAAGTCTTTCTGTTGTAATGAACATCAACGTTCTGACAAAATGTTGGCCTGCGATAACTAACTTACAAACTGGCTACGGTTCGTAAAGTCAGCGGTCAATACTCAATTTATTTGCTATTTAGCTCGCCTAAATTACAGTAAATAAACAATAAATGAAAGTTCAAAATTTTGTCGGAAAATTTGTGATTATGTCTGAAAAAATGAGAAAAAAGTATATAGGCAAACATATCACAAGAAAAAAAGCTTGCATTATGTATATAATGCAAATTTTAGACAATGGGCTGCCGGTATCTTTCTTCTGTTCAATATGGTCATAACGCTTTTATAACCTGAGCTAGTTGGCTTGATAGGTTTAGACTGCAGATGTGAAAAAGCTAAGACACGATATTAAATACGTCCTTGAAATTCTACCTGTATTAGCGACGTCAAATGTATTTTGGAGCAATACGCTTTTGGGCCAAGCGGGAATCTATCGCACAATTCTGACATTGCTTTTGATGGCATCCTTTACATAAACAACTGGATTTAAAAAATAAAGGATATATATGAATCAGAGCTATCGAAATTAATGCACAAATTTCATAACAATACGTTGCCACAATCGCATAACAGTTTGTTTCAGAAAATCACTGCAACTCAAATGAGTTGTTCACACGAAGAAAACCCCATTTATAAAGGAGCACTGGCATGGTCCAGTATACCGCAACATTTTAGAAGTTCCTCTTATGGTAAATTCTCCATCTGTGTGTGGTACTTGTTTTCTTCGTGTGAACAACTCATTCATCATTTTTTCTTTTGATGCTTTTGTCACTGATATTCGTTTTTCTCACTATCGGTGCCTAAATATTGACTGTGCTACATTGTCTCAGGTCTATATCATATCTTCTTGTGCATTAAGTGTATGTTGGAGATTGACTTTGTTGTTGCTGTTTGTTGTTGTTTGCTTTATCAGTTGTTGTTTTTTTCTCTTGTGTTGAATATTTAGTCATAATGGCCACCAACGTACTTATCGCAAAGTTAAGGATACCTTAACGAGTTAATCTTCGGATTTTTCGATGTCCCAGCCCTATGTTTTTATTGTTTGGCGATGTTCTTGAGTACTGACAATAGTTCGACTGGCGACTGAACTTCAATACAATATATCGACATCCAGTTTAGCAGCCTGAAATGGAAGTCATGCCATACCAATTCCTTTTCATTAATTTTTTTGTTTCTGATTTGTTGCTGTAGAAATAATTATACTCTGCACATACATTTAACTCCACAAGCTGCGCCTAAAGACGTGATTGTCATTTTACAAGCTATATATTGGATTGTCAATTTACAAGCTGTATAGTTTATTCCTATCTTGAGACTTGAGTTGTTGCTTGTTAGTGTAAGAACTATTCTACTAGTAACCAGGTCGGAAATTCGTTTCAGACATTGTATTTGTGATCTTATTGGGGATAGCCAAAAAATTTAAACACGAGCACCCAGCATGCTTCAGGTTAGAGTATATCTTTTAAACACTTTTTTTGTAGATACAAGAGATTGTCGGGGATTGTAGATACAATAGATTGCCAGCAATGTTCTTGTCGACTGTGCAGCAGATGAAAAATGGGGCTCCAAGTTTTTGGACCTGTTTAAATACCAAGCGCGTTTCAACTGTGGTGGTTCCCTGAAAGACCTATAGTTTGACCAACAAAAGTGGCCTAGACAAGGTAACCACTTTTGTGTGATACCCAACAATCATCACCACCAGAGAATCCAGGTATTTTGACCAAGCCAAGACCCTTTTTGACGCCTCTCTATTTGACTTGCCCTCTAAAAATGCCTGGTCTGGATCTGCCACTGTCTTCAGCAGTCATTATGTCATAAAAAGCGTTCTCAACATTTTTCACGATACCTTCAACGTGTCGCGTTGTCGTAAAAAGTGATTGTCACCATTTTATGGCGGCATAATAGTAGGATTGATGTGGCCATCGTATTTCATGCCTGTCTTCACGTAAAGCTTAAATACTACTCCGAAGTCTTGAGATGTTACCAAATAATTTGTACGTGCTCTTGACGAAGATGTCTATTCAAGCATTGGGTGAAACCACGTGCTATAAAAACGTTTTACAAATTTCCAAAACTTTAGGTGTTCACTTATTTGGCATTTACTTGCTCCCATAATTGTCCAAGTATTGTGATTATCAGTTGAAAATTGTAATTGGCGGAGCAGGTTAAATGCTGCACCATAGGTTATTGATGTCAGATGAGTCACACACAACGATATTACAAAAACAAATATCTCAGTGGGTGTTTTTGTAAAGTGCCGGATGAGTTCATACTCATCGCGCACAAGCATGAACTCTCTTCAATCGTCTGGCCTGACTATGCAGCTTGTTCAGACACGGTAGCAAATCTTAAAACATGTCTCAATTTAACCACTTTAAACATTTCTTTCCTTGGTAATTCCAATTTGAAACCAAACATGAAAATTATGACGAAAAGTTAAAACTTCGTTTTGCCTCCTTGAGGTCCTGCAGTGCATATACTGTGGAACAAATGATCAAGATGTTCATTCTCAATAAAGATAGTTTCTTGGACTTCTCAACTCAAAGTAGAGATAGTTTTGTTGTCACGCGACGATACGTGTTGTCTTATTGGCCGGTCCTCTGTTAAACTGTCAAAGAGTCAGTTTTGAAAGAAATCGGGCTTCAAACCGTGGCAGACCCATCCCGTTGCGAGCCAACCAGCGTCAAGTCACAAAAAGCGCTCTGGTCTAAGGTTCTACTCAAGTATTCCAACAAGCTTGCGCCACCCTCTGCAAAGCTGATCTGACCCGCCATCAACCTAGGGTCAAAGATCAGATTAGCGATCATTATTTTAGCTTATTGGTTTTATTTGACGTCTTAAGAATGGGGTAAAGCCATTTGGATGATTTAACCCATCCAGGCCCTGTATAGACTGCAGCGATGGTGTGAACACAGCTGAAACTGAGCTCCACACTGCCATCACTTTTTTACGGTTTGATTCTTCCTTTACAGCGCCATTCTATGTAAAAAGCGAGCTCCAAGTTGCCTGCAGCTTAGTCTCGTAGCAAGGATGTTGCTTTATATTTGAAAATCAAACGGTGTTGGGAACGTAATCTGTCGTGAATAACTGTTGTCGAATGTTAATGTATACTGTATGTAACGCATTCATTGCAGTTAGAAGATTCTGTCACAGAAAAACATGAGGTGTGATGATTACCGCTTTTGTTCGCTTGCAGGTGTCGCGGTATGCTGATCTGTATGCGGCGTCCTTCATCAACTTGCTCCATTACCCACTTTGCTACTTCTTTCGAGCTCCATCCGTGCTGGTTCGTCCGCTTGATTGCATGCCTTGATTTTTGTGCCTTGTGTAAATTTATTGAAATTGTTTTGAAGTTGTATAAACTCAATGCTTACACTTTTCTTTTTGTTTCCTGTAACTTGGCTCCATTTTCTCATTGTATGTCAAAGAGAATGAATGGAATATCGAGCAGCATGTGACTGCAGTGACACAAAACAAATCTGACGATTTCGACCAAAACCCTGGTTCAGTGAAATATTCACACAAGGATAACAATTTTAAGGAATAACAAGCTTGTTTTAGGCAATCATTTTTCGCAGTACCTATTTTTTAAAGTAAGTTTTTTAACAGATGTTCGATATCCCCGAATCCCTTTTGAAGACGTTTGAAAAAATTCTGAGACATGTCTGTGCTATTACCTTTGTACTAATTGGGCGCTTAGGACGGAGTAGTGGTGGGGGCAGAGTTACCCATAGGTGTAGGAGCAGGCAAATTTTTGGGGTGCGAAGGATGTTTGCTCGAATTTCCCCCAACTTGCCCGGCAAACTTTTGGGCCACTTTTTGTGTTTTGTGCAATAATTTTCTCAAGCAAACCTTCTTTTGGGACGACCTCCAAAAAAAAGAAAAAATGTCTTCATATGATTCTGCAAACGTTAGGCGCCATTATTTTCAAATCAAACCACGATGGGCGCCGTTTTTGGCTAGATTTCCACGGATTTTGCCAGGTTTTTCACCAAATCAAAACATTTGGTGGTGCGCTTGCACCCCCCTTTCCTACACCACTGGCGTTACTTCAAAGCTTTTAAACTAAACCGACGAAGGTTGTAAAAAGCGCGCGTGCACTCAAAAAAGTGATGTGCAATGTTCCCTCTGAGGTGCGGAAACGCGCAGTACAACCAGAGACCATTTGAGCAGTGAAATTTCATTCTTGCGCGCTTGCAACATTCCAAATTTAAACTTAAAAAGTCATTGATGATATCGAGATTCAGCCATAAACCTGGACTAAACGTGTGAACATTGGAAATTCGAGAAAACAAGAGATTAGTTAAACTAAATGTGTACTTTGGTAGTTTTCTGATAAGATTTTTAATGTGTAACTCATTTAGAACTCGGATAGCACAACCTTAAATATTCATGCTCACTAAAACAAACATTTGCTCAATGTAAAAGTTTCTTGGAGGGAACACTGGTGACGCATGAGAACGTTGTGACCCAATCAACACTTAAATACACTGGTTGGTGTAGCTGCATGGTTTGACTTTACACGTCATTATTAGAAGCTTGGCAAAAACACTGCATACCATACTCCCAGGAGCTTAACACAAGAGGGACATAATTCCCGGGTGCAGAATCACTATGGGGACGCCGAATGACTGCGGGGGGTGCGCGAAAAGTCCTAACAATGTCGCAAGTACTTTCTTCAACACAGTACATTTGCTTCCGAAAGACCTTAAGTTTGAACATGGGGGTGCCAAACTTGCTTCTTGTCCCGGTCCCATCTAACCTCGTTATGCCCCTGCATACACCAAAACTACCAGTAATTTTGGTGTTTCTCCATATTTGGGAAATTGCATGTCAATGAATAAGGGCAGCAACTGTTTAAGGATCAAGAAGACCTTGACCAACGCTTGTGATAACAGACCGAAGTAGCCTGTTTCTGATTTTGCTGATCACTGAAATGATTATCATTGCGCAACTGTGCTTGGCGTTTGACAGTGATGCAGAAATAACGCCTGCTCAAGGTCTCGAAAAGTTCAGAGCAGCTTGTGTCCCATTTGATGGTGAGTTTCCTTTGAGCTGATGGATTAAAATATGACCATCACTAGCGACAGTTACAGTAACCAAGAGGGCTATATATTTTGGATAAATGTTTTTGAGTATCTTGGTGCTGGTCTAGATTGCAAAAAATTATTAATCAATGTTTTCGCGTTTTTTTGTTTATCAGCTTCCCCACGAATCTGCAGTAGACTCTGCCGCAGGATTTGATGAGATGGAAGAAAGCCCTATGGCAAACAGAGACAGCCATTCCAGCGCAGAAACCAGTCAGATGAGAGAGAAGCTGTCGCGTATGCCCAGCCAGAAAATGTTGATGAACAGCGAAGTTACGTACACGAGCGATGAAGACGATTCCGATGAGTGAGATCTTGCAGATTTACGAGGTCAAAGGAAAAGACGTTTTGTTTTCTGCTGGGACGGTCCTTGTGTTTGGTTTGCGTGGCAATACTTCGGTAATTCTGTCGGGATCGCTTCAATCGCATGCTCGCCTATACACGCAGGCGCACGAATCTGTTCTGAATAACTTAGGCTGTAAAGTAACAGCGATCGCCTATAGTAACCTACGAATGGAGTAAAAAGCCTTGATCCCCCCTCATAAGATTTTGTCGCTGGTTGCAGGGCGTATGATTTCGAAATAAACCGCTGTTGGGTGCAACAAAAATCGCGTAAAGATTAGGAGCAATGCAACACCTGCTGTAACGTACCTTGCTGTAAATGTAAAAAATTTCCCCAAATTCGTTTGGAAACAACAAATGCTGCCCGATTAAAGGTTTATCTTAATCCATCAGAGCGTTTCCTTCAAAGTTCTTCGGAAGTGTTTGCACATTTTGTATGCACACGTGGCGTCCGAAAAGTTATGTTACGCTTTTTACAACGGGATCAACTCTTTCTAACTCGAGACGCTCTCACTCCTGCCAATGTTTTTTGTGCCGCAAGAGATTGCGACTGGTTTATCTCCGAGGCATAAATTCTACAAGTCCATCCACCTCTTCTTCCCTGGCGTCACCGATCTGTGCTTGATGCAGTTTGTATATCCAGCGATAATCAAAATGTCAAGTAGAAACATTAAAGTTGAGCTTTGTTCGCAGCACTCCTTTTCAACAGGGCGCTGTCCAAAGCATCTGCTTTTTTGTTAATACGCAGGTCTGTATATAAACTTCTTGCATGCGACGGCGCTGCTTTGTTCCTTACTGCGCAGCCTACCTCTCATCTCCACGACAGATGCGTTTCACTTTCTGCAGGTTCGCTTGCCACGCTTTAGATGTGCTGGCTGAGTGTTACCTTAGCATACTTTAAATTTGCCTCAGCGTAAGCCATCGATCTCGGCATGTAATAATTCGTGCTTGCGCAGATCGGCAATGACTTTCGCACTTCCGAAACTGAGACTGGTTACTTTTCGCGGTCGTGCGGTGTTCCAATTGAAGCTGCGCTCTTATTTTTGCTCAGTGCAACTGCCTGACGCTGAATGTCTACCTGACATCCGCAACACAAATACAACCTGGTATAAAAGTTTGAATCGCCCTGTTCGTTGCTTTTGCGGGTATTTCCTGAAAACTGTTGAAAGACCTTTTGCTTCGTTTCGTCCAAGTTTTTATTGAACTTTGTGTGTGTTGCTTACTCGTCACTTCGCGCGGTGACAGTTTCTTGAAATCCTGAATACCTGCGTTGTAGCATGCCGCTCGGCGCGCTGGCTAAGTTCACCAGCCTAGGCTTGCTTGCGGTCGTATGTTAAATTTTCGCTCAAGTCAGTTTTTTGATAATGGCACAATAGCAACACTTATGGCACCTTCTACTGCAAGTGACTTTAACTTGATCTTCACTCCACTGTTCTCGGAATGCATGCTTAAGACAACCAAAACAAATACTCGTATTGGTTGTTATGAGCTGTTTTCGTTTGCTGCATAAATACTAGCTACTGTACATGTGACAGGTTGACTTGTTGGATAACAATCCATTTAACAGATTTGGTGGCTTAAATATCATCGGGTTTTGCATCATAAGACGGATACGTCTAAAATCGTGCAGTAGAAGTCCAAAAGTTGAATCGAGCAGTAGGTTCTTGTTTCATTGAGAAACAAATGCTTGACGCCGTCACCGATGTTCACACAGCTCAAATGTTGAAAGCACAGTTGTGTGTTTATTTTTGCTACTTTCATTGTGTTCACCTTCTTTACTTACAACATTTCAGTTCGACATGCAATATCCGTTCATTGTATAGTTGCCAAACCCTTGGGTAAATGACCAGCGAATAAAATGCAATGAAACCCATGTCTTGTGGGCGCCTCTGCTTGTGAATTTTATGTGTAATGTTGAAGTAATTCTTGCTTTGTGTAAACTCAGTTGCGGTGGCGAAGAGCACAATGTGCGCAGAGAGCGGATTGCTCGCGTTTTCAATGCAATTACGCCCCAAGTTCACGTTAAATTTATCGCACGACTATAGCAGCACTCCTTTCGGACATGTTGCGAAGCTTTATAAGGAAAAGAGAAACGTTCCACAGTTAAAACCTTGCATGTGACCGACGAAACGTTTCGTTGGGGAAGTTTCACGAAGCCTCTCTTATTCGTATGATTATTCTTTTGTCTTGTTCTGTTTCTTTCAAACACTATACGTGTTTATACATATATATATATATATACATATGAATCGTTCTTAATTTTATGTGCTTCTCTTGCTTTCTTAAGCTTTAGATGTGTTTTGCGAGTCATGTTGTCGAACATATTTCAATTTTCCACGTGAGTTCATGTCGAAGTACACTTATGAAGAAAAGACGTTTCAAGTGCTTAAAATCAGGGATTGGTTTTTCAAAACTTTTCTGGTCATGACAGACATTCATCAAAACCAGTGTCAAAAAAGCGCACATTCGGAATTGTTTCTTAGACAAGACGACGCTCTGCGCAGGATTTTCGGGTACGAAAAAGAATGAATATGTTGCTAAGCATTCACTCAACGAAATCTAGTGTCTTTTATATAATCTGATAATCTATCAAGTATTGGAAAATGGTAAGAAATCCTTTTACACATGTCTGAGTTATCCAGTGCTACAACTTACACATATATATATCTTGTTGATTTATGGCGATGGCTTATATTAGTAGGGCAGAGCAGATAACGACATACACACGTCTCAAACACCAGAAGATTGGTATATGAGGTCACAGTTACGCTCAATCGCACACCAGCGTGGTTGCACACGGGTTCATGCATTAGTACGATGCACAAGTATCATCTACACGGTCGTCGGAAGGATTTTTGAGGTATAGCACGGGGAGTTTTCCGAAATTTTTGTAAGGGGAGGCAAAAGTGGTAAAATTTGTTTTTTTCCCACTAGAAACTAAAAACAACCTTTTTTTGCTAAAATTTCGCAGTCCAGGTCCCCCTCTTCCGACGCCTATGATCATCTACTACATCAGGACTTGTCAAACTATGGGTCGCAAGCAAATTGGCTTGACAAATTAAATATAACGTTTGTAATCTTTTCAAGAAAATTAAAAGTAGGCCTGCAGTAAATATATTTCTACTGCATTTCAGTGACATTACCGTGCTTCACACTGTCAGTTGTTTACTAGGATGTCTGCTTGAGCTATCAAATAATAATAATCAACCAAGCACAAGTTATGCCTGCTATGTCATGATGGTTTTAATAGTTAAATTGGTGTAAAAGCAACAAAACGTTTGCTATGTTCATCGTTTTAGCCTAAATGTGGAATACGCCTAGCAGAAGCCTGTCTGCAGAAACAGACAGCATGTCAATTTCCCGCCAAAACCACCCGAGAACCGTGTATATTAGAGCTGACACGGGCCGCTAATGTCGGCTTTTGGCCGATAGTTTTAGCTGTTGGATTTCACCGAGCCGCTCGCTCATGTTGAAAAAAACTCCAAAGAAATTGAGTGAAACCACTTAGCATCTGCTTGGCATTGCTTTGCCGATGCTGCAATTTCAGGCAATTTTTCCCCATATGTGAGCACTCCGTCATGCGCGACTGGGGGTTAGGCCTACACTAAGAAACTTTTCGTATATGGTGATAACTTCTTGCATGAGCGTGGCGGTCAGCGATTTTGGTGTTGAGAGGCTTCTTATAGGGAACGTGTCATGCAATGTTTTGATTGCGTGCTATAGGTGTTTTTATATTATATATGTAGGCCTACCAAATCACATTCGCTTTATATTTTAAGTAACGTCATGGGCACAATCTGGTGGGGGACGTGTCCCTCCCACTTTTTCAGACGGTGGCATAGTATGCCATGTTCCCTCACTTTTTTCTCTAGGTTTTGTATTTGGAGAGGTTTCAATAATAAAAGTGATGTTTGTCACGTTTTATGTAAAGAGCTTTTCATGTTAGAAGTTANGCTACACATAGCCAAGTTNTTACTGAAACAGAGTTCGGTGTGGTATGACTGATTCCGGTAGTTTATAGCTTTTAGCTTCGATAAAATAATTTTTAGCATTTTTCAAGTTTCTAGAGACCGTGAAAGATGGTTAACTGCTTCTGTCCGACATTTTATTCTGTGTGGTATACTGTTAGAAAGGTTATTTTCTTGTAAAAGTATGAGTTTTATAGCTGCACATGTGAGAGACCATAGTACAGCCATGATTTGTTCCGTGCAGAAATGTAACTGGCCTTGCTGTAACGTTGGTTGTCACGTATTCAGAAACAGACAGCGTAAATTTAATGATCGCTAGTTATGAAAGCAGTGCGTGGCAGGCTGATTCCTCTGACTAAACAGCCAAGCCTGGAGTTTTATTTTCTTAATGATGCTAGTGCATAGCCTATGTCAGGAAGTTAGATTTTCAGGCTAATCTCTTCGAAGCTTTTGCCGAAGACAAAAAGCCGCACTATTGTGGAGACTTAGTTTTGGGATGGGCAATTTAGCAAAAGACTGTCTTCAACCATTACTGAAGAGGATTTCATTCAAAACATTGGAGAAGTAGCCTACAGTATTTACCTAGCTGTACATCGGTCTATAGCTCAAAACGTAAGGACTTGACTTGGAAATAAGGATAAATATACATTTATCCTCACTTCTTGTAATGTCGCGACAGTGATGCCCAACAAATTCAAAAGATATATTTTCCGTGACTCTTACACTTTGCGCTTGTGCTGAATGCATTGGTTCGTAAGTCATCTGATTTACTTGAGTTTAACCAAACCCACAATGCAGCAACGTGTTCATCCAAGCGCGAAACATTTTCTTTACAAGCAGGTGCGTAACGAGGTTAGATGGCACCCGGGGCAAGAAACAAGTTTGGCGCCCCCATGTTCGAACCTGAGGTCTTTGGGAAGCCAATTTGCTGTTGAAGATAGTACATGTGACATTGCTAGGACTTTTCGCCGCCTCCTGCCGGGATTCGGCGCCCGGGGAATTGTGTCCCTCTTGCCCCTCTCTCGTTACGCTTCTGTTTACAGGTACATCACACCTAGTTTTGCTGGATATTATTTTCTTGTAAAAGGTGAATCTTGATACTTTTGTGCCAATTTAACGTTGTGCATTCTGATTTAATCTCAAATATATTTTCGTGTCTTTGTGCAAGTAGAACTCTTAGAATGAAACTTTTGACATGGTGCAGAGTTGTAAGTCAGGCCGAGCTTTTCGGATCGGCCGGGCTCGGGCTCAGTGGCGGATCCAGACCAAGCGTTTGGGGGGGCAATCAAATTGGGGGGCGCCACAAATGTCTTCACTTGCTTAAATACCAAAGGTTGTCTGCGACAAAAGAGGTTATCGTTTGTAGGTCAAAAAGTTGCTATTTTTGTTGGTCGAACTATGCTATTTTTCAGGGAATAACCAGTTTGAAAGCGCTTTACATCATTAATTCAGAAAACTTTTGAAACGGGTCCCAACAGTGGGCCTCGTTTTTCACAAGCTACACAGATCTCGTATATCTACGAATAAGGTATAAAAGTATGCTGCGCGCAAGCGTTTGCCACTGTTTTGGCTATCCCTAGCGAAATCAGTGAAGAACAGTGTCTGAAACGCGTTCCCGACCTGGTTAGAAACAGAATGGTTCTTCTTAGACTTGAAAGTGACAACTCATGTCCCACGATAGGGCTCAAATAAAAAGCTAAATGACGATCATGTTTCCAAGCCAAGTGAAATGGCTCAAACCATTGCCCGAATGGCCAAGCCACTTGCAAAGATTAATTTTGATGTAATTTGTTTAATTACTCCGTTTCTATTAATCTACAAGATGTGGGTACTTTTTGGCCTAGTTAAAACCACCTCTTTAACCAGGTTGCCATAAATTCTACTCCTGGGCCTCAATTATCACTAGCACAGTAACTAACAGAGACTGCTTTAACGCACCCTCTGGAGTCATGTGGTGGTTTAAACTCAGAGCAATTGTATTTCTTATTAACCAACGGCTTAAAATTACGCTGTACAACATGCATTTTATCATTATAAAAGATTACATTGCAACACGACAGAAAACCAAGCATGAGCAACCATTGCCATTCCCTATACCTAAAGTCCTAACCCTATGTGGCGGCCAGAAGATGGCGCCACATGTAAATAAAATGGTCACCACTAAGATGGTGCCAATGCGTGCGACAGTCACCACAAACACAATAGTGCCA
>JGI24159J19872_10008497_pt1 | contig 13439 bp, 10 predicted proteins | sample Ectturendosymbi4_FD_19872 | JGI IMG/M metagenome (IMG submission 19872) | reverse complement strand
ACAGGTTGAAAAGCACTGATCTAACGTGTTTGACAGAATTAACCGCAACGTATTGTTTATAAAACTCATTAAGCGCAATGTACCTAATGTGAATAGCAAAGATGAGCTTTGGACTGGATCAGGAATATAACGATTTTTTTGGATTTGGGTGGGATCAGGACTGTGAATCGTTTCAAAAATTTAGTATCAGGACCGGAATTGGACTGAGTTAATTGAAAAGGTTTTTGTTTGTTTTTTGTTAATTTTTTAGATTTTATTTTAATTTGGACTTTGCGTTTTTAAATTTTTTTGGACTATAGTTGGACTTGGACTGAGTTTTAAAAAATTAAGGATTGGATAGATCGTCAAATATGACAGTTCGCTCACCTTTGGTGCATAGTAGGAAGCTGGTAAGTTGGTTTAGGAATCAGACCATGCAAGTTAATTGGGGCATTTGCCTTTTCGACCCCTTCACTGTAATCAACGGAGAAAGACAAGGGTAGTTCTGGGTCCATATTCTTCGCTGTTCACCTTGATGAGCTTTCAGTACAACTGGGCAAAACCAGAGCGGGAGCACTGTTGGAAATGTGGTTGTGTACGACCTGATGTTTGTTGATGATATACGTGTGTTTGGTGGCCTTCGACGCTTTCTGAAAAATTGTTGCGATTATGCTGTTGAACATGAAACTGTTACTAATTGTGACAACACAGTCGGTGTAGTTTTCTCCCTAAATACTTTGAATAGCCTGCAACACCAATTGCTTCCCCGAATGGCGTAGGTGTGAAGCATGCCGACAAAATCGACAAATATCTTGGTACAACTTCGTGCCTCGCTCATGGATGACAATGACACACAGAGGCAAAGCACTCTACTGTCACAAGCCCAGACGCACTTTTTGCTCAGTGCTCTACTGCAGTATAAAACATTTTGTTTCGTGCGTATTACATCCCAGTGTGTGCCTGCCAATTGCGGTGCAAGTGCACGCTGTCTGATATTAAATGCCTCCGTGTTGCCTGCAACAATACCTATCGAAATTTGCATTACATCCCCAGCAACGTAAGTGTTCGCCCACATCAAGTTACCTATTTCGTCAGAACATTTGACGCCTTGATCAGAAATAATTTATACGCCTTTAATTAAACGATGTGCATCTTAATGCAGCATTTTATTCACTCACTTCAACTGCGTGATGCTTTTCACAAATTTCCATTATTTATCCCATCATGTACCGCTTGTGTATGACGATGGCCGAATGCAGTAGTCATTGGTGCTTTGTTTCAGGGTTCGTTCCTTTGCAATATCCAGTATATGCACCAACTAACGGCGTCTTTTCGAAACAGGTATGTTCATAACAGGCCACGTTCATTACGGACCACTTTCCTAACAGACGAGGTTTATGACAGATCTGCTTATAACAGACCACGTTCATAACAAACCGTCATGAAAATTGTTACTTTATAATCCTACTGTGCATTAGATGAGGGTTGCCGGCACAAAGTTTGCAAGACCGGCTAAGCTGCCACGTTACGTCTTAGAGAATTCTGTCCGCATAGAAGAACATCATCCCGGTCTCTTGGGGTGTCAATATGCCTTGTCTGATATTACGGAAATCAGGATAGTTTTACGGTTGAGGCCAGTAGATTTGACCCTGTCCCTCATGCCGTAAGCACTCTGTCATTTCTGATCTCCCCACACTACGCTGTATCGAATAACATTTTCCGCTAGATGACTCCGGTAAGCAATATGCATTGTCCACAGGAAAAAAAGGTAGATGATAAAATGGATGCCGATTTTGCGCATTTGACCTAAGGTAACTTCTCGCGATGAAAACGCTGGAAACACTGTTCGTTTCTGCGACAAGGTAAGGTCGGAGGGAAGTTTGTGCTGTACTCGACTGATTCCGTTATAAACTTAAAATTTTAAACCTAACCCCTAAACCTAACCCCCAAACCTAACCCCTCAACTTAACCGCTAAACCTAAAGCCCAAACGTGAAGCAAAACGGAAAATATGAAGAGAAAAGTGTGGATACTTGTGCAACAACTACTACCAAAACGAAAGTTGTAAAGCTGAGAGCCGAACCGAAAAGCACTGGCATACGAGCCCTTAAACCTACCTATTAGACTATGAGGTCGCTGCCGTCTGATTGATAAACTCAGCGTTTTATCCGACCCGCGTCATGGCAGGTGGATCCGCAGTTACTACCTTGACGCAGAAACAAGCAGTGTTTCCAGCGTTTTCAACGCACGAGATTACCTTAGTTAGGTCAAATGCGCAAAATCGGCATCCATTTCATCATCTACCGGAAAAAAGCCATCCCAAGGTTTTCTCTAGTAAAAAGAATTTATGGCTAGTCTGAAATTTCAAAATGAGGGCAGCATTGCCAGAATTTTCACGCTCTAGAGTCTCAATGGTACTTTCATTGTTTTTTGCAGGGTTTCAATTACTGCTTTACGACATTTTTTCAAATCGTTCAATATGATTTCATTTAAATCTGTGATTTTTGAGTTGTTGTTTTGATACGATGGTGGAACACTGCCAAGTTTTAATTTTTTCCATAGATGCTCTACAACAAACTCCCGAGGTGAGTGGAGCACAGAAGTCACAGAAAGTTGGAAAATCTGTGTTCTTCGATGGCGACGATCATACAACCCCATCCCCGACAGTTTTGAAGAATGTTGTTCTAAACGACGGATGGCATGATTACATTTCAGTTGTTTCCTCGAAGCAACCACAGTCTTTGTCGCAGTCTGGTTCAAATACAAGCGAGCATAGCAAGGCAAACAGCGCCGTCAGCCCTCAGCTATTCAGGCTCTCATCGAGAGAGCGGTTTGGATCTCACACAACATACGCATCGAAAAAAGAAGTCACAGATACCAGCCTCGTGAAAACGGCTCCTTGCAGGGAACAGCATTGCTGCAGTGGCAGCGACAACAGTCATCAGTCAAGTCCTGGCCAACAGAGGAAAAGTTTTCGAAATTCAACGTACAGATGGGAGGGGGATTACGATGCGAATGAAGAAGTAGCTGCGCCCGATCTTCAGCAAGCAGGCTCAGCAAAGGAAATTTTTAAAAGGGAATCCATGGAATACATCCTCACGAAAGATTCGATGTCGAACCCGTATCCGAGAATTTCAAAGGAAAAATCTACTCGCCCTTGCCGCGTAATTGATTGCTGCTCTGAGTCTGACCCAAGCATTTCCCTTGAAGGACCTCACGACAAAGAAGCCTTGTACCAGAGAAACGCAGAAGAAGTTGCTGAGCGTGAACGCGGAGTGAATGTCGATGCAGATCATTCGTTTACTGGTTTTTTTAAAGTTAGTCCAATGGAATTTGGATTTCCACAAAGTTCAACTTCCGGTCACAAAAGCCAACAAATCGAAGATGCGCCGCTGTCTCCCAAACAACGCCAGAGCAAATCAATACTGAAACCAGCACAGAGTCCCAACCAACGTGTCACGAACCATTGGCAGGATGTGGAAAGAATATCACTGCCGCCTCAAAGTCAACGCGACACGCTCGTTTCAAAAATGCCGAAAACATCACATTACTCTAATAGTCAAAATTACGCGTTGAATACGTCAGTTAGAGAAAAGGAACCTTCGACTGTTGCAAAACAACGTAGTTCATACCACACGTCAATGCTGAAGCCAGCTGATGCTTTCAGTAAAAACAGCACATTGACTAGCGGCAAAGAAGTACCAGCCGAATCGCAAGTCACTTTGAAAACTCATAGTATTAGCGAGAATAAAATAAGAAAAAGTCGCAGGCAACCTGGCTTAAGACATGAACACACTCTGTGGGACCACAGGGAAGAAGAAACAAATCGTGCAAGTACTTTACAAACACCAAAAAGCAAATATGCTTTCAGTAGCAAAGAATCACTTACATCGAGAGCTTCACGAAGCTTAAGCCGTTTTAGATCAAGATCTCGGCGTTCGTCAAAAAGTAGTTTAGGATCATTCTTGGAAGAAGATTTAAGGGCTCTTCGTGAGTTTCCGGTTGAAGATCAGATCCGAGCCAACAAAACTACGGGCTTAAGCAAAGCACGGCCTTCTCGGATGCATCAACTAAAAAGTATTTTTGAATTGCAGTAAGTTGTTGTAGGAAATGTTTCTTAAAATTGGTTTCAGTAAGTGGACTGCGTCATCGTTGTCGGTAGGAATTTTCGAAGAGAGAGGACTTCCAGAATTCCGTTGTCTATAACCAGCTGAACAAAAAATCCATGCAAACGGTGTATAACCTGGCAGGATTAGTAGCAGAATTTAGAGTATAGTCATTCACGCATATATACGTAAAATATTCAGGAACGAAAAACCCACTGCAGATGCGGTACGTAAAGTGCTTCGCCTGCGCGCTTTAGCACTCGGCCGAAGGAACGTTCCACTGGCTTTCGTGTATGGTGATCCATGCGCGCCACCCTAAAAAATTTTTGTTTCTGGCAGTTTTTGAAAAAAACAAAAAAACGTTTCAAAAACAAAAACAATTTTACTTTTGTTTCGAAAACACTTTCGTTTCGCAAATGTTTTCTAAATGAAACATGTGTTTTCTACATGAAAACATTTTCGTTTTAAAAAATTTTTATTATAGTTTCGGAAACACTTTCACTTTTCTTTGCAAATTAAAATCTTTTCGTTTCAAAAACAAAAACAATTTTACTTTCGTTTAGTAAACACTTTCGTTTCGCAAATGTTTTCTAAATAAAAACATTTTTGTTTAAAAAAAATGTATTTTCGTNTCGAAAATACTTTCACTTTTGTTTCGGAAACACTTCGTAAACACATCGAAANAAATCGCATCAGTTTTGTGGTCGTGGCCCAAGCGTGCCAGTGGTGTACAGGAGCTGGAGTGTAAGAGTAGACTCCGGCTGGAGTCTTAATGAATTTCGAAAGTGGGAGTGGAGCCGGATTTGATTTTTTCACGAAAAGCCGGAGCTGGAGTCATTTTTTGAACATTTTTGTACAGCTTATAGCGTTCAGTTTGGAGTTTAAGGAGGAGTCGGAGTGCAAAACTTACAAATGTTTCGGAGTCGGAGTATATTCAGCGAAAGCAGTAGTGGAGTCAGAGTCAAAAACTTTAGACTCAGTACACCACTGATGCGTGCCGCCATCCGTTGAGTGCCAGTGTTTCCACTTGAGAAGGCTTGATTTGCAGATTCTCCTATGTTGATCTCTGGCTCCAGTAGCTCGCGATCGTATTGCACGTACGTCTCAGCTTGACGGTTGCTGTTAGTCGGCTGTGATGACTGATGAGCGAGAGGCAGACGTGTTGACTAGTCCAAGTCTTTCTTTTGTTGTGATGACCTATGCTTGGGGAAAAGTCTTTGAGGGATTTTTGACATAAGACATGTAACTTGTGGATTAGAGTAAATCAATGGTATCTTTTTGGCCAAGGGAAGCGGATGGATTGTGCACATGGGGAGTGGTGGTTGTGATGCAGTCGCAGTCAGTACTGCAATATGCTGGCCTGTAGCCTTGGTTGAAAAGTTGAAAGCTGCATCGTGATTTTAGGGAACCTATAGAATTTTACTGGGATCATTTGTCAAAGTTGCAACATGATAACTGAAAAATTGAAGGGGAGCCTAATTGCTCCAGTTTTGATGATCTCCAAATGTGCAACCGCGCTCCCTGGGGCAACGTTTTCGACACAGTTCTGTGATACTGATAGGCAGTGTCGATTTTGCTGATAGGCAGTGCAGGGTTACCAGATGGAAATAAAAAACTGTCGCCAAACTCACTTCAAAAAATAGCCAAACTCAGCAAAAATTCGCCAAACGTCTGGAAATGGTTGCATCTTTAGCAAAACATTAATTTTTTCACTGGAAATCAGTCGTTTTTCAAAGCTCTTATCTAGCCTTGTATTTTACCAGAAAGAATGTAGGTTTTCATCATTTTGCAAATATATCTAAATAATCAGTTTCAACATTTTGCAAACATATTTGATAGGAAGTGTTCAATACCATGCTTCTACTTTCAAAACTTTTAAACTTTCATTTGATGTCATGAATTTTCAAACCATCAGCAAGCTTAAAAGAGTAAATCTACATATGAATATGTAAGCAAATATATGCAAATATACAGGTCGTACATTTCGTCAAACCAAAAAATTTGGAGCCAAATGCTTTCAAAAATCGCCAGAAATTCGCCAAATCGCCGAACCAAAATATTTGCAGCCAAACGCTTTCAAAATTCGCCAGATTTCCGGAATTTGTGCAGTGCTATGTCATTCTCGCGCACTTCCAACATTCTAAATTTTAATACGGTATATTTATATCGTATAGCCCTTTTAACGCTGGGAACGCTTGACTGTTCGTGTGTCTGCATGGTTGCGCAGTTGCATGCCCTTAGTGTGCAACAAAGCAAACATTTGCTCAGTGTAGAATTTTCTAAGAGGGAACACTGGACGGGGACCACAGAAATTCTTCGTACTGGCCGCACTTTGGGCACCCCTGAATTAGGCCAACCTAAGTGCATTACAGCGCTTGACACATATGGACAAGATGTAAGATTTACGGGAGTTACGAAATTTGACATTACAAATGCATCTTTCCGAACTTCTTATTGAACAGTGAAAATTCGCACTGACGTTGGCCAAGCATCAGAATAAGGGAATATGTATGGATAACTTAAAATGTCCGCAAAAGACGCCGAAATACTTCAATTTAGAATGAAAATATTTTGTGGCACTATGGGCTCATCCATAGTTGAAAAGCGTTCGAAAAAAATGAGCTTTCACCCAACCAAATTTATTGCAAAGTGTGATTTGCGTTTATAACCACGTTCTCGTTAGTGGTTGTGCTGGCTGTACCGAAACATGAAATAACCATCTTAACATACTCAACTGACGGATTATGTATAAGTCACTTTCATTGCCAACAACGAACAAAATACAAAATAAGCTTTTTCTGAGTATTAATAGTCAGGCAACACTGAAGCAACTACTCGACACAAAAGTATGAGCTTATGGATGATATGAAAGTCGAACAATACTTTCCGAACTTTTTCAACTGTCTCTTCGGATTCTGGTGGTCGACCGGATCTTTTTACCCTTCCCAAACAACCTTCTTCCCAAAAATATTGGTGGTATTTTAAAGCAGTTGGTGGTATTTTATGGAATTTTCTTACAAGTGCGGGTTGTAAAGTTTTGTTCGCCTGTGTTCGAACATATTCTAACACACAAAACGCCTTTTCTATATTATGTGAATATTATTTTTAAGCCTGAAAAGATAAACGCATGAAACATAAAATATAAAAGTTTGAGTCGTTTCTATATATGTCGTTAAAATTTGAGATCATTTGAAAAAATTGGTTGAGTTAATAGCTTGCATGATGACAAAAAATTTTGAACACGCTGTATATTTTTCAAAGGATTGCTTCAAGAATTGAAAGTCGTATTAAATTGCAACAATAAGTCTCGCAAAAGTAACGCATTTTAATCAACAAGCAAATNATTTTACTAGACAATCGATTTCACGTTACTATAGGCCTACGCATATTCTGTGCTGAAAATCGCAATAAAGAGCGCGTTGTACAATAAAAAATTTGAAGAAAACACCCAGGTTGTAGTCTCAAATGGTCACATGCTGTGACTACAGAGCTGATCAGCACCGGATTAGATGGTGGGGGGCCTGGGTCCCACGGGTGGTGCGCGGGTCCCATGTGCGGGTACAGAATCTTTAGTTAGGGGATGACTGATGAAGTCACTAGTATTTCCACAGATCGTTAATATTTATGACATAATCTTGTGACGTCACATTTGTTAACTCAAGTGTAACAAAACTGTATGATGCAACATGATATTTGACAATGATTAGCGATTTGTGAAACTGTTGCAATACCGGTCACCAGAAGCAAGTCAGCTTCTGTCAACTTCTTCGCCGCTGTGGTTCGGCGACGAATAAAACTAGCGGTGCATTTCCAGTTCCACAAAACGAAATCCTTATTTACTTGCCCTATTTGGCTCATGAATACTTTGCAGCTTCCTTAAATTTCTTAAAAATGTAGAATCGACTGAAACTGCTTGTATGAAAGGCGTTTTAAATTGTACACAGCTTTAATAGATTAGAAACCGGTTCAACCAGAACAATGTATCTTTCTTTTAGGTTTGTGGTTGCATTAAGGGAAAAAATCGTTCCACATTGGCGTAAAGAACCATAACGCTGAAGTAAAACTGCAATCTTTATCAGTTTGCTGAAACATTCAATGGTATTGCAAGTTTCAAAATATTTTGCCCACCTCTCATGTTCCATCATTTTACAATAAATTGCATTTGGTTGATGCTCTTTTTGGACGAACTCAAACGCATTTTGGTATTGGTCAAACAGTTTACTTCAGCTTCATCATTAGAAAAGTTTCTATCAAGCAAATACTACTTACAGGGTTCATCATTTTCGCATTCAGTTGTTGCAAACGGAGGAATCTAGTCAGTCTAATTCAGCAAATAAAGTGGTCCATTTAGCCAGATGTGCAACACAAGACTTTTACAATACAGATACATCTGACATGAATAAATCACAACCATGATCCTTGCCTTCTCTGAATTTTCTTAGTGCTGATTCAAATTGACTTGATATGAATATCTGATTGTTTCACTTGAATCCTTGCCTTCACAGTGGCGAAACACGATACAACCTCAACTGATGCTTTTGACTTCTCAGCATTCTGAACTTTCTCATTAAAAGCAACCAAAAATGATTGCAAATGTCTAAATGTGTTAAACAGAATTCGCTCGGATAATTTCCAAGAAAACGCCTCAGAACAACAGTTGGTTTGTCGATGGACATGAAGTATGAATGTGAAGCTGGGTTCATTTGAAGCATCCTTGGCAAGCTAGGATAAAGTGATAGTCATCTGGTTACGTTGTGAGAGATAAGATTTTGGTACAGCCACAAAGCCACAATGATCTCTTCACTCTTTCTTGCGAACTGCGCAAATGCAGCCACACGTAATTCATTCAGCTTCAAAATCATTTAGTCCTTTCCTGTAAAAGGGATACGTCTGACTTATTTCTTCATTTTTTAGCATTACTGCTTAGCTATAATTACTAGAAACTACTACACTAAGCTATGTGCAATACACTGATCACGGTCCATCAGCAAAGCTAGTACAGTATAATGGAGTCAGCAGTCCGCACTCTAATGTTAAAGTCATTGAGGTACTGCAAAATTATTTACCACTGTTAAGCAACGATTAATGTGAAAGCATTCCCGCCTTCCCAGCCATGAATTAACTCATCCAAAACATAGATTAATTAGACAACTTGCAGGCCCTCCCATAAACTAAGCTACACCACCAGCTCGTATCTTGTTGCAGTTGAGTAGGGACAGCTTGCTGTATGTAAATACAATACATAGCCAGTGATGGAACTTACGGGGGCAGTGGAGCGAGTTGCTCCTCCTGGCAAGCTAAATGTGAAAACCGGACCGCAGTTAACTTATATTTTGGTTTTAGTATTCTTTTGCTTTTCAATAGGTTGTTAATTTTTTTTATTTTTTGGTCTATTTCCGGTGATTTAGGGTTTTAGTATGGCCATTACAACCGCATTCACCATCATTTTTCAAGTTTTTTTATTGTTGGCTAGTGGGCCCTTTACATTGGTCAGTGGGCCCCTTTTACTGAACGACTACCATCAAGCAACGTGGTGGTGAGCCAAAATCTTGCTTTACTTATTCATTATTGCACGCGTGAGCCTTCGCTTGCAACCAGCTTTTCTTATCAGCCACACGTGAAGATAAAGAAATTGTAAGAAGAAAAGTACACAGAGAAAAAATGATAGTTTTTATCATCAATAAGAAAAATAAATTTGATCTCCCATCTTTCAATACATTCGGTGTGTAGTACTTGACTTTGGTAACGTTCGTCCTATGATTTGTAGAATGTGCGTCTCTATTCTTCAGTGTTGTTTGCATTCAGAGGCTAAGCGAAAATCTCCCTGTTAGGGATCGCTTTGTCTATGCAATGATACATAAAAATTGTCCAAAATCTTTTTTCTAAACGTAATTGCTACATAATGTTAGATAACTAACACACTTTTCGTTTTGTCGTTTTTACGCACATGTGAACCTTTGCCCTGTGCAAGATTTATATTTTCCTCCAAGTTTCCATGATCTTTTTTACATTGTAGAAATGAAAAAATGTTTGTTATAACAATTTGCAGGAAGTTTACGACTTCAAGATCAGCTCAGTGCGTCTCGGAGCTTTACCCTGGTGAAGACTTGCGACGCAAATGCGGGGAAGGCTGCAAACTTTTAAAATCACGTCAATCAGATGAAGTTTTATCTCAAGCTTCAAAAAGCGATCCCTCCGATTCAGGTTTTATCTCCTCCGTTTCAAATTAACAGTATTATGAAAAAAACTATCCATTTAGCGCGGTTTTGTGGAAGCAAACACTTTTTAACAAACGCCCTTTTTCTCTCAGGCTCGAACATTCGTGAGGTCTCGATGGGAGATCGACTGATACTTATTCTTCTGTGTGTGAATATACTTTTCCTACTGGGGGCCTGTGCAGCTGCTGCTTACCTTGGTAAGTAACATTTAATTCAGTGCTTCCCAAAGTGGACGGTATGAAAATCCAGGGAGGAGATAAGGCAAAAAAGGATGTAGGGGAACGGTGATTCGGTGAGTCTAAAGGAGGCGATATTGGAGGCGTTTATTTCCGCAATTTTGATATTTATGGTCGTCGTATATTTTACCTGGCCTTTACAAAGCGAAGAGGTCAGACTTCTTCAAGTGTGTGGGATCTGTGGTACCACAGTGCCCCCGCGCTGGGAGAGCAGAGCCAAATGTTCGGCTAGTTTGTTGTGTGCCATTAATATTGGAGGCCTTGTTACTGCGATTTTGGTGTTAAGACATACACCCTGAACGCAAGTCCAAACGATGAGCGGTTGACTGTAGTTCCTCGTTTTTTTGTGACTGTGACTGCCATCCTTCAAGATAGGGACTGTGAAATCAGAGCAGATTCAGTAAACATCTAGACTACAATGGTCAAACCTCATCGCAAGTGTCTTGGCACTGCACATTAATTTAAATCTTTTAAGTTCAGAATTTAAAGATATACTAATGATGTAACAGAGTTGTAGTCTGTTGATGTGGTACCAAAAGATTTGCAAGTGTTACTGTAATAAGGTCATGCTTTCTAAACTGTCCCTCTTAACTGCCAAAAGGATGTGGAGATCAGTAGTGGATTAACTATTAAACAGAATAATCATGTGCTTAGGACACTGTGTTATCTGCTTAGTTTCGTATCTATAAGCTCTTGGCGTCACAGTCTGACTCTAATAGCACCCGTATAGCAGTGGTTCTTAACCTGGGTTCGATCGAACCCCTAGGGTTTGACGAAACCGTTTCAGGGATTCGGCGAAGGTCATCTGAAACATGACTAAAACCGTGGTTGCATCACAGCAATTCTTACTTTCTTTTACATTGGGCAAAAATGAGGTTCGACAAAACCTTGGAATACAACGTAAGGGTTCGCGTGTTTGTAACGGTTAGTAACCATACCTCTATGTCCTTTCCCGTCGTGTCTGACGATCAGATCGGCCACGATTGCAATCTGTGATGTACGTTTGGATCGAATATGCTCGTCTGTCTTGTAGAAGGGAGCGCCAGGAAGCACGCTCAAGGGTCAATTGTTTTCCTAATAGCACCAGGACCAAAGGATCACCACCAGTGGCGGATTTAGGATTGGGGGGCCCGAGGCAAGGCTAGAAAGGGGGCGTCGATGACGTCATCACACTCAGCCAATCGTGATAAGACCTTTTGATCAAGCCTAGGATAGGGATATGCGGGCCACCCAGGGATATGTTCTTGAAACTGCGGCATGACTAACATAACAGAAAATGCAAAAGGTATTCATGATACACAACTTTGAGAACATTGAAAAGTGAGAAGACAAAGCTTGTAACACGTAAAAGTTAAAGCAAGGCACTTACACATTACAGTTATGGGATTTCAGCAAAATGAGGCAAACTTGCTAGCGAAACACTTTGGGGATGGGCAAGTGTATCCCTTGCCTCCCCGAAAATTATACAGACCTCGACGAAAATTTTACATAAAGTAGACGAAATTATACAGAATTGGATTGACGGAAGCACACTAGATTTTGAGTAAGAAACAGAACACAACGATCTGCTTTTCACTAACACATATCAATTCAATTCCAGAAATTCATTCGTTTTCATTTCATTTTTCACATTTTTCTTAATTTTGTGGTGATCAGTGGTGTGTATAAGCATATGTGAGATTTTCAATAGATAAGCAAAGAGATTCCATATATGAGACTTTCAGTGTAGACAGATAAGTGAAAAAAAATTATGTCTGTTATCCAGTTTTGTGAGACAAGGTCAAGATGCATTTTATTGCTTTCACAAGAGCATATTTGTTAGAATGGGGCTTCAGGGCAATTGCATTGCTTCTTTCCAAGCAAAGAAACAACTCCCTGAACGTGGGAATGTACGACTACTTCTTCATTGAGTTCCAGCTTGATGCAGAGAAACTGATACCCCTGCACCAAGTACACCCATCCCATGAACAAAATATTTGTAAGGACAAAATAAAATACTGTATTAGGTTTTATTCGTGAAATACATATTTGTGTTTCATCATGTTTTCAATTTGAAGCATACAAAAACTGTATGATCGCATGTGTGCGTCAGGGGAGAGGGGTCGCTAGGAATCCACCTGGAAGCAAAAGGGGGAGCCAGGCAGAAAAAGTTTGCGAAACTCTAATCTAATTCATGCAATTCGTTTTAGCTATCTCAGGGTAATCATCTGTAATCAACTTATTTGTCTGCGCACGAATTTTCGTTGCACACATGCGCAAAAATGTCGAGAGCCTCAGCAAAACTGATGCACACAATGATTGTTCAGTCTAAATCAGATATTTTTAACTCTTTTACAAAACAAAATTCTCTTCAGTGCTAGCATAGTGCGGTGAACGGAGGTGACAAAAATGTATAATTTTGAATTTAATAAAAGCAAAGGTTTTCATGAAAGCAAATGATTTTTGTTGGCTACTCCTGCCGCAGAGATGTGCAGTTTCGTTGTCGAAACGCTGCTGTTATACACTGTAAGCCTGGTTGTTCTATATTCGCACGTGCACACAACAGTAAAAAATAGTGTTTGCTTTCTTCGGTGTGCCGAATGGAATGAATAAAAAACAGCGATATTCACTCCGCAACCGAGCTGCCGTGTGGAAAACGCGAGATTAGGGGAAGATCGAAGTAGTAGGTAAAGACTCAGCACTTAGGTGAGACCAATATTAAACGTTGCGGGGTGCAGGACAATCAACAGGTGAAGCAATAACGTATTTACTTGCGTGCGCACTTTACGAGTAGAGTTAGTATGTTTGTTCACGACAAAATGAACTACAGTAGAACTCGTCTAATTCGTCATCGTTTAATTCGTCAATTCGCTTAATTTGTCACTTTTTCGTCGGTCCCGGCAGAATCCCTATCTTTTGTGT
>JGI24159J19872_10008495_pt1 | contig 13441 bp, 7 predicted proteins | sample Ectturendosymbi4_FD_19872 | JGI IMG/M metagenome (IMG submission 19872) | reverse complement strand
CGTTATTGCAAGCAACACCCTCAACTAGATTTAAACTGGAACTAGAACTAGGTACTTTTACTGACGTTGCGTTCACAGGCATTCGTTTCATACATTTCAGTGTTGATCTTCATTGATTTCAGTGTTCATTGATGCTTTTCTCAATACACTAATTTGTTTCGCAAATAACAACAAAATCACTGGGATAAACATTATTTTTAAGCAATTTATTGTCACGATAATAAAAACGAAACAATTTGCAGTAGGTAGAAGGGGAATTAATCTAAGTCATGGGTCAGGAACCTGCGGCACGCGTTGCCACACTTGGCACGCAAAACAATTTCCGATGGCACACAGAAGCTCCATGTTTTACATATCAATTTTGCTATGATTCACACAGAAGGTATACTGACCTTCACTTGTATAAAAATACATATGGTGTTGGCACAATGAATCATTTCAAACCTTACGTTGGCAAACAGTAAGAAAAAGGTGTCGGCGTCTGATTTAAGTTAACATGTAAGAATACATGATTCGGAAGTTATGGAGGCAAACCTTGACAGCATCATGTCAACTACCCTTGAATATGTAATACCAAAAGCAAAAATGGTATTGCGTGGATAACAAACATAAGCTACAGTAATTCATTAAAATCCATGGTTCTAAATGTGCCGTTTGAAGATGATGCAAACAAAATTTCAACTCCTACTTCATTCAAATCACCTTACGCAGCATCAGCAAAAAAATGTAAACTTTTACTTATAAACGACGGATACATGTGAGCGAAAAAGTGGAAAAAGAACAAAAACGAAGAAAGCATTTTAAATCCTGTTGTGAACACAGCACCAAGACATTTCTTTTCATTCATGATTCAATTTAGTAATCACGTTTCCTCTGCGGAGGGTCGCGGGGCAACAACCCTAGGAGGACCCGAAATTCCCCCCGTCAACAGTAATCTCAAGTAATGTTGCTGGCTCCACCAAGACGGGACCAAGCAAGGTCGAAGATGTAGTCACGCTACCTGATCAATGAACAACCTCTGGGTCGCTTTCCCGTGGCGGCAGCCAGTAGGACTTGCCACGCCAATCTTTCCTGGGACATTCTGGTCACGGGGCCGAACCAACGTGGCTGGGAACTCTTAATTTGAAGAAGTGGCTCGATATTCAAAACATTAAGAACGTCACAGCTGCGCACTTTGTCGTGAAGTGTTCCGCCGTAAACTCTTTACAAATATTCCATCTCTGCCGGGATAGTATTTTTTCAGTCATTACGCGACATTCATGACCATAGTTGGCGATCGGAAAAAGACCGATTTAAAATTAAAAGCTTTTATGCGGTGTTTGAAAGCTCACGCAGTACAGCGTTTTCTTGACCAATCCGTTGTACGATCTTTTTGTTACGCCTTCCATCACTCCTGAACACCACTACAAGTTACTTCAACTCCTCCACCTGCTACAGTACATCGCCTTTCACTTGCAGTTTGCACTACTTTGGGTTTCTGAAGAAACACATTAGCTCGGTCATCTCAGTGCTAATTTTCATTTGACGTCATTCTAATGACTGGGTGCTGTTTTATCTGTATTGTTTTGATCCATTCTTTCGCTGTTGTTTTCACAACATCTCTGATTTTATCTGTTTGAACAAGAGATTGCTGATGATGTTGCAGCTCACAACCAGAATTCACATTCGCTATGACAGTATACCCCGTCTAAATAAAGCTTGCAGAAAAAACTCATCTCATGTATTTTGTTACTAGAAACAGTTTTAAAATTTCACTATTAAACGTATCCTCTTTCTTCAAATGGTAACAACATTACAATAAATTTCAGTAGTAGCCATTTCCACGATAATTATACTTCAAAATGCAATGCAACCTGGTACTTACAATGAGCAGATAATTAAAATAGATCGCATTTCAACATCTCTAATACAATCACACCAGTCTCATCGTGACAGAGTGTTGTTGCTTTATAAACACAAACAACGCACTACTCAGAACGTCAACAGAAGCGAAGGTGAGAAAGTTCAATTTGGGTGGAAGCCGCCACAATGCTTTTTATAGCCGAGCTGCCTCGTGTGCCAGTCCACATAAACTGAACTGCGAAGTTTCGATGGATTCGCGTTACTGCTTGAATGGAAACTGCACAACGAATGAAACACTTTTACAAGATACCTGCCGCAATTAAACCTGTGTGAATTGAGACAGTTTGTATGTATTCTTTGCTGTAATTTTTATGAGTTTACAAAATCCCATGTTGTACAATGAGAAACATAGGCGAGTCCGAAATTGATAAAAATTATTGTTTTTGCAATCTAATCATGTCTGCACCAGAAAGATAACTGAGGTTTTGCAAATTAATTACAGAATCATTTGCTTTTTGTCATAAACCATGAATGAGTTAGAAACTTAATAGAAAGCGTTGAAGAAAAACGGAGCAGTTACCTTGCATTCATCAAATTATTGTTACGCCAGAAATCAACTAATTTGTTTGGCTTAACACAGTGGACAAACTTCAAACAAATATCGCGATATGAGATTTACAGATAATATTCTGTTGAATATTATTCTCAGACAATTGGTGCAACTGAAATTTCGATTTAATTTTGATCTTCACGTTCATAGCCAGTAATCAAATACAACGACCAAAACATTGTTATTATTGCAACAGCATGGCACTGTTGGTTACAAGCAGCATAACATCAAGCACCCATTCAGCAGTTAAGCAATTTAACAGCAAACGGAAGATCACTGGGCTGAGCTTTCGAATTGAACCGTATGAAGTATTTTGTCCTAAACTTATGGGTTCTTGAAATTCATTTTCAGCGTCAAAACCTTGCGTGAAGTATCTTAACATTTATTTCAAAGACACCTTAGTATCTTTATGTCCAAAACCAGACTGGCATGTGCAGTTTGCTTAACGCATTCTGCCAGATATCCTGTATAGGTAAAGGTCTACTAGCAACATTGAGTGCCTCTAGTGAAATAGCTCTCTACAAATGAAATAGCTCAAAAAGTGCATGTACAAATGAAACAGCTCAAAAAGTACATCTAATGAAACAGCTCTCAAACAGTACAAAGGCGTAGCCAGTGGGGGGTGGCCAAAGGAGACATGGCCGCCCAAAATTTACAGAACATCTTGATGCTTTGTGCTTCGAGAAGCGGTGTCCCAAACCAAATACTGTCGCTCGCCTAAATTCAAAATATTTTCCCACCCCAATTTTGGTCTGACTGTACGATAGATAAGCATGCTTTAAAATATCATTTTGCACAGGAATGACCACGACAATTCATGTCCAACTCAATCTTCTCAAATCGATTACTAATGGATGCCAAACGCGTTTCCTTCATACAAATTGTGTTTCACAATTAATCTCGAAAACACTTCTTCCTTTCAAAATCTAGCACTTACACAACATGTCTTATATTTTCTTCAGGCAAATGTTTTGACCCTATCAGTCCGGTTTTTAACGCTGCAGCATTGCACGTAAAATTTCGATTGTTCTGAAGTAAATTCTTTGCCTAAGACTGAACCTAACCACCTTGAAATGAACAAAACTATAGTCATCATCGGAAGACTGATGAAATTATTTCAATCTTCTGATGGTGGCACACTCACATTTTAATGCAAATCCAACAATTAAAGCATTTGCTAAACAAAACATTAGAAGTATGTTCTGCTTTCAACATCAAAGTTTGCGTCAAATTTTGAAGTAAAGGAGGTAAAGAAGATATTTAGCGCTCGATGATACTTTAAATACCAATCTGATGCAATCACGTATTATGGTAATCAGATTTAAGCGCGTGCCAGCAAAGCTGGAAGGCTGGGCTTGATTACCGGCTGGGCCATACCGAAGACATGAAAAACGGCGTTTCCGGCAATCACGCGTGGTTGCAAGGAAACGGCTCACGCCAGGTCCCACCATTGGCACCTCATCAATGCTGCACACACTACGAAAATAGCCGCGTGGCCCACGGTCCAAGCAAGTGGAGGTTTGTGCCGCAGACCACTCGCGACACTCACTAAAGAAGCATAAAATCAGAGCATAAATGAACTCACATATTACGATGAAGCTTTTCTTGCTACTTCCTATTCTATTTCCTAAAATAATATGTAGTAGCGGTAATGCTATAAGCAGTGGTTATCACAGCGTGATGTGCAACCCAGAGCTGTGTACGTCAATCGCTTCAAAGGTTGAATCCGCATTATGCTTAGGATCCATTTGCAATTAGTATTGTGTTGTGGAACACAATGTCGGTTGATTTTTCCCGGCCATGTTACTTAAATGATGTTGAAGCACTGCAATGTAGCGTTGTATGTCGTGACAAAGCAAACTTGACTTCATCATTATTGATGTTGTTTCACATCCAGTCCTGTATAGTTTGTCATATGTCAAGTGATCCACAATACGTCTTGTACATGTCTTACTGCAGATTACCAAACATATCTTTGAGGGCATTCTGCTGTTATTGCCTTCAGATGAAATAAATATTTTGTTCAAAGATGATAATATCCATTAACATTGTGGGGCAGTGCCCACAAGACTAGTAAGAAGGTTCACAGGGTAATAGCTGAACATTTCAATCGTTAGCTTTATGCTGAATGGCATCAACTCGCATTAAACAACATTTGAATGATACATCATGCTTCTTACCTCAAAATAAATACGTAATAGAATGTACTACCATATACAGTATATTCATTATTCGCTGCTCGTTCACTTCTCGTTCAGTGATATTTCCGGCCCTGGTAGAGTCATCAGTTTATTATATGTTTTGGAGAGGGGGTCGGCAACCTTTCCTGACTCGCGGACCAAAAAGAATCTCTGCAAAGAATGTCATTGTCGGGCCGCACTAATTTTTCACCAACAATTCCCTTTTTTTTGCTGTTATGGTGCCGTTAAAACTTGCGAATTTATGGAATTTTAATCAGATCCACTCCTGATTTTCACAGTTCATAACGAAAGCCCGAAATACGAAATACTGTACATTTATAGCACAGTGCGGTTTCCCATAAGCAGTTCCTCATACGTATGCAAGACAAGAAGTTGCGAGGAGGGCAAATACATAAAATGAAATACCACTAGACAGGTCATAAAGTTAATACAATTTGTGAAGGGGCTGGAGCCGGATGATTTTGCTTGGCGGACCGGATCCGGCCCGCGGGCTGCAGGTTGCTGACCCCTAGTTTAGGGCGCAGTCGTGGTTCACCAACTGGCATTGAAGTCGTGCGCTCGAGATGCGGGTTCATTTAATGTAAATAACCGCATTCTGCTTGTCTAACTGTTAGTTGCTCGTTCAGCTAATCCATAGTGAAGTTTGTTTGTTCAGTTTAGCTGCGCCTATTGCAATGCTTAATTCGTTTCTGTTGTATTTTCAGAAACCGTGTTTGACGATCAATTGCTGCTCAACTAAAGTTTGCTGCTTGAATTTGTGACAACAGAGGCTTGCGTTAAACATCGTTCTGCAGCAATTACATAGTCCAGCGCTCTTCAACCGGTGTGCACGGTGCACCCTAGGGTACACCAAAATATGCGTGGGGTGCACCACTACGAAAGGGTTCACAAGGATGCATCGCAAACTTGTCACACGAAACAGATACTTTTTACAAAAACTCTCTGTTAGCAAAAATGAACCATTATCCAACCAACGACTTTCAGCATTTAAACTAGACTTTGGACATTCTAAAGTGTGGTGCGTAAGCATCAGACCATGTCAAGCTAATTGTTGTATTNAGCTGATTATTTGTAATTCATAAGCAAGAGACAACGAGTCATTTTCAATTGAATTATGTACCTGAGTTACNGAATTAGGGNACTTGCTTATTTAGGCCAGGGTACTTACAGACATGGTCGCAATTATGTGGAGGACACGGGGGAAGTTCCAGTAAATAGGGTGCATGAGTTCATCAAAACATCTTTTCAGGGTGCCCCATAACAAAAAAGGTTGAAGAGCACTGACATAGCCTACTGCAGGGAATAAAAGCTGCAGACCTTTTGATGCGTGGAACTCGTATGGTGTCAGATTAGGCGAAATGCTGTCAGACACGCGTTTCTCAAACTCTCCGTGAGTGCCAGCTAACCACAAACAGGAACTTATGAGCAATCGTTTGTACGAGCGCTAGCGTACGGAGGGGGGCACTGTGCCATGCCCCCCCCTCAAACCATAAAAATAAAAAAATGTATAAACAGTATGCGTATTTTTAGGGGTAAATGCGTATTTTTAGTTGTAATTTGCGTATTTTTAGGTTTAATTTTGCAAAATTTTCCCGGGGGCATGCCCTCGGACCCCCCTAGAATGGTCGGTCTCAAGTTGATTTGTGACATCACATGATTGTGAAGAAACTTGCCCCCCTCGGAAATTTTCTACGTACTCCACTGTGTACGAGCTTGTATCGTTTTGATGTCCGATATTTAAATCCAGGCTGAGGTCAGTGCAGGTGATGTGGAATTTTAGTTTCAGGATTACCATCACGTATTGTTCGCAGACGTCATCCAGGGTTAAACATGACGCAACGTGCTTGACAAGCATAAGCTACGTATTGCTTGACGTGGTACCATGCTCACCTGTCGTGCGGCATTGCGTTGTTTCCATGCAGTTCAGTTTATTCGGAAAACTCACACGCAAGAAAGACTCACCAAAAAGTTCATCCCGCACTCGCAGTTCATCACAGTAGCAAAAATTTGATTGCTTTAATGCTTTGCTCGATTTTTTCTGCGTAAACATCTGTCTTACATTAATGTTTTGATCTCAACATACGGAAAAGGAATTCTGTATTCCAGCAAATGGTGTCTGTACCCGGTTCATCTCTGATTGCTTGTCAATGGTAACAACACAGTGCTGCTTTTTCTTTGTTGAAACCAAACGCGTTTTGGAATCAACACTCGTGCCTTGTGTTTATTGCAACCAAGGAAATCAACGAGAGAGTCGGCTGTCTGCGATTTGTTCAGCGTTCCGTTGTTCACTAACACCAAGCTCTCCAGCTGAGAAGTATCCGCCAAACGAGGCTCGCAGCATGTCAAAATGGGCAGAAAGTTCTTGTTTTACACATGGAAATAAACCAAAGTTCTTTTTTTACACATTGAAATAAAAGTTTGTGAAAATCTAAGCTTGATTCCTGCGGCTCCAAACACGTAGATTCTTCTTAACAGATTTCGATTTCCGCAGGCCTTCACACAGTTTATTTCCCGGCCTTGAATGGAGGTGCTCAGTTGTTGATTTGAAGAAAAACATCTGAATTATATGCAAGCATTTGGAGAAATTCTGCTGATTCCAGTGGAATGAATAACCAAGTCGCTCTTGTGATTTTGTAGAAATACCCTGATTGCCTGACGTTGATTGAAAAACCTGTTCACCACTGCACTGTTTAGCAATAGCAATCCACGCATTCAGCAATTTAAATTTCTAAATTGCTGTAGTAACTTAAGCTGGAATAATTAGGCTGGATAATGTTCTTTTGAGTAATAGCACTTTCAGGCTTTCCTAAATCTCGGTTGTTTTGAAAAAAGTACATCCTAAAACATACAGGTTCTCACGCTTGAAATCGCATTTCGGACCCCCAGGTGCCCCTGAAGCCCCAGTTGGAATAGCTGTTAGTGCTCTAAACTCTGTTCCCAACAACAAGAAAATAATTGTCAGTTCGTAACAAATACCGGACACTGATTCTCGGGAATCTTGTTGTTCGACTTCGAAACTACTCCAACGAGGTATAGTAGTCAAGAAAAATGTTCCTTTGTATACATACGTTGAAAAACATAGCTAATAAAACTTATACAGTTTTGGGTGGAAGACGTTGCCCGTGTTCTTTGCCATTAGTGCTAGGCTGAAATTTCTGTTCAAACGCAAACTATAATTTTTAGCATTCGCATTTTGAAAGTTGCATTAGAAAAACACAAACTATGGCTAGTTGTTTTTTTCAGTAAAATCAACACCAGTTTATAAACCTTAATGTAAAAGGCTTGACGGGTAAAATATTCATCGCTGATTTTGAAACGAAGTTATTCACTTTTACATCTGATTTTTTTCTGGACTCACAAATAATTCAGAGATCGAAATGTTATTCAAGTTCACGCCAGATCTCGCCATTGGCTCCCCTTCGATGCAGCATACATTGCAAAAGTAGCCACGGGGCCCACGGTGCAACCAAGTGGAGATTTGTGTCGGAGACCACTCGTGACACTCCCGAAAGAAGTACAAAATCTGAGCATAAATGGAACTGAGATATTACAGTGAAGCTCTCGTTGCTACTTCCTAACCATTGTTCCTCTTTCCTAAGTTACAATGCAGTAGTGAGAGTGCTTTAAGCAGTGGTTACCACAGCGTGACTTGCAATCCAGAGCTGTGTACGTCAATTAATTCAAATGTTTTATCCGCATGATGCTTAGGATCCATTTGCAATTACCATTGTGCTGTGGAACACAATGTCGGTTGGTTGTTTCTCTAACATGTTACTGAAATGATGTTGATGCACTGTAATGTAGCGTTGTATGTTATGGTATGACAAAACAAACTTCATCAATTTCTACGTTGCTTCACATACAGTCCTGCGTAGTTGATCATATGTCAACTAATCCACAAATCTTCTTGTAAATGTCTTACTGGCATTGTCCACTTCTGAAAAACATTTTTTTTCAAACATTATGATATGCATTAACATTATTTGACAGTGCTCACCAGACTAGTAAATAGATTCACAGGGTAATATCTGAGCATTTTAATAGTTGACTCTTTGCTGAATGGCTATTTTGCGCCAACATTTTGGCCCGCACGGGACTTATAGGGTTAAGCAACCAAAAAAAATTCTATGGGTAAAGCGCATTTTCATCATCCGAGGATTCCCAGGCCCAGTAAAAAGATGATTATGATGTCATTGAGCCAATTTATACAAAAGAAAGCTTACAGTTTTGCAAGGTATGTTTNTCACTGCATGACTGCATCCTTTTCCGAAAGTATCTCAATTTCTTTATTTGTACAGTGGCGAAGATTTGGTTCAAAGATATTCCACGTCATGGAAAACATCACTACATCAAGAAGTGAAACGTGTGCAAGAATTGGTCGTTACTGCTTCCTCAGCTATTTCATTTGCGCTTCAATATTTTTAGGCATTCGACTTTTTTCTGGCAAATGCACATGTATTGGAGAAGCAGCTTTCAATTGGTTACACTGACGACTTTACTGAATACGAAAGAAGCGCTCGGTCAAACCATCTGTTATCTAAGCAAAGTTACGTCGAAGTTACGTTAGCAAAGGGTTACGTCAAAGTTGCGGTCGATCAATTTCTGCTGATACAACGTTTGTAGAGGAAGTATGGGACACACGCGGTTTAATGCAGAACATGGGTAATGTTTGAAAACTTGCTATAAGTGCAAAGAGCAATTGACAATTTTACAGCAGTATTTTTTCATTCATGCGTACTGCGTTTAGTTTAGATAAGAAACTCTGAAAAAAGGAGGAAATTTTTAGATGCTCATTTGCAATATAGCGAATAATTTTTTTTGTTTGTTTCTGTGCGAAAGTCCTATTTCTGTTTGGCAGGTCAGTTGCATGCAATGGTAAAAAAAGTCGATGCAATCGACAAAAAAAGCATGTAACCGTAAAACGTCGATGCTGATTTTCCTTTCACTCGCGGTGTACATCGTTCTCGTATTTAGGTCAAGGCGTCGTTGCTTTTAATAGCAGGGATGCATGACTTCGAGCAAAACTATTAGAATCTGAATGTTAAAAAAATCGAGTTTCGTGCAAGACCAAACGATGTATGAACTGTGTTGTTTGAAAAAGAAAGGATAACCTAGAGAATTTTGTTTCAAATGTAAATTCTAATTCAAAAACTTTGATAAAAGTTTTGTTTTTTCCGAGTGAAAGCTTTATATGCAGGGTGGCTCAAAAGCACCAAAAGTAGGTATACAGTTATCAACTATCTTTGATATGCCTTAAAATTAACTCTTCCATGCTTTTCAAATTACTTGGAAAGTACCAATTGTTTACGCCTATATCCGGTCCATGGGCTACGCCTATGTCTGCTACTACAGCATCTTGACTCCATTATTAGTGCGTGGACATCGAATATTCTTCCCATACAATGAAAAGATGCCAATATAATAATGATTTACAAGGCAAAAGGTACAGAGCTATCTGCGACAACAGCCGTGGAATTTCTATCGCAGGTAAAGTACTTGCACGTGTAATGCTGTGCCGTCTTCGGACATTTGTGGTTGATACAATAGTTCCCAAATGTCAGTGCGGCTTTCGTCGCGCGCGCAGCGCTGCTGATATGATTTTCGTTTTCAGACTTCTCCAAGAGAAATGTAGGGAAAACATCGTGACCTTTTTATTGCCTTCATCGAAATCGTGATATGCTGTGGCGAGTTTTGGGCATGTTTTAATGCACTCCCATCTTTTCAGCATCTTGTGGGAATGCCATGCTGGTATGAGTGCCGGCATCGTGCAGGGAGGAGAAATGTCGAAGAGTTTTGGTGTGAACTCAAGAGTTAAGCATGGCTGCGCCCTAGCACCTGCTATTTTCAACCTGTTCCTTGTGGTAATGACTCTCGTCTTCCGTTACGGCATCTTTTCGGCAGACGGCGTTCTCATCAAGTACAAGATCGATGGTAGTTTGTTTAATATCCACCGTTTCCAAGTAGCGACCAAAGTAACAAACGGCAAGATCTTCGATCTACATTAAGCAGACGATGCTGTCCTGCCCAGACACACGCCCGACGGCCTGCAGCAACAAGTTGGATGCAATTTCTTCCGCATACTCTCGTGCAGGACTGGTCGTTAATTCCAAAAACACGGAAGTCTTTTTACCTCCCATCAGGTTCGTCGTTGGCCCCCAATCTTTTTCATTAGTAGCTTTCAGTGTGACATCATAGAACAATTCACGTATGTCTGCTGGGAAGCATCGTTACCTCCACGTGCGATCTCTCTGCGGAGATTCAACGTCGTGTTTATCGAGCTGTGTAAGCGTTTTTTTACTAATCGTAACCTTTCTACACACACCAAGATGGCCGTTTACAACGTCATTTGCGCTGCTGTATGCCGCATGCCAGCGAGGGATAAACACCGTACCGTCGTCACGTCAGCGCCCTCGAGGCATTTCACATTCGTTGTTTTCAAACTATCCTGCACGTGCACTGGTGGGAGAAAATCCCTCATGTCGAGATCTGCCGCAGAGCAGGCACAGCATGCCTTGTGACGATACTGCTCAGAAGACAATGAAAGTGGCTTGGTCTCGTAATGAGGATACCTGAAAACAGGCTTCCCCGCCGTTTGCTTTACACTGCAGTGGTTTACAAATTTTCTTGTACCGCAGCCCACTAAAACCCAACAACCCCATCTAAAAATCAACTAAATAAATGTAATACAACTGTGCACATAAAAGTTCTACACGCGTCTCCTCCAAAAATGGTCCAGGACCCCTCTGGGGGTTGCGACTCCTGGTTGAAAATCACCGCTTTGCAGTGAGCTCTCCTACGGCCGACGCACAGCGGGGAATCAGAAAAAAAACGTTTAAACGACCACATTAATTTCTTTTACGCCATACTTGATGAATTGGCCAGGGACCGAGACGAATGGCGTGTAGTTTGCGACAGTAGGGTGACAATATTTGAACAAGAACATATGACAGTATTTTGGCAAAAGGCAAAAGGAACGCTTGTGCGCAGACAGCAACAGCGCAACTCACCCCCAACAACAAGAAGGCAGGGGTCCGTCTGTGCAATGTGTGGCCGTTTTTGCGCCCCAGGTTGCAGGTTAAGGAGCCGCACGCACCATCACAAAGGAACGCGCTGACCAGTGTCATTGTCGATTGACGGACAACTACGAGAGAGTTTGTATCAGATTTTGCTGGAGTGTTTTGCAGTATCTCAACGCCATCATGGGCCCTCAGGAAAACTAGCGTGCTGGAGCCTCTACGACAAATATAGCACTGTATTATATGTATATGTCACATAAGCTGGAGAGTAGCATGGAGCCTCTGTGCTTGTGGAGCCATCGGGCCCATATATTATTCCGGTCCTGCGTGTCTTCTCAAAGCTATCTATCTATTCAATTGAAATGTAGATATTTTCAAGCTAAAAGTTAAATTCCAAGTATTTGTCAGAGTTAGATTCAACTAAAATTGCGGTAAGAAAAATTTAGGAAATGGAGTTGTTCCAAAAAAATGAAAACCAAGAAAATGAAAAGTCAAAGCAATATACCTCGAAACACAGATAGTATCGAATATACCCTCACCTGAGGCATCGTTAATTAAAGAGGTGAATGTCTGAGTCACTCTGGCATCGCTAGCAACAAGTATTCTGATAGCAGCTGCTGTACAACTACTAAATGTTTGGCACTTGATTACGCGATGCTTTTATTGTGTATCGCTTGTGACGTAACAGTACTTAACGTGTCCCACGGTTTCCATAGTGCAGACTTTCGGCGCCGGTGGACGGACATGTCCGTCCTTGCATTCAAACGTCCATAACCGTTCCGCACTTGGTGCTTCGCAACGAAATTTTTCACGAATGTTCTTCATATCTAAACACATTTATGAAAATTTCAGGTAAATTGAGCATGAACCCTTGAGTAACGTACATTTGCATCCACCAACATTTGCTAGGCCGTGACTACAACACTTATTGTTTTGTATTTTTGTAGTAGTTAGATCATTTTCACTTCATAATTTTGTAAGTAGCATGCAAATACTAAAAAAGTGTGAGCACCCTTGCATAAAGTTTTCGTTAAGTCCCTGAACACCTTACGCTTGAATTTGACAAACAAACGTTCATCTGTTTAATACAGTATTATTAGTCCTCACTGTCGTTGCAAGCTTCGAACTAAATTCCCCAGCTCACCAAGCACACCCAGTGCATTACCAATTAATGTGATGCCATTTGCCCATATTGTGATGCAGGGTCACAATTTGTTATAATTTATTGGAATTTGTTACAACTTTGTTTCTAAACGTAATGCAAGTATGCAAACCAATCCGTGCGACATTAACACCAAGATGCTGTTTCTGAGGGCTTGAGCTGGTGCGAACACAGCGAAAGCATAGCGCCAGCAACATATTGCGTTTGACGAATGATCTGTGTAGTAAAAATTTCCGGCGAGCCAACGTGCATTGCAGGTTTGCATGGCCAATAACTTCCTATGTAGCATATGCTCTCTTCTAAGAACGTTGACTTCGAATAAGGAACCCTCTGCAGTTAGCCCGTCTTCGAATCTCCGTACTTTTTATTCTGATAACTGTTTGATTTTTCAACTGTGAAGCGATGAAAACAGAAAGATCTGACTGGTGGTAACATTTCGCAACGTCACTAGGCCTTGCGCTAATTGCATTATTATGTTCATTGCCTTATTTGTTGTAGAAAAAGTACAGTTTCATGACTCATAATAAGAACAATAAAGCACGATGCAAAAAAATCTTTCTTAGTCGTCAAGTTGACAATTTCAATTTGTGTGAATAAAAAGCTCCTTAGA
>JGI24159J19872_10008493_pt1 | contig 13442 bp, 12 predicted proteins | sample Ectturendosymbi4_FD_19872 | JGI IMG/M metagenome (IMG submission 19872) | reverse complement strand
CAAACTTAGCTTTTGTGAATACCGTCCTTGCTATGTCTATGATCGAACTCACGTAGGAACTTCGGATGTAGCTAAATGCGGCATTGTTTAGCCTAACAACTAAATTTTTCCGTTATATTAATAACCAAAACTGAGAAACAATAATTTGTTTTGTTATGTTGTTGGTGTGTTGTGTACCTTTTTTCTAGCAGAAAATCTGTATTTGGGTCCCAAACAATGAAACAGAAAACTTCAAAGTGAAAATTACCCTCGAATCCAACATTACGTTAGGCGTACAGCAAGCATTAGGTCTGCTAGAACAGCAAACCAGTCTCCTAATCGCAATAGACTTCCTCTCTTTGCGGCCCGCAAATTTTTCTTCAAACCGCAATGTGGCCCTTCGTGCTCGCAGTCTTGGACCACCCTGTTTTAGCCTATAATTTGATTGTGGTCAGCAAAGAACAACGGGTTATGTTCCATTGATTCCTGAGAGGCGCAAGATTTTAGTTGAAGCTTGAAATTTACTTTAATTAAATCGATTGCAAATTGTTGAAAAGTGAAAACAAAGACAGTTTCTATGTGAAAGGAAAACTGCGGTTTAAAGGAAAACTGCGGTTATCATTTACAGTACCAAATTTATACGTCTTGACCAGATTCTACGAATATAAACGAAAATATTCTCGCCTTTCTAGTCGGAGTTGTTAACCGTAGAGCTTCCATAATCTGAAAAATTTCGTCGTTCACTACACATCAAAATAAGGCCAATATTACTTGGAAAAGCTAAAACAGAGCAAAAATGTAACCTATATGAAAAATGCACAATAAAATAAATACTGAAGTGCACAAACAACGTTTCCAACAAGCACCACTTGTCACGAAAGTGGAAACAACCGTACAGTGTTGAGGAAAGCAAGGTATGCGTTTTCCTGTTTATGAAAAAAAATTGCAAAAACCTGAGTCGTGCTTATTGCCTGTTCGGCGTACCAGTAAGAGTCTTAACGCCAAGGTGTCGCAAGCAGGGCGGTGGAGCCGAAGCCTGAGCAATTTTGGATAGCTGCAACTGGAGCTGGAGCCAAAAACTTTTAGTGGTGGAACCACAGCCTGAAATTCAGGTACCGTTTCAAGGCCCTAGTTTGTGGGGTAAGCTAGTTGTACAAAGGTTTTCAGTTTTTCATGGACCAAATTATTTTGGAGCCGGAGCAAAAAATTTTTAGATGTTGGAGCCGGAGCTGGAGCCTGAAAGTTGAGTTCCGACTCCACAGCTCTGCTCGCAAGCACTGAAAAAATTACTTAGCAAACTGGGTCTAGTTAGCAGTTGCATGAAATAAATTACAGTTGCATACAAATTTAGACTGCTAGGCTACAAGCTTATAACTCGGTTGCCGCTTTGCTTTGACTGTCGTAGGCAAATTAGCAACCGTGTCACCAGTCATAGGCTTGTACCAGTTTAAATTCTGGGTTGTTTTCAAAACGTTCAGTACAGGTTGGGCCAAAAGTACATTGGACTTGCTCCTAATTGCTTTCTTACAATTGATATTGAGATTTCGGGACAGGATCGTTGTTCCGGTGTCAAGCAAAATTTCTGACTTCGCGCCATGTGCGCATGCGCAAATTAATATTTTTCACACCAAATACGCTGTGAAAACTAATGATCAGGACTTAGGGTTTAGTCTTTAGGTAAGTGTGTCGGGTTAGGGTTTATGTTAGGGTCAGAAAAAGAAATATAATTGAGGTCTAAGACTAAGTCCAATATTTTTCAGTGGTTACAGTTATTCCCGTACTGTAGCTTGTTGTGGGTATCTGACATCTAACCAAAAAGTTTTAATTTACACAACACACATCAAAATAGTAATCGCCTAACTTTATTCCTTCACTGAGATAAGGAAAATAACTGACAAACAACAAAAGGTCAGAAATTTCGCTTGACACCGGTAGGATAATTATTTTGTTTTCACCCCTGGTTAAAACACAAATTTAACAAAACCTGTGAAACTATTTAACAACTCGCCAAACAACAGCAGGATAGGCTACTCTGAATTTTATCTTTAGTTTAATTACATTCACACACAATGGTGCGGATTTTTGAAGATCGCACTATTTCGCAAGAGCGGTCAAGCGTCTGGTAAGTGGTAACCACACAAAATATCATCTTTTTAAACATCGCGCCTGGGCTGGCCTTGGACATTTATGCAGGATTGGACTAGTTTAATGAAGTTAGCTTTGTGTTTAACATTAAAATTCTGCGTATTTCTATTTGCTGTGATGTAACTGGCAGAACTTCGACTATCGGTATAAACTACGGCAACATTTCTCCAAATGGGGCGGCGGAATCCCAAAGTTTCTGAACGTAAGTTTTGGTATTCCACAAAAACAACCCACTGAAATGCTCAGGAAACATACAAAGCCTCGTAGTCACGGGGGCACTCGGGTGTCACTTTTCCCGCAAATTTTGTTGTGCTCAGAAAAATTTGTTTTTAACGTATAATAAAAGCAAAAATCTTGCTCCCCTAAAATGTATTTTCTTTCCCAAACCTTATGCATGAATTAGTCTGCTATCGAGTAAAGATCCGCCAAACAGCTGCGCAGTTATCAAGGCTACTTTGCTGCAAAAAGCAAGAAACGTTCTGGCAAAAATGAAGTTTTTATTTTTGACACCCACACTGAAATACTGCAAAAACAAACACTTTTGGCTTACAGCTCTTTCTTTTAGAATATCTCCATCTTAACATCATGTGTCAGGGGTGCGCCTGTTCTGTTTTACCGGGAGCAGCATAGCCTACCATAAAAGTAAATGTATCGAGAGCCGCAACAGACAGTAAGATGCAAAGTTGTATTTACACGCATGCCATGGATATTTTATCGAATAAAATTCAATGCCACTTGATCATAAACGCGAATTTCAATCAATGCCGGAAGTTGTTTAAAATTTGCTTAATAGAATGTCAAAGATGCTCGAATTAGCTCCTTTACAGTTAAGTTTTGTTCACTCCAACATCTCTAAACGCTGGTTGGTTTCTGTGTTTGAAGCAGTGAGGTGAGATTTTCGTCTGGTGAGGCATTGGCAAAGAATAAAATGATTTATTATAGAACAAAGACTTGCAAAAACACTATGCTCCAAAGAACAACCTGCTTCAGTGAGACCTAAAATGCACTTGCCCTGCTTCTAAAAGCTGTGTCCCTCACATCCAGACCGATTATAGAATCCTCAAATCATCCGTATGCAAAAAGGCAGTGATTAAAAATTAGCGGGCGTGATTGCTCTAGACAGCCAATTAGGGCCAGTTCGGAATTTGAATAATCAGTCACTCTCGGAAAACTAGAATTAAATACGTTAACTATTATGATAAAAAACAAATACGTCAATATATTTCCACAAGCTCAAAGAGCCGCAGTTTGACCAATCCTTATGTCACGAAACAAGCACGACAGAAAAACAGAGTAACAAAAACACAAGAAACCAGAAAAGCTTGCGTACATTTTCATAAATGTTTTATGTTCACAATGTCTGTGCACACGCTCCAACGCGAGTTTCAAATGAAACATGACACCTCTCCTGCTGAGAAACGTCCAAGTTTGAACAGATTCGCCATTTGTGAAAACACCTCATCCGTTCTGGGGAAAAATGTACTATATAATGGCTGTTTATTGAACTTCTCCAGTTTTTCGTTTATTAAATTGCAAGTTATTATGTTGCCGTATGTCACACCTAACAGTAAGATAGTTTTTCTGTGACAAAAAGGAATCGTGGGTTCTTTCGACGGTAAACACGTGGAAAAAGTTTTCTGTGGTTTGAACGAATTAAACATTGAGCCAAAGAATCCAAAGCTCAAATATGTCAGTCTGCGCTGCTCACGGTTCATAAAAGAAAGGCGCACAAAACGAAATAACTTCACGTAATTGCGCAAGAGGTATGAACAAAATGCATAAGAATAGTCAAGACATCCAGGAAATATATTCCAAGATTAACAAGATACGACATGAAATGACAAAAGGTGAAAACGGTCTCGTTAAACAGCTGCCTCCTAGCAGGCCACAACCAGGTATGCTTCTCTTTGTCGTTCGGAATCGCTTGGTTCACAACCAGTCTGCTTCCGTGAAAATATATCGTGATATCCTCATCTGGAGTTTAAGTGGATCCCCATTCTTCGAAGTCAACTGTAAAAATGAATGAAAAGCATTTGTCGCAAAGCTGTCAGCTCTTTCTTCAATGAGAGTAAGTAGCAAGCTAAATGAAATGTAGAAAACCATACATTAAATACGTTGATTAAACAATCCAAATGGGAAAGTTAAGATCACACGTGGCCATGTGGCATACACATTTGCGTATGATTACAATGCAAGATCAGACAACAACACCATTGTCCTGTGTAAATGTGGAACCGGTTTTTCGTCATTGCAAATTAATTTTTTGTTTTAACAGCACCAGACAGTGATCTTTGATTTTCTGTCTTCATTTGATTTGCAGAATATCGAAGAGTTTCCAGCAAAAAGTTCGAAATCGAGATTGTTCTAATAACACGAAAACTAAGTCTAAAACCGATTTATCGAATCAAATCTATACGCGACAGATTTTCAACTTAATTATGTAATCACAATTGGCTTACAAACGCAAATCACAATTGGTTTATCACAACCAGCTTAAAAACGCAATTTTTAAAAAATTTGGCAGTATTTAGAATTGACTTGTTAAAAATCACAATTGGCTTGCAAATGCAATTTAATAAATTAGGTAGTAAGTTTTGAAGAGGTTGTTTTTTGGTGCACGAAGCGGTACCAGCTATTGACAGACTTCACAAAGAAGTTTTGATGGATATCGCTGAGACTGCTTTTGAAAGGCAGAAAATAAGTAATTCCAAACAGCGGCGATCCGAGGCAAAGTAACGGTTTCAGTGGCACTATATGTAAACTGTAAACTATATAGGCTTGGGAAGACAAGACTTTNTGTCGGGTCTATAGAGCAGCCTTTGCCTTGAAGACNTTGTAATAGCTCTGACCGTGCCAGAGTTGTGGGCTTAAGTTTGCAAAAATGTTTCGGGTCAATTTCGGGCCTGCATATACAACTTTTTCATAGCATTCAAAGTGACGATTTGTTTTCTTTCATAACGTACATTTGTTGTGCTCACCGCGGTGACTTCTGCGAGTGAAGTTACTGTGATTTTTCTTCAGCTAATTCTGTTTACATTTTGCAAACACAGCTGCGTTCTTTTGTTCTCTGCTCGGATTAGTCTCACACTCTTTTTGAGAAGGCGACAGCTGTAAGAAAATTAGCACGCGGTGGCGTTGCTTCGAAACGATCCATCATTGACGCGATTCTTGGCTTGTTTTAAGAAACGATGGCCTACAAACCGGCTTTACATGCCTATAACCCTATCATAGATAGTTTCTTTTATGCCTATAGCGCCATCGTGGATAGTTTCTTTTTTGAGAAAGATTACATTCCACAGTATTATCGTTGAATGACAAGCTAAGTTTGTTCTCGTTTAAGCCAATGCTTTGCATGGTCAAGATGTTTGCTATTTTGGGTGTGTACCTGCAGCTATACCCGTACACTACGTTTTTTTGAATAAAACATTCTTTAACTTTGTTTGAACAGAACTTGTATTTGTTGCAATATACCAAAATGCTGAAAGAAAATGTACAGGAATTAACAAGTGAACTGCAACGACAACCTGTAAGATTTAGTTTCTTACCTGCACCTGGACATGCAGAGTTTTAGAAAAGTATTAGCGTTGTCGCTCGGTGCTCTGATTCGGAAAATAGTGATGCAACAGATGCACAGTCTAGAACTTTATTTGGTGTTGTAGTTTGCAAAGTTTGTAAATCGGTGTTGAAACACAATTGTAAAAAAGACAGATTCTTCCCATATTAAACTCCATACTAAACACTGTAAGCCTTCTCCGGATGAAAGTTGAAAGCAACATCGGCTAACTTCACATTTTAATTATAGAACTTTAAAGACAAATGAGTCGGAAAAGCTAGACATTAAAAATGCGGAATTAGAGTTTTGCGTGCGTGGTTATCATGCTTTCCACGCTCTGGAAAATGACTGCTTCATCACTCTATTCTCTATTGCAACAATTTGTGACACTTTTGTCGCCAGTTACTGTTGAAGCAATCGAGTTGATTAAATCTTCAATAAAAAGTGATTAAGTAATGTTTACTTTTCTACGCCTCCAATACCCCATAGTTGCGCATATCTTGACTCACTCGGTACATTTGGCTTTCGGGCCTAAATCGGGCTTCAAAAATAAATGTCAGGCTCGGGCCGGATTCGGGCTGCAAGATGTGTCCCGTTTACAACTCTGGGCCGTGCGCTTCAGCGCAAACTTTTGAAAGGTTTTACGAATTTTCAATTGTTTCTTGAAAAGTAACTGAAGAGCAAAAAACGTAATCCACTTTTTTCGGACGAAAATGTCGTTCAAAACGTCATTCTCTAAGTTTTCCTCATTATTTCCTAAAATGCCAAATTTTCCATGAATTTTCCAGAACTCTTGCTACTCTCTTGCAAAGAATATCAAGATTTTATTGACTTGCGCGTCCCGGGGCATCGCACCACCCTGGCCCTCCTTGCTACACCACTACATTAAATATACTACTATCGCAAAGACGATATTTACCATTAAATCGTTAATTTTCATGTTGCGAGAACAAAAACATTTCAAATTTATGCCACATTCATTAATCTGCAATTAACACAAGCTTGACTGTTAACAGTAAGATTTAGAAAACATCAAGTTCCTGTTTTATTACTGTCTCATCTAGAGTATGTTATAGCAAATGAAAGATACTATAGCAGAAACAGTTATAGATTGCAGATTGCTCTTAAAATTAGAAATTAAAGCAATCTAGTTATAACCTTCTCGCCTCACTTTGGGTGTGCTGTAAAAATCATCTCAGCCTATATTTAAAACTGGTTAGTTGCACCGTCGTGTGCTCAAAGTCTTGCTAGATCTTATTTGTTGATACAGGTGAAAATCATTTAAAATATCTTTCTCGGAAAGATGGCAATGGTTATTTCAAAAATAAAACATTTGTCAAAAGGTTTCATTCATCAGTTTTACGTTCTGGACAGTTCCAGGAGTTGCATCTTTCTTTGTCCTCCTCCAGTCCATTAATGCAACCAACATCTCCAAATTTCCCATTCTGACAGCGACGCTGACGTCGACGCCATCCGGTACCGCAGGAAACAGAGCATTTGCCCCACGTAGACCAGTTAGTGCATTTGGGACATTTTCGTACGTTACAAATACCTTTTTCAACAGCTCGGAAACTTTGAGAGCATTCGTCATTTGAAACATATGCTTTTCCTGAGAAGATAAAGCACAGAATAATTTTTTTGGTAAACTTCGGCATCCTGACTTAAAAACCAAAATTACAACACTATTTGTAAGCATTTCGGTTTTCAGGTTTTCTCGTTGACTTTTTAAAATGTTCCAATCACAAAGCAATTTTATTGACAAAACGGATGTGATACTATTGGTTTCATGTCAAAATCCGGCCGATTCTGGCACTATTTCAATATTTTATTGAACCGATCGCTTAATTATGTAGCAATGTTGACGTTTTCACGGAGACATCTGTTCCTGGTTACTAAATTGAAAGAAACATTCGTTATTATTGATTTGTACCTCAGTGGAAGTTTCACGAGTGATCTGCGGGTGCCAATCTCCAAATTACGCCAGGGGCCACACTCAGCAACTTTTGTAGCGAATGCTGCAGTGGCGGCAAGCCATTTGTAACACCGCGCAAAGTTTTACCCTGTATCCACCCATACACGTCGAGCAACAAAAGGTCACAAATACATTTTTGAAGCTTTCGGTATGACTCGATTTCGTTAAGATGGAGAATACTACACAGCATCGACCAAGTTGGGAGGCACCGTCTCTTACATAGCACCACCCAGCCGGTTCGTTAAATTAGATGAGTCCTTCTGGTCAAACGTTAGCTTATTGAACATCATACCATTTTCACTCGCTCGCTCAGTTACGCAGAAATACACATGTGCGCTCACACACACATTTGCTGGTGTTTCTCATTTGTTAATTCGCTGAAAAACAAGCTAGTTTGTTAAATGCTTTGCAAAAATGTTTAGACGTTTTTTGAGTGTGTCATCACAAAAATCGGCAGGTCTTTTACCTTGTGGGTCAAAGCACCTCCTTCTGCGTGTCCTTTCGCCGTTCATTCCACAGGAAACACTGCAAACTGACCATGGAAGCCAAGAAGTCCAGCTCGGACATTCAAAATTATTACATCTTTCTACTTCTTCTCGAAATCCAAAACAACCGCTGACACCAGACAAGTCTTCCAAACATTCCCTGCACCACACAATATGTTTACCAACGGCAATTCTCAGACCATTACTTAATCAAGAAATATGGCATTTTGGATGCAAACAAAAGAAGAAATATTTTGTTTAAATAAATTTCTAATTTCGTTTTTTTTCAACTTTAAATACTTCTTCACAAAATTTACAAGAGTTAGACCTGTCTCTAAATTTGATTCCCATGCCGCAGGAAACACTGCAGTCAGACCATGCAGACCATTGTGTCCATCGGCCACTCGGACAATCAGGTAAATCACATTTTTCAGTGCTGTGATCAAGACCATCACAGCCTCCTTGGCCAGGTACTCCGTCTATGCATACCCTGCTCCTGTGAAAAGACGAAGAGATGCAGTCTGAGTTAACTAAAAACTAGATTCATATTCACTTGACAAGTTTAACTTGCTTCTTTACAATCACATTAGTCAGCTCATTCATCAGCAACTGCACCTACGGTGTTAAACCATTTCCATAAAAACATCACAGCATAGGATCAGTTTCTCAAAAGTAAGGAGCTATCACTTCATATGACACAAGAACATGCAGCGATTGGTCATCACTAAGGCAACCAAAAGTCAACAAAGTCAAAAATTTTCTGCCTTTTTCAAGGTTTATGAAACGTCCACAAACCGAATTTCACGCTCATAACACGAGAGAATCCCAAGTTATTAGGTCAAAAAAAGTCAAAATTTATCATTAGGTCAACATTTATCGTTGGGTCACACTTTTCTTGCAGCATAGTTTTTTCTCTTTATCGATATTTTATTGAAAATATAACAACAGATATTGATATGTTTTTGCAAGTTTAGTTGCCATTCTGTAATAACAATTGGTTTGCTGCGATATCTGACGTAATAATGTTGTTTTGCCCACAACTGGACGATCGAATATTATGTAGGAAAGGCTTGGTAAGGCAAGAAATGTAGTCTATACATCACTTGGTTTGGTAAATGCTGAATCCATTATACATATAGTGCTTCAACTTTGATGTTCTCAGGTTTGACTCCACTATAGTCGTTAATGCGCTTATCAACGTATTATCCCTCGAAGTTAAACAACAATTTTTTAAAATTTCGAAGCACAGAGTGGATGAATATGCTTCTGGGTTAACCTCAACACCTAAGGCTGAATTATTTGGCAGTTGCAAACGCAGAAAATTTATAGATCAAAATAAAGTCAAAATTTTTAAAAAAGTCAAAATTTTAAATTTTTAGGTCAAAAAATCGGTTACTCTAGTCATCACTCTCTATATTCTTGGGGACTGATGCATCCATACAACAGTTGCGGATAGATCTTAGGTTGTATGTATGTGGCTTTTCGTGTTGGCACCGCGTTTCTCATTCTCATTAAAGCAGGGGTGTATTGGGCGGGAACGCGTGGGAACGGCGTTCCCACACCTTTTTCATGTTTTGCTTTAAAATGAGTTTGAAGCTGTTTTAAAATGGCTAGCTTTTTGGGAGCATTCCCACACCTTTTTTGTTAGCACTACATCCCTGCCTTAGAGTAAACAGCAAAGCATTTCTTGACTAACACAGAAAAATGTAGACGGCATATTTTCTTCTGATAACTTTTGTCGGTTTACAAGTCAATCAATAGATGTGCTAGTGTTGCACTTCGAAAACCGCACAAAACGCTGCAATACAAAATTTTCCTTGGAATCGGTTTGCAGCCGCACAGAGAGGATGACTTCAACAAAACTTTTTCTACAGATGTTCAGCAGCTACATTCACATATTTCTCACAAGTTTAAAAGAACCATGAAAACGTTTTTCACTCACATGAAATTGAACCTTGCAACAATTCAATTACGGAAGGCAAACAAGAGAATGCCTTCAAAATATTTTGAAACATTTGCTTATTTGTGCGTGATACACTTCGGTGAAGCGCAGCTGGATAAGCTGGTAACGCATGCATCACTGAGTGGTAGACGTTAGCATTCGGGTGTTATGTTAACATGTGCGAACAAGATCTAGGACTAGGTTGTTTATGAATTATGTTGATAACAGATCCAACGTGCTCAGCGGACGTCTTAAGATTTAACCTGTGAACTCATTTTTTGAAAAAGTAGAACTGTAGATTGTTTCGCAACGCAGAATTCAACTTGTATGATTATACAAGACAGTGATACACACAATTCAATCTCCATGCGCCCTACATTTTCCACGCATTTAGTGAAAACTCAGGAAAACAACGCATTTGCAGTGCTTGGACCGTGCTAGAAAGCTCTTCAACGTTTTAAAAAAATTAATTCGCAAGAAGACAGTCTTAAACATTTTAATGATTCTACGAAGTGCACTCGGTTTGGAAGTTAGGACAAAAGCAAAATTAATGCAACAAATAGCTATTCTGAAATGTTCCAAGTACAAGCAATATTTTTGAGGATCAGTATAGCTTAACGAACTATGTTATCAACAAGTAAAAGCTGCAACCACGAATCATGCAATCAGGAACGGATTTAGGCAGCGCGGGGCCCTAAGCCATCTTAGATTTTGGGGCCCCACGCAGATGTGACCTATTTGGCCGTTTGTCTGAAAAGCGGGAAAGTGTGCCCTTCGTATGTGCAGTGCCCCCTGAAAAACCTATATTTTGTGGTGTCGGCTTTGGTTCTACGATTGCCTTAGATCAGGGTCCATCCGGCCCGCGAAGAGATTTTGTCAGTAATGAAAAAATAGTATACAGTATTTACGAAGAATTTCTTGATTTGGCAAAATGTAACATATCCCGAAACAATCACGTTACGTAAGATGCCCGGCCTTCGGACTGTTGTGTAATAGCTTATGTGGCCGTCGGACAAAACTTTTGGAGACTCTCATCATTGATGTTGGAAGGGAGGGCAAGGGGCTCCTTCGCCCCCCTGGATTTTGAAAATTTTATTAAAAAAGGTTGTTTTCTTAGTTTCGAGTGGGAAAAAAAACAAAATTCACCACATTTGACCCCCCTAGAAAAATTTTGGAAAAATCCCCTAGTGGTTGGAAAAAATCCGACACTCATGCCCCTGATATAGAGCTTCAACAAGCAATCTCTGTTTGCTCAAAATCTAGTCAAAACCAACCAAACATAGGATCCATTACAGACAATATTGCTTTTCATTTGGAGTTTTGTAGTGTCTGGCGGTCTTGCATTGTTACGAGCTTTTTGTCAGTGAAAAATTGTACATCAATTAAGTGCCGTTTTTTCTTTTTCATTCTTTTTTTGTAACCGCTTTCAAACAGACGGCCTGCATCTCTCTCACGCCCAGATGCACAATATTGTCGTGTTATTGCTGTACTGATAAAAGTCTACAGTAGACATTTGCATTTCCGCTCGTTTCAAGGTAAATTATGAAGTTATGCCTCTGCGCAGTTTCGCACATTTTTAGTTAATATTGAGTCAGACTCGTCATAGGAAAGAGTTGTGCCGGTCCCCCAAAAGCGCGGGGCCCTAGGCCATGGCCTATTTGGCCTATACGTAAATCCGTCACTGCATACACTTGAATGTGAATGGAATTTTTTCTATCCGTGATTACTGCTCGTAATTTTTACCTTGTTCTTTGCCCATTGCCACATGAAACAGAGCATAAGCCGAACTCCTCCCATTCGGACCACGATCCAACATCGGGGCAAATGTTCCAGTTACACTGAACAGACTGAGTAGCGTTCCCAGAGCAATCGGTTGCATTCTGATAACCTTCGTTATTACGTAACGGATGCTGTCTAATGGCATATTCAACAATAGCAAGCCAAACCACCCTGTCAATACAACTGTTACCAAGGATCAGCAGTCACAGGACAATCGCATTCTTAAAAATTCGAATGACGTATGTCAACGCAATAGCAGCTTACTTTTTATATGGTGGAACAGCACGATGCGATAGTAATTTCATTAAAATTCCATGCATATTTTTTCTGAAGACATTTTCACGAGAAAAGCAAAGACACTTCACACAGCTAAATGCATCAACGCAAATATGTAAGTGGTCACTACGTAATCTGCAGTTGCTTACCGCCTTCACATGTCCGAGTTCTTGTGGCTGATCCTCTCCCACACGTCACGGAACACGAAGAGTATGCGCTCCATTCACTCCACGCCCCACATGGTTTTGTGAAAGCGCAACTTCTAGATTCAGATGCGCTGCCACTGCAGTTCTATTAACAATCACTGATTTAGCCAAAGTATGTTGTGACAACATCAAGCATCCCACAACGAATTTTGTTAACTTTGATCAGCACTAAAGTCGCAACATGACAATTTTGCCTTTCCAGTAAAAAAGAGCATAACTGACGGTTGACAGACTTTAGCCCATATCTACTGTATATAAAAATTCAGTGTAGAACTGAATTGCAAGTATGCACGGCAAAGAAAGTGTGTACTGGCTCGTTTCTTTCGCTTTATGTGGCTAAATAAGATTTCCACCCCAAAAACATACCGGAAATGATCCACGAATGCTTATATTTTATTAATTGTCACTTGTTCTCAGGCCCGTAACTAGGGGGCGGCTTCGCCCCCGCTGAATAAATTTTCGGCCCCCTGGAAAAATGTGTCGGATATAGTTTAAATGCTTGGGCCCCTCTCAGAAAACTTTTCGCCCCGCTTAGTGTCCCAAGCTAGTTACGGGACTGATTGTTCTTTCGAAGTCTGATTAAACCGAATTGTTACACATCGCCAGAATTACTTTCTAAAACTCAGTTTACGCAGTACAATGATTGCTATTTTGAAATTCTGCATCATTCAAACACCTGCGAGGTAGTACAAGTCCGCAATCTTTCTTGTTTTCCTCCATCTCCACAAGAAGCGCTGCAATCCGACCACATGCTCCAGGCGGTCCACTGAAACAATGAGGAAAATTTGCTGCTATTGTGACGCAAGCACTCAATAAATAATGAATTTACTGCCGTTTACCAAACTTTTATTCTTAAAATAATTCAAGTATGCAAACCAATCTGTGCAATGTGGACTTCGAGATCTCTGCTCAAACTTGTGCGAAACGCAATGAAAGTATTGTGACATGCAGGCACTGCGTTTGGCGAATGGTTTGCGACAGTTGGTTTGCCCGCTACCCTACGGCAGGCCTTATACGTGCTCCGCAGGTGCGCAGAAAAGATAAAAAAGAACTGCTGTATAACTTACGCTCTTTTCTGAAACTAACCCTCCTCGAATAATGCTCT
>JGI24159J19872_10008492_pt1 | contig 13442 bp, 6 predicted proteins | sample Ectturendosymbi4_FD_19872 | JGI IMG/M metagenome (IMG submission 19872) | reverse complement strand
ATTTTTTTTATGGGAAATGAGTTTCTCATTTTTTATGGGAAATGATTTCTTTCTTCAGTATGTTGATGCGTCATTGTGAGAGTTTTTAGATCATTGTGCCGCTTTCCGACTCCAAGTAGGCCAGTTAGTTGTACAGGAGGTTGAGTGCAGTTAATAGCCGAAAAAGAAACATTGTTAGTTGTTGCTTCACTTGTTCATTGTTGAGCAATTAAAGAAGAACGTTATTGTTGCATCACAGTAAGACGATGTTGCCAATGTACAGTTCGCAGTAGAGTAGACTGAGTAGAGAGTGGTACAGACTAGAGCTTCTGTTCAGCATTTGTGGGAATAAAATAAAAACTGCGTGAAATGCAACTTTTTACTACTTAGTCGAGCCAGATGAAGCAAAATAGCTTATTTTCTTACGTGAAGCGAAATAATAACAACAGCGAAGGTGTGGACGGTAATGAGCAATGTAGTTCAAATGTAAAAGAGGCACCTGGTCCGAAGCGGACCAAATGTAATTCAGTTGTCAAAGTTAGAAAATGGGACGAGGCATATTTGAGATGCGGGTTCTTTTTGCCGGACGACCAAATTCTTAATGCAGCTCCTCAGCCCGAATGTTTGATTTGCTGTTATAGACTTCCTAATTCTGCTCTGGCTCCAGCCAAATTACAAAGACACTTGGAAGCCAATCATCCTGCGCACGTGACAAAGACTCTCGCATACTTTAAAAATATGAAAAGCAGCAAAAAGATTCTTTCTTAGGGGCAGTGAAAACTGATCAAGATTTGTTGTTGACTTCACATCGACTGTCGCATCATATTCTTAAAACAAAGAAACCATTTACTTTGGCTGAGGAAGTTATTAAACCAGCGTTGCAAATAGTAACGGAGCAGCTCCTTGACAAGGAAACTGAACGCAGGTTGCAAAACATACCTCTGTCCGATACCACTGTAAGCAGACGGGGATTTGATATGGCGGAGGATTTGTTGGAACAACTTTTATATAAAATCGGAAAAGCTCCATGTTGTGGACTGTAACTGGATGAATCAACTGATATTGGGAGTAGAGCACAACTGCTTGTGTACATAAGAATTCCTGATATTGATTCGTATAATATTGTTGATGAATATTTGTGTTGCCTAGACTTGGATGTGAACAAAACTGCTGAACAAGCGTTTAGTAAACTCAACGAATTCATGACAGAAAAACAAATACCATGGGAAGAGTGTTGTTCTCTAACTACAGACGGGGCAGCTGTGATGACTGGACGCCTTTCGGGAGTCGGTACTCGTGTCAAGGCAGTTGCTACTAACTGTGTATTAAAACATTGTATCATTCATCGTGAAGCTCTGGCTGTAAAACCGCTTAGTTCTGATAATCGGAGGAAAACAGAGCTTGAAAGTTTTGGATATAATTGTGAAAAGTACAAATTACATAAAATGTGGTGGTAAAGGAAAATCTGCCAGAGTTTTTCAAAAACTGTGTGAAGAAATGGATTCTGATAACGTAACTCTTCTGTTACATACAGAGGTGCGTTGGCTATCTCGCGGCAAAATTTTGGCTCGTGTGTTCAAATTAAGACTGGAAATATCAATTTTTCTTGCAGAGAAAAATCATGAAAGTGCAACTAATTTTCTTGACCATGAATGGATTTTCAAATTGGCATATCTGGCTTCAATATTCGATGTGTTGTCCACGCTCAACACCAGTCTTCAAGGGAAAAAATCGATATATTTTTCCAAGTTGGCAAAATTGATGCTTTTAAAGGAAAAATTGACTGCTGGGTCAGTAAAGTTTCAAAAAAAGATTATTCGTCTTTTCGGTTTTTGAATGAATTTTTAAGTGAGGATTCCGGAGTTGAGGATACAGCTGAAATAAAGGAATTAGTGTTGAAGCATCTGAAACTCTTGAGGAAAATTTTCAACCGGTATTTTCCTGAAGAAGAATCTGAGATTTTTTGTTTGCTGAAGTGGGTAGTTACTCCTTTTATTTTCCCTACCCAACAACAACAAGAACTCCTGGATATCTGTAATGATATTAATTTGGAGGAAATCTTCGAAAAAAATGGAAAGGAATATCTTTGGATTTTTCTGTGCAAGAGGGAACAGCAATTGCAAAGGAAGCATTGAAACTTCCGTGTCAATTTCCCAAATACCTATTTGTGTGAAACAGCATTTTCTGCTTTAACAACCATTAAGAACAAGAACAGAAGTTGTTTGAAGAGTGTGGATATGTGTATGAGGATTGCAATGAGCAACGTGGAGTTACGATTTAAGAAGATGGTATAAGAAATGCAAGAACAACCGATTAATTGAATTTCTTCGTTTTTAAATTCTGTAATAACTGTTTATTTGTTGAAGTGTCTAATAACGAAATGTTTGATTTAGTTGCAAGTAACTGGTGTTTTTAAATTTTTGTTAATGGGGGTTCCATGACAAACGTGCAAGTATATCAAGGGTTCCTCAATGACAGAAAGGTTGAAGAGCACTGATCTATAACAACCCAATACGCTGCTTCGAACCGCATCACACATGTGCAAACGTGTTTGAAAACCAACACAATGTTTATGTTTGAATAGCAAGTTACGCGCCATCGTAACCGACCGGCATTCGCAGGAGTTGTGTGTCTTAAGAAACAAAAACAGAACTGGTTGGAGTCGTTCACATATGACGAAAATCCTCGGTGATCTCGAATATGCATCGAAATGACGTCACACAGCTCGTAACGTACAGGCAGACAGCAGGGTGGTAATCGTAGAGTGCAACAATCATAGTTTCAAAACAAAGCATGCAAATCAGGCGAACTGCGAATACAGATGGTTCTAAACAACAAGCAAAGACTGAACCAATTTCGCAGCTTACCTCTGAAGTGCTGAGGAGAACGCCCGTCGATATTCTTGATTGCCAAGGGTGCTATTATAATGCAGATGGCGTCAGTGGAGGTGAATAAATAATGTCGTGTATTCAAAATCAAAAGTAAAACCACAAAACGGCAGCAAAATCAAGATTTGGGGAGATATTACAACAGAAAGCGCAGAAGAAGCAGAAAGTTCAACAAAACATGAAAGTTTGCAGTAACTTCTCGTGATCGCCGTAAACCATGCGCTGAAATCTAAAGCAACCATATTCTATAGCAATTGCTAAAAACAACCGTTTATACCCTGGGCACTGAGCGTGTTTTTTCTGGTTGTCACCTGGTGACCAAATGTACTGAGCATTAAACTGCGCAAGCAGGCAGCCACAATTCAGTTTTTTGCTCATCGATTGTTGACCCGTCAAAATCTCCAATTCTTGTAAGATTGAAATTCGCACACTAGTTGTGAAAAGTTTATCCGATACAAATGCCGCATTTGTACAAACTACCAAGACTAGATATCACATCTCAAGTTCACTTACAAAGTTTTGCTAACTTAAGATTGCGCACGTATAGGTCCGTCGTGTGACCTGAAAGCAAGTGAGGTTTTACGAAACAAGAGGATTGTGTTTTTAACTTTAGCTTTCATTCATTCGACCACGGAGCAAGAAAAAAGCGCAGATGATTCAGGAACGTTGCATTCCACCCACACACAAGTTCCACCCATAGCGCCCACACAGAAGTTTCAACCATAGCACCCACATGCAAGTTTAACCCAAAGAACCAACACGCAAGCTCCACCCATAACGGTCAAAGCAGTGGATGCAAACACGAAAAATATGTCGTCAGGAATGTCGAAAACGAAGAAAACTTGCTATGTACCTCGCCCCAGGATACCACAAGTAAAGTTTCTTTACAGAGCTGGTGTTCAGGTTCATGCTGTACTCCTTGCATGACAACGCGTCGACCCTTCGCGTTTGCGCCGGCTTCTTCGCAGGGCGTTTCTGCGCCAGCTCGACCGAGGAATGACCCGGCGACGGGGTATTCCCAAAGCCATGCGCGCTCTGCAGTGGAGTATTGGCCGGGGCAGGTGTTATTTCCGTTGGCGAATGACTGAAATCAAGTTAATATTAACTACATTGGAAGTTTTCGCGTTCAGAAAAAATTTATTTAATCCAGAAAAAGACTGTTCCTTTATTTGAAACTATCCGCCTTTTTCAGGGGTGTCTTGATCTTTGGGACTGTACGACATTTTACCGACGATGACTTGGATAAAGCTAGAAAGCCGTAAAAATTACGCACAAACAGCAGTTTGTACTGAAACTAGAAGGCATCAACAGCAATTGTGATTTTGGCAATACAAGATCACAGTCCAATGCACGTGTTGTCTGCGCATCCGCTAAATTCCAAAGCAACGTATTTCAAAAACTGAAAATTCCTATCGAAGGTTAATCAAGTACATACTGTAGGTAAATCAGACATACCCAACGTCCGAGTCTTTGTATTAAAACTTAATCTACGGTTTCCAGCCACTACGAATATTACAAAAATGAGACACCTCTTTGGAGTTTATACAACCAAGGGTAGCAGCCCCAGGAACAGGCCCATCGCCAGCCCAGGTCTCTTGGGGGGCTTTTAACCTGTGGTGGGGGGGCTTAAATTTAAAGAAGTGCGAAGGACGTGAAGCATCTATTTGCACTTTTCAACACGCACGACACTTCACAAAAAACAATAATTTTTGCATAAAAACACATGCTGCTAATCGCACAGAACGTTGCTGCAAGAGAAGGGTCCAATAGCTTTCAAAAATGTTACTGCAACAGCTGATAGTGACATCCACAAAAATTATGTAACAGCAAGGCTGCTCATTCACACATTTTTGTGACTCAAACCACGAAATAAAAGAAACGCAATAAAAATGAACAAACCACCAAACGGCAGAAAAATTAACTGCCTGTTACTACAAAATAAGCCTAAATGAGGACTTGGGAATTCTGCAAAGTGGTGTGAACTAATGAGACACACAACGTTGGCGAAAAACCTTATCCACGGGTCAATGGGTCAACCATTCAGCCAGACGTATTTTTGACATACCGCAAATTAGCACTGCATTGAAAACCAAATTTACTTGTGCAAGGCATCTGGAACTGCCAGCCAGTCATTTTTAAACGCATAATACAATTTGAAATGACAGTTGTAATAACAGAAACTCCGCTGAAGCTTTAGAATTGACATAAAATGCACAAATTTGACAGCTGTTGCACACATAAATTTACAATGAAGTTTCTACAACGTATAAAACATTTAGTCAACCGCAAGTTGTTGCAGCTGAGTAAAGCAGGCTTGCTTTTGCAGGTTTTTGGCCAACCTCCACTTTTGAGAGGTGAGGGTTGATCAGATGAGTGTTAGTTTAGAAAACTAACTTTTTTGCTGAAATTTTCAAAATCCAGGGAGGGGCAAGGCCTCCCCAGCGCTCCCTTCCAACGCCCATGACGGTTGGTGTGTTTGGGCTTTTGCCCCTAAAATGTGTTAAGCTCCTGTTTGCGTAAGGTCCTTCTCAACGCAAGTTGAATCTTCACCTCACCACACTCTCACTGCGAGTTCAGTCCAACAACATAACTGCAAATATCCTTGCTTGTGTTACCTCTGCTTGCTTTGATCAGATGATGTTCCAGGCCAATACCCGGAATATGCAAACGCTAGATTAGAATGTCTGCAACATCCGCACGACAAAGAGCGTGATCCCAGAGACACTTCTAATTTTCTTAAAGCAAGTGATCTCAAATAAAGTTACAAAGTGGAAGATGTGGCTAAATCTTGATTTAACAGCGCAAAGATTTCACCAGGATTCTTTATCGCCAAGTATATTACAGCAGATTACCTCATACCATGTTCTGAACGTTATATACCGGCCGCCTAGATTGTATTGTCACGGTCACGCTGTTACAAAGCGCTTTTACGCGCGTTCAGGTGCTTGATCCAAAACTAAATACGAAGAGTTCTTGCTGGATTGGCATCAAATTTTCAGGAAAAATGCATTGAAATAAGCAAAACATTCGTGTAAATTTTCGTTGCAAAAGACCAAACACAAAAAAAGTTATCGTGTTTTACGCAACAACTAATTGCACCCTATTGCATAGGATAATGTGTTGCAGCCTGGGCGCGGTAAAGTTGTTCGGTGCAAAACTAAATTACCGGAGAGCAGTGTTGCCAGCCTTGCGGTTTTCCCGCGAATTTGGGCTTGTTGTTTGTGTATTTGCGTTTTTTTTGAAGACTTACGGGTTGCTTGTTTTTGGGGTTCTTTTAATTGAAATTTGCTTGTTTTTTGGGCTTGTTTTTTGCAGATTTCTGTTTTGGGATTGCTTTTTGTTCAAATTTTGTGGCACTTTTGCTGTTTCAATTTACTGCTTATGGCATATTGGGCGTGTTTTTGTGAAAATTTGTTCATTTTGGGCTTGTATTTTTGAATTTGCCTCCTTGCTTTTTTGTTTAATTTTTTTGCTGATTTTTCGTTTTGTTGAATTTTCGTGCCAACGCACGTTGGGCATGCTTTTCGGTTAAATCATCTATTTTTGGCTTGTTTTTCAAATTACTTGCTTGTTTTTGCAAAATAACCTGGCATCACTGCCGGAGAGGTTTTGCTCGACTGATCTCAATTTTTCAGGGCTAATGCGCGTAGGTATGAAGAATATTCGTGTGAATTTTGGTCTCCACTTAGCTTTCATTTCGGTTTTAGTATTCTTTTGGTTTCCAGTAGGTTGTTGTTTTTTCACGTTTTTCGGAGTGTTTCCGATCGTTTAGGTAGGGTTTCATAATAGTCATCCACATCTGGATTCACCATCATTTCACAAGTTTTTTTAGTGTTGGCTCGTGGACCACCTAAAGTGGCCAGTGGGCCCCTTTCAGCTAAGTTTTACCCCTTGGCTCAAACCTCTAGTAACGCCACTGACTGCACATTATTCATCTATTCTAGAACAACAAATATATAAATAGTTGTTCACCACCTGCTGAACCTGGCAATGGACGGCTACTTTCAAAGGGAAGGATGTTGAGTGTGGATGTCAAAGCATTACTAGGTTTGTAAGCAAAGGTATCTACAGCCAAAAAACTCTTATGTTATCGATGTCCATTACCAAACAAACAGAAGCTAGAATTTAAGAAACGAAATTTTTCATTTTGAAAATTAAACAGTGTGATACTCACTGGTGAAGGTTGTGGAGGTGAAGTTTAGCAAGCGTGTTTGATCCATCAAAGTTTCTTGAACTGTTTACTGCAGAATTGCACATTGATTCGTCCTCTTCGAAAACACCACTATCATTGAAGTCCAACACAGACAATAGAGGTAATCCATCTGCACAATAGAGGTAATCCATCTGTACAGATTTACATTGCTATCTCACACTACAGTGAACAACATTTAAGTCGTTAACATGGTTTCAAGATCAAGAGGTAATGTGGGACTCTTAACAACTCTGAAAATTTGTTGCAGCAGACATGGAAACTTCTGAATAACTAAAACTTGAAACTGAAATTATGAGTGTTCAAAGTATGCGCAAATGCCAAAGATACAAACAACATCTTGTTGTCAATAGACATGGAATTTTATGTTGTAAAACTCCTAAATTAAAAATGTCATGGGAAACAGTATGTACAGAAATATATTGCATATTAGAAAATATCGCATCATATTCTTAAAACATTTGTTCATATTTTTTTACTGATTAAAAATATTCCATGTGATCTACACTGGCACTTTTCAGATGTTTGCACACTTTGGTGGTTAACGTCATGTGTGATAAAACCAGGGATGTAGAACTAAACAAGAAGTGGGGAACACTCTACTGCAATAAGGATGGTTTTAGGTACAGCTGAGGATTTTTTCTATTAATAGTTTAACAACAGTGATAGAAAAAGTGACAATATCTAGGTGCCACATCAACTAGTAAGGGATAATGTTCGTTTTCATACCAGGTGGAGGTCAACATTTACCAGTGCTTCCCCGTGATTATACTGCTGAATTCAACACTTGAGAATATGCTATCAAGTCAAATTACTTTTCATACAGGCATTTTTTCAGACAGACTGAAATATCGTTATCATCACAGGTAATCTCCCTTAGGGCAGGTCTCTCATAACATTCCTCCGCCATTCTTCTCTATCCTCAGCTCTTCTTTTCATTTGTGCATAAGTGCCATTCATGACATCATCTACCAATTCAATTATTTTCTTCCATCTTGGGTGTTTTCTCTTCATTCTACCTTCCAGCACAGTGTGCAGCATATTCTCATGTCTCAGGATATGACCAATCCACTTCCTTTTTCTTTTCCTCATTTCTGATAACAAACTCTTTTTTTCCTTTACAAGATTAAGGACCTCTGCATTGGTTTTCTTATCCGTCCATTTCACCTTCACCAATCTTCTCCAGACCCACATTTCAAATGCCTGCCTTGTAGCATCAACCTTTTTTATGGTCCAAGTTTCTGATCCATACATGGCCACACTCCAAACCAAGGTCTTAACCAATATTTTCTTTACCTCCAATTTTAATCCTCCTATGAGTAGTTTTTTTAGTTTATTATAAGCACTCTTTGCCATTCCTATCCTAACACGGATATCCTTTTCTGAGTATCAAGATGATGAAAGAATGCTTCCCAGATATTTAAATTCTTCTACCTGTTGCAGTATTTCTCTACCCACAGTTATCTTTATAATACTGGGTTGTCTTCCAAGCTTCATGACCTTTGTCTTTTTGATGTTTATTTTCATGTCATATTTCTTTACTACTGTTTGTTCCATCCAAAATTATTTGTAAACCTTTTTCTGTGTTAGCAGTCATAGCTTGATCATCCGCATACTGGACAGATTGCAAAGTTATATGAAAAACAATGCAAGAACCAATGTTCCAAATAAAAGTACACTGGGCATTTCAAAACCTCAAAAAGCTGTACCTAGAGCATGCTGTCAATTTTAATGAATGAGAAATCTTGACAGTGTGCTAGTGTTTAAGAGCACTTGGTATAACTTGAACCTCTGTTGATCCAGAAAAATTGCATCTTGGCAAATGTAGATGCTAGCTTCACACCATTACTCCATCCTAAAACTTAGGCAGAGTGAACTTCTGCCAATTCATCTCTTTCAAAAATGATTGCTATCATTGCTTCTTTTTCTGTATATACTGTATTTGCAGCCAGCATGCTTTGTTATATTGATTGTTAGGATTCCATCCAATGATTTTTATTGATGATGAAAACATTTGTTTTTCAGAACATCCACTAATTTTTCATTTAAATAAATGGTTTCTGTGTTGTTATTTCTTATAATAAAATGTTGTTTTACAAAATCACTTTCAACAAGTACTTGATGTTCATCAAGAACAAAACCTGATTTTACATTTTTAGGGCTATGATATCCTTAACACTAGGCTGAAATTATTTCTTACTATGTCAATGAATCTAATGTTTGCCCTACACAATACAAAAGGTAGTGCTTTTGATGTTTGTTTTTAAATATGACTGGCCATGAGCAGCCTTCAAAATTTAAGAACAGGAGTTATACTTTTGCAAAGAGATAGCTTGAAGCACTAAAATTACCCCACACAATGTTTTTCTAAGTTTAGCAATGACGAATAATGCAAAGTTGTATAATGATCTGAATTAGATACAGTCAAGACTAAATCATCTAAATGAACAAAAACCACTCACCTGAAAATTCAAGTTTCTGGTTATCTTTCTCACTTTTGCTTGAAATGTTTACTCTGAGAACACAAACATTGTAATTGATAATACTGAACAGTAAAAGGTTACAGAAAGTTCCATCATGCTTGCTTTCTACTAGTCTGGACTCACAAGTGTGTTTACAATTGTTTTCTGCTGTCTTAGCACCTGGTTCATATAACAGTTTGGGTGTAACTGCTGCAGAGGTGCAACTCACTGGAAAGGTTGTGCTAAGGATTTTTATTAATCTATTTTAACCCAGCTTAGCAATTCAAATGCAAGAAATACAATTTTTTCTGTCTTTGCCACAACCCATTCAAAATGAGAGTTTCGTTTCCACTTAAAGCATGAAGTGATCTATAACTATGCTATTCAACCAGCTGCAAAAAAGATGACACAGCAAAAATTCATCAACTTCATAAGCTATTTTTGAATCCTAATCAGACCAAAATAAAATATTTTGAAAATACCACCTGTTGCCTCCACCTTAAGTGGTAAAGTTAGTTGAGTATGCACCACAAAAGCTGGTATGCTGTGTTCCATTCTTAGTCAGATTTCCAAAGACTTTAAAAATAGTATTAGCGGCATGTCCACTTGTCCAGCCTCATGCCCGGCATTAATGGGTGGGTGCAAAAAACATTTCATGCTCATGCACAGTGCTGCCACTGACTCACCACTACTGCAGTATTCACTACAAAAGCAGCTGTGTGGCCCATGGTCAAAAAAGTGGAAATGGGNATCACAGAACACTTGTGACACTCCAAAAGAGANTATGAAGTCAGTATAAATGAACTTGAACACCTGTTGCTTCTCTAATGTCATGTTGGGAATTAATGGATTGGTGTCAAAAGAACACACTCATGTTGTTGCTAATAACATTTGCCACGTTTTATTCTTTTCAATGTAACCACAATATCTAACGTGCAGCGATAGCACAGATGTGTGCTACAAACTACCAGTGACATTTGACTAAAGTTAAAGTACATATGAATCGATGATGACACTTTCCTTTCAACATTAACAGACAATGTTTTGAAAATACTTTAGGTGATGCCCAACAAAACATTTCAATTATTAAAACATTTTTAAAGAATATGAGAATTTGAAATGCTGAAAACGTAACACTGAATATGGAGGGAAAATAGGATATCTTTTTCATTACACAATGATAACAAAATCAAAAAAGTTGTCACACCTCATAGCCATGAGGAACATTTTTCTTAGAAAAGACTTGGCAACTGAAAGTACTTTACGATTTCAAGACACAAGATCAAATATACCAGCTAAGTAGCATAGGGGATAGAGCATACACCACAGATGCTGGTATGCTGGTTTTAAATCATGGTTGGGTCCTACTGAAGACTTAAAAAATGGTACTTGTGGCCTGTCCAACCTCATGCTAGGTAATGGATGAGTGCAGGGGAAAGGTGCATGCGCAGTGCTGCCCTTGGCCTGCCACCAATGCAGCATTCATTACAAAAGTAGCCGCATGGCCCACAGCACAAAATAAGTGAAATTGGATTACAGACTACTTGTGACACTTCCAAGGGAGTACAAAGCAAGTGGAATGAAACTTTCTTCTTTAATATCTTACATACAGTATCTTAAAATAGGATTTCAGAGTCAGCATGAAATCATTGCCTGCCTTCATAAAAAATTGAAATTCTTTTTTTGAAAAAAGAGTGTTAACAAACAAAAAAACAACTTAGATGTCAGAAACTTGCTTTTAAATAAGCTGCAGTAGTTCAAATACTTCAACTACATGGTCGACTTACTGAGATAATGACAGTTAATTTTACCAGATGTCAAACACGAAAAAACATTTTCTGATTTTACAGGTTACCACAACCTTAAATAAATGTGACACAGGCTTCCCACAGTATTTATGGTGATTGGTGACACTTTTATACAGTACATTGACTTGTAAAACATTTGCTATTTATGTCACAAAATAAACTGATGATACATCATTCCCACTGCTTTTGTGCTTGCAGTTGCACCAAATACTGCAATACCAGTACCTACATCCAATAAACAGCCTTACCTTGAGTCATTATGGGAATGCTTTACTTTGGTAGAGTATATTTTTAACCTCCTTGACTGCTTTCGATTTGTACTCCAGCAAGATGGGTGTTGGCATACTTGCAAACCACAACTTGACTGGTCATGCAATTTTGATCCATTGCGCAGTGTTAAAGATTTAGGACCTTGCGGCAAACTAAAAACATTCATTTTTTATCTGGTAAATAAAAGCCATGACAAACTGCAGATTATGAACCTTACAAAAACTGCAACAAAAACAAGAAAAGAGTATATAATAAATGTTAACAGTAATAAAAGTGTGCTTTTGATAAACAAAAAATATTTTACTAGAGATCGACCGAATGGCTTTTTGGGGCCAATATCGATACCGATATATCGGCCATTCATTGACCGATAGCTGATACCGATACTTCCAAAATATTTATATCTTGTTTTCTGCTTCATTATCAAAAATATAATGTATTCTATGCTTCACTTTTTTTGAAAAACTTCAAAAATCAAGATTTATGAGCTAAAATTTTTGAAATTGCAGCAATTTTAATATTTTTCTATTATTTTTAATTAATCTGATTAATGATGATGCATTTATTTCGGCTGCGACGCCTGATGCGTGCTTCAGGATTCACCTTGTATGCTTGTTTATGAAAATGCACCTGCTGGTGTTGTTGCAAGATAACTGTCTTCACTTGGTTCGTTGTGGTTTTTAGTGCANGTTGTCTGGATACATGAGGAATATAACAGCGTTTTGTCAAGAACTACTGANGCCGATAAAATCAATCATTTTGGCCTAAACCGATATATCGATGAAACCCAAATATCGGCTCGATATATCAGCCTAACCAATATATCAGTATATCTCAAATTTTTACGGTTTTCAAAACTACAAAACAATCACTTTGAATTATTTTTCTAAAAAAATCTAGTTGCAATGTCAATACATCTGCTTGAATAAGTTTAACATTTTTGGACACCACTCATCTTCCATATTGAGATTTTGTTGAAATTAGGATATTTTTTTATCTTTCATTATTGGAATGGAATGATGTCATCTAAAACTGTACTATTCAATGTTGATTGTATAAGCCTGATTAAAGATATTAATAATAAGTGGTTCTACATTATTAAAAGGTCTAAGTTTGTTGAAAGCTTTCAAGGAATCAGCCAAATGGGCAATGCTTCCATCTTTTTGTGATGATTCAAACTTGCACACATCTGTATTTAAGTAACTAGTCTCCACACCGGTGAAGAATTTGAATCAATCAGCAAACTTTTAATAAGAAATCAATTTCATGTAACACAGCGCATCATCAGTCCTACAACCTGCAAGTAACTCTTATGAGTAAAATGCTAAAAAGCTAAAGAACACAGAAAGCAAACAAACTCAGTGTCAATAGTAAATCCTTACACCTCATGAGGAAGGAAAGCTTTTCTTTGGCTTTAGCACATTTCAATCATTCTAGGAAAACACTGTCTATGGAAAGAAATCTTTTCTCAACAAAGAATCAGACACTAAGATCTTACAGAGTATATATTTCACCTACAAAGTAGGCATCATCAGCTTTTACTCAAATATTTTAGGAAAACTGCGCTATTTAGGATTCGCTCTCTAGATCCACCACTAAGTAATAACTTTCTTTAAACTTGCCATGTTCAAGGATAGTAATTTAATGATAATTAGGGCAAGTTTTTGTTGCAGTAAAAAAGTGAGAAAGTTGCATTTATTTTCAACGAAAGTTGCATTTATGCACAGGAAGTTGCATTTATGTGCACATTTGACTGCGAAAGACTTGACACAACCTATTTTCGTTTGCATGGACTTGGCCAAAAGCCAAGATTTTCCGCTCTTCC
>JGI24159J19872_10008488_pt1 | contig 13445 bp, 11 predicted proteins | sample Ectturendosymbi4_FD_19872 | JGI IMG/M metagenome (IMG submission 19872) | reverse complement strand
TGTTTTCAAGTAATTTTTTGCGCCGATTTCACGAAGCAAACCCCCCACCCCTGCGGAAACAGCGAAATATAGCGCTTTACGCAACGAAGCAGAACAGCTTGCCTGCGCGAAGTCATGGCAACCACCCCCACCCGCAAAAGCACATCGACCTGCCTGTGGTTATCGCAACAAACAAGGTTGAAAGGTCACGGCGTCGCGAAAGCACTGGGCTTTTCGACGACGCGTCAGTGTTTGTGACGTATATCGCTTCGCAGAAACCGGCAACGCCATGGGTTTCGTCCGGAAACACTTCAAATTGATTTCGTGGGCAGCGATCAAACCAACTGCATCATTTGAACGGTTTGCGTCGCTATTCTAACCAATCAAGTGTGCAGCAAACGCGCAACCATGGCAACAAACAGCTTCTAAAATATCTCAAGGGCAACACTGCAAACGTCGGCACTGCACGGGGCAAGGGGGGGTTGCAGGTTTCGCTTCAAGATAACGTTGCTCTGCAGCAGGGGCCTCCAAACTACGGCCAGCGGAACCATTTCATCCGGCTCGTGAAGACATTTTGTCAATAATGAAAAAATAATATAATTATGAACATTTGTTGGTTTGGTAGAATGGGACATGTCCCGAAACAATCACGTTACGTAAGAAGTCCGGCCTCCGGAGCTGTAAGTTTATGTGACCCTCGGACAATGACGTTTGGAGACCCTGGTCTGCAGGATTCATTTTTAATTATAAAATGCAGAACTTTGACAACGCTACACCACCACCATTGTCGTCGTCATCATCGTGGTTACCAGGCAACAGACAAGCACCTACCTTCGCCCATTTCACGCATCGGCGATTTGTTGCCCGCCGCTTTCCCGCAGCTTGGTTTCTCTGAAAAGAGGAGACAAAATAGGAGTCGTGAGGAAGTCCGTCATGAAATATCGAAAGAAGATATAATTTTGCGGGGAAGATTTTGAAAACAAACAAAGTAATTCTACGGTGCAACACTGCAAAAACAGAGAAGATAATTTGGCGGTGCAACACTGCAAAAATAACAAGAAGGTAATTTTTGTGGCGAACATTTTGAAACAAAGAAAATAATAATTCGGCGCAACACCGCAAAATTAGTGAAGATAATTTTGCAACGCAACACTGTAAAAAACAAGAAGGTAATACAGCGGAAATCGCTTAATAGAGCATCGGTTTATAGAGCAAACCGCTTATTCGAGCAGTTTCGGCTGAAAAAAAACGATCCTATCTTTTTCCTCATAGTTTTTCGCTTATTAGAGCATGCAGACGTGCAGCAGTGATCATGCTGTAGACCAGGTAACCAAAAATGAAGTAAAACAATCAAAAATCGACCAGTTCTTTTGTGTTGAAGAGGGGCAAGAGTGAACAGTGTCCACCACAACAGCTACTGTGCAATACATTATGGTAAAAATATTGCAAAAATACAGTAACTTTTCTTTTTACAATACTGTGTACAGTGTTCACAACGAGAACCAAATACGGTCCCTGATATTGACATGTGTATTGGTGAACCCTTAGTGTGAATGACACCCTATTTTTATTGCAAAAAGTTATCACTGGATAAAAGAGCAACTGTTTATTGGAGCAGGTTTCGCTATTCCCGTGGGTGCTCTATTAAGCGGTTTCCACTGTAACCGCAGAAACACAGATAATGGTTCTTCCAGTCTTGCCTTGAGCAGGCACAGGCTTGGATAAGTGCAACGCGTATGAATTAAATGATTTCAACGATAGATCAGACAGAAAAAGCAATTTTTAGTTAAATTTTTGAGGAAGAAATCAAGAAACACCGGCCGGCATGCATCCCATGATCTGTTCTTCACGCCGCGCCCGACACATCCTTAGAGGACCAATAACACGCCCCTGGGNCNCACCCGTGGAGGTGCTGATGACGATNTACTTCAGATCTTACTTTTAACGGGCGTGAAAGAAGAATTCGCTCCAGCTCCCAAGTCAAACAAATTGCTCGGAGCAGAACCTCGTCGTCTCTGAGACATGAAAAATTAAAAAAGCACCATTTCAGGTTAATTTTCAACCTGGCAACGCGCCTTCACGACGGCGACGTAATGAAAGTCAACGGAACATCGGCGACTAAAGATTGCGTCATGATTGCGTCATGCAATTTTGTCACGTGTTCACGAAGTTACACTTCTTTCTTGTATTCAAAAAGATCCGAAAGTTTTTTTAATGCAAAAAATAAAGTAAACGAAATACTTTCAGAAGATCCTTCGAAGCATTTTCTGCGAATTGCGACTGATCTAACTTTGTCAAATACATTTTGATCAGCAAACGTTCAGTTTCCCCTTTTTTACAAACAAACGAATAAAAAGAACAAAAAACGATTAAAATGCCAAAATCAAGCAACATTATGATGAAACAAAGCTCATACTCCGCACCTATTCAGCCAACCAGCCACCGCTTAGCGTACCCACCAACAAGCAACACCAGAACACACTTTAAACGTGCGCAAAACCAAACCGAAGGCGTGTACGACGTCACCGACAGGCAGAACGAGGCGCGCATGACGTCACAGAGGCGGAACAACGTCGCGATGAAAGCTGACGCGTTCGTCAGTGAGGAAGAGGGAGGGGACGCCTCACCAGCATGCTGTCGCCACAACAGGTCTTGTGAACGCATTCCTGCTGCGCGCACTGCATCGTGCAGTGACTGATGGAGATGGACGGCCGGGAACGGTCCGGGTTCTCGGGGAGGAACTCCGGCTGCAGAGTGGAGGAGTGGATGCCCTCGTCGTGCAGCGCGACTTTCATCTGAAACGTCAGAGATTCGTTCGGGTTTGAAAGGTGCGCTGCTGAATTTGTTGCGGGCAGGCCGGGAAGAAAGGTTTATTGGTGAGTTCGGTCGTGGGATTCGAAGGAACAAAGCAGGCGTCCTCAACCTTTTCAAGCATGTGACCAAATTAGTACATAAGCAGAGGGTCCGTGGTCCACCGACTGCACAACTTCTCCATTGCGACAACTGTTGCATGTGGATACAGCAGGAATAAAAACAACATTAAATAACAACGTGCGCTACAATCAGCGCGAAAGCTGAGCCTCTTTGTTGCTAGAAAAGATATATATTCGAGGCTCAATACATGACGGTGCACAGATCTAGTCATATTCTACATTGAGCTTGCTTCTAGATTTAGTTTTCATGGAAACAAAAGCTGCCTGTCTGCCCCAAAATGCCTTCAGCAACTACATATTGTGCACAGCATGGTAGGCTACGTGGAAATTTCCAAGTCGCAATAATTTCTAACACATAATCACGAAAGAGAACGTATTGTGACGTTTGCAGTTCGAGACGTTTGCAAAACGTACTCAATTTTCAATAAGACCAGTCAGGCTGTGGACCGTCAAAATTTCTTCCATGGCCCAAAAATTGCTGTAATAAAGGGAGGTTATGTAAAGCAAAAGAAACCACTCGAAGACTTTTGATATCAATGTCGGCGCCAAACAAGAAGAGCGTGATCACTAGCACGCGCTTCTTTACAGTTTGGCGATAAACCGGTGTCTCTGCACTACAGTAGCCAAGCAATACTACAGCTAGGCAACACTGCAGCTAGGCAACACTGCAGCAAGGCAACACTGCAGACACTGTAGCTGGGCAACACTGCAGCTAGGCAACACTGCGAATGCAAACCCGAATAAACTCAAATGAAAGCAACGTGAGTTTCCTTTAAAGCTATTCTCAGTGATCAGCTCATTGCAACCACATGTTGCATCATCGCGAAGCGTATGCACGTCGCTCTGTGACGCAACAAACAGCTGGAACGCGCTTCTTCGGCGACACTCACCTTCTTGGCCACTTGCAAGTAGGTTTCTTTGTCCTCGCACTGAAGATGGACGGTGGCGACCAGTTTCTCGCCGGTCAGCTGCCATATATGGAAGTCGTGGATACCGTGCACGCCTTCTATGCGCTGTATCCTGCGACGGGCAATAAAAGTCGAGGTCACGACGAGAATGGCATTGCGCTCGACGATGAATTGAAGTGCGCAGCGACATGCGGGCTTCGGGCGACTCCGGAAAGTTGCCCGGACATCTGCTGCGCCAGCGTGGCTTGACGTGAATGCTGAGTTTAACGCATCCCGCCAGCACGTTAGACGAGCAGGTGAAGTAGGCCAATGTGACGAAACAGGTGCGGTTTGTGACGAAACAGCTGCGTGTTTTGCGCAACAACGAATTCGTTTAAACACGATTCAAAATAACCATTCGAAAAAACGATCCGTTTAAAATTAAAACTGATCCGTTTAAAATAAAACTGATCCGTTTAAAATAAAATAGACCCGTTCAAAAGCAACTAATCCGTTTGATCAAAACTGAACTGCTTGGAAGAGGGGGGCAAAATTTTCTGCGGTACACGTCACAAGACGCGTGACGCGATTATTTCTCGTCAACGGCGAGCGCATGACAGATGAGCAAGGCCGGATATTCATGGCAGGCTGTCCAGGAAACATCGCTTCGTGTATAACTGAGGAGTCGCCTCGTGCCATGGCATTGCAATGCTTTACAAGCAATCAGGTTGCCCTTTCAAAAGATGGCAACAGGCAACTGTCCGTTCGGGCAGCACGCGAGCAAGCGGTTTCGCAAATTATAACCTCACTATGCGACGACGATATTGTCCACGTCATGCACACGTGTCAAAAAGTCACGTGACTGGCATGAATCATAGGTTTGGACATTCAGCCGCAAGGCCGTGTGTAAATGGGTTTCGTACGACGTCTTGCCGTGTAAAGCCGTGTGTAAAGGGGTTTCACAACGTCTTGCTCTGGAATGTACTTGTTAACTGGTTTGCAAAGAGACCAGGGATTAACATGGCAGTGGAAACAGCACATTAAGCTTAAGTTTGCTGAAAACGAATCTTTCTTACGCTGGGAAGAAAGAACTATTTCTTCTCCAGATGATTTTTCAGCCAGCAGGATGTTGTTTTTCAAATATAAACAACGTTTGGGGCTGAACACTACGTGAAAGAAATCCTGAACACGACGAGCCATCAATAAAAGTTGACACCTTGCTTGATTTTATAAAAGCAGCTGCTGATAAACGGCGTCGGCAGAGTAAGAGGGGCCAGGCCAGGCCAGGGCTGGGGCGCTCTGAGGTTAGATTGCGCCCGAGGCAAGAAGCAAATTTGACGCCCCCATGTTCGAACCTGAATGTGCTGCATTGAAGAAAGTACTTGTGACATTGTTGGGACTTTTCGGCGCCCAGGACATCGAGTCTCCCTTGCTCCCTCTCGGTAAGCCCCTGGGTCAGAGGTCAGCATTTAAAACCCGCTGGAAACTTAGCAAGTTGACTGTACGCAAACTCAACCTTTCAGGGCTTCAGAAAAAAATTTGCAACTGAAACAATTTAATTATTATATCTTTCAAAATCACTGAAACCATCAAACAGAGGCTTTAAACTTTGGACGTTGTCGCATGCGAGCGCTAACAAGTACGTCGTGTTTGACAATATCACAGCGATTGTGCTGACAATGTGACCTCAAGCGAGAAGCAGCAAGGTTTAATCACAATGTAATAGAAGCTCAAACGTGCGTCCGGCAGGCGGCCGTGTCAACAGCAGCATGCAGCAATCAGGTTGCGATGAACTCGCTGCAAATACGAGGTTATGCTACAGACAGACAAGCACGCCGAGTCTACATCCTGGCACGACTGGCATGCATCGAATTGTCAGTTGCAGAGGCACTGCACGTGACGAAAGCCATACGCACACAGTACAAGGTTTTGCTGTCTCGCTGCTGGCCGGGTTAATCTTTCACCAGCTTTGATTCTGTTGTTTGCTTTCTGGTAACGAAATCAATTGCAACGTCAAGTATGACTGCAGGTTGGCAAAATTCGTCATGAATCAATGTGTTCAATCAATCATGAAGATCATGCAGCAGAGTAAGCACCGAATTTCTCAAATTGACTCGGTATAAACTCGCAGCAACTCGACCGGGTAGGAAAATACCACGCTTGAGCGATGCAGTCACGTGATGACCTTGTTACGCAACAAAGAAAACGGCAATCGTCGACTCACTTGTTCTTGATCCTTTCCAACTCGATATGCTTCGGCACTGTCTGCAGCAGGATGAGGCTGGACTGTTTGAAGAGCGGCCACGTGGTCGTTGCCATGATAACGACCAGCAACAGGCTCATGACGGGGTCGATGTACTTGACCCAGTGATTGATCACGATCAGATGCGCGGCCGCTGTCGTCGACTGGTGGTACGAGCCGGTTGCGTTTGGTGGGACGGTCACGCTTGAGTGCGTCGGAACGTGCGGGACTTCCTTCTCTTGCTGCAAGTTACAAGGATTTCTGATGACAGGGTTGTTTCGGAGCAGTACTTCCCAGCGGTTGGGTAAATTTTGGGGGCGCNGGACCCACAGTGGGGTGATTTGACACACAAAAGCGACAACTGAAGAATGAGTTTCAATGGTGGACGAAGGCTTCATCCACTTCATTAGGATGTCTCTTTTTTAATAATGAATAATCGTATGTTTTACAGGAACACCACGACTTTGTCGATGATTAAAAGTGGGGCATGGCCAAAAAAGGTTGGGAAACACTGCTTCAGAACCATCTTAACGACAGGAGTGTTTTGCGCCTTAATGACTTGACAGTGCTGGCGAAACATGTAATTGCAGCACCAAAAACCGAACACCATTGGATTGGCGGCATCTTTCGAACTGCTGCGCCTTGCTCTGACAACACAAAGGCACAAACGATGCGTTATTTCTATTGGTCGGCAAGGGAGCGTTTCGGCTGAAAACGCTGCACGGCAGTTAATTCGTGAAGGTAGAGGACAGTGACGTAGTTCCATCAGTCACAATAAATAACAACGTTGCGGGCGCAAAAGGGCGTTCTCTCACAGGTGGGGGGTGGTTAATGTTTTGCGAGCAGTGACGAAAAGTGCTGTTATTTGTTGACAGAATGCCAATGCGCAAATGCGAAGGAGGCAGTTAATGGAAAAGTCGACTGCGACTTATTCAACCACATCGGTGAAAACATTAAAGTTATTTGAATAAAGCGCTAAAAACACTATTATTCAAATAAATCGGTAAACACATCAGATTTATTCAACTAAATCAGTGAAAACACAAATTTGTTCAACTAAGTGAAAACATCAAATTTATTCCATTAAGTCGGTGGAAACACAAAATATATTCAAAGAAATCGGTGAAACGCCAAATTAATTCAAATAAATCGGGAAAAAACATCAACTTTATTCAACTAAACCGGAAAAACACCAACTTCATTAAGCTAAATCAGTGAAAACACCAAATCGAATTAAATAACGCCAAGGACCACTGCAAGTCAAACCCGAACAGCAAACTGACCGGTACGAACATGATGACCAGAGCACTCATGATGACAATGACCGACCCGAGCGCGTCGCCAACTACGTGGAGGAAGACCGCCCTCATGTTCATCTGCTCATCGTCTGCAGCTTGCGACCGTTGTTGCTCCTGCGGCAGTAGCACAAGGATAAAGGTTAGGCCAAAGTCATTTCCTGTTCTAGCTGCGCCGCCATCACGGCACTCAATCGAACTCGCACGACGTAATTCCTGGCATTGAGCGATGCGCGGTTTGACGCGTCACACCATTGTCTGCGGCCGAAGTCCANCTCCTTGAACCCAACGCAACAGTTCAATGTTGCNTCATTTCTAAGACTTTACATGACTTACGCAACCAACTCGCACCAACAGTCAAGTCAAAAGCATTTTGGGGGCGCGCGATATTTCAGTTCCGAATTTTTTTAAATCCACAAACAGGTTTTTCAATGACTCACTTTTGGCGCCTCGTATCAAGCTTCAGTTGAAATGCGTAAATTTTCGTGAAACGGAGCAAACAACAAATATTTAAATTACGATGCAAGCTCAGCAAAAATATATAACTTGAAGACCACAACAGAGGTTCTCGATTTTGCGCATGTTTATGAAACCCGTGAAAATAACCTTGAAATGACTACGGGAAAAAAAACGGGAATTCTGAAAAAAAAACAGGAATACGTGGAAAAAAAAAACGGGACTACGGGAAAAAAAAACGGGAATTCTGCCCACAAGATACAAAATATGTGAAAGAACTTGGTGTGGGGCCGGAGGAACTATCAGAGATTGCTGAAAACTGTGAGGTATTTCGAGTCCTTCTAGGGTTGCTGCCCCGAGACACTCTAGAGACGAAAGCGGGTGTGAAAATGAATAAAAAAGTCTAAATGAAATCTTTGACAGCAAATATTCTACTTGTTTACACAAAGTTGCCATCAGGAAAATCTCTGAAAGTTTGTACGCAAATCCTGAAAACGGGAAGTCGAAAATCCATTAAATCCCGGGAACTCCCGAAGCCGAGATCACGGCCTTCGAAACCGGACCAGAACGCTGCGCTGCTTGAAACAACGGCGCGGTTGAATCCATGCGCTGGTGTTTGCCCGAAGAGATTGTGGTAATCGCGGTACACTTGCGGAAAATGCGGAACTCGTGGTAACCATACACGCGGTAAAATGCGGCACTCGCGGAAAAAATGTGGACTCGCGGTAACCATTCGCGATAAAATGCGACATTTTCGCGGTAATCACTTATGGTAAAATGCGAAACTCGCGGTAACTTGTGTTGTTTTGCGCGTGGGTCTTCGCACTTCGCGAAGCACTGCTTTCACATATACGACAAAATGAAAGAGCAACACTTCCGGACGAGACACATACGTTTCCATTGTTCGCCTCCTCGCTAGTGTCCAGCGCCGAACAACCTGCCGTGCCGTTCTCGGCGAGATGCTGCGTTCGCGACTCGGCCTCCTCCAGCCCCGGCGCTTCCGCGTGCGTGTCTTTGTGATCGTGAGCATGTCCGTGACCGTGAGAGTGCCCGTGACCGTGATCGTGACCGGCGTGAGAGTGACTGCCGAACATGACCAGGCCGAAGACGTTGATCACGAGACCGCCTGGGAAAGAAGTGAGACCGTTGCGACGGGGTAGAAAGACAGATGGAGACGTGAACACATTGCTGTTTTATTCTTTAGGGGGAGTGAGTCATCACGTAAGGGAGGTAAGGGGAGAATGAGCCATCTCATAACTGAAAACCCAGTTCCCGTTTGAGCGATTGCAAGCCTCGTTCTTGGTCTGTTCAAGTTTGTGACACGCATTTCAGCACTGTGCTTATCCACAACGTTCGTGAAGCAATCATATTTTTGCAATATACGTGAGGAATGGAAATATAGTTTTGTAGCAAAGTTAGCCAGATCTGGTTGCTTACAATTGCATGCACGACCTACACCACTCCATATACGTCGTGATTCTATTTCAAGACATCACCGTGAAAACTGCAAACGTTTTTTGTGACACTAATCCTGGCCGCTTCAATCTGCACACATCACATTTTGTTAACGTCACAATTCCACTTATCATATAAACGCATCGGACACATAAAGCCTCATACTCAGGCCGCAACATCCTTTTACTCAGTGCTATCAACAAACTGTTCCCTTTAAGCCAGAAGCTTTGCCTTTGGTAGAACTGCTGGTCTCCTATTAACCACTGGTCCTTCGCAGCCTTCTGCTTCGACATACAACATTATAAACTGGTTTGTCTGAACGTTGTCGCAGCAAAATACAGCGGATGCCAAGTATTAAAATTACCGCATACGCGCCACATATTGTTGTTTGTGTTCTTCATCTACGCATTGAGTCCCTTGCAAGCACCACGTGTGTGCAAGTTATGAGTGGCGTGGGCGTGAATACATTAAATAAACAAAATACATAACAATAATGAATAGTCCGCCAGATTACATCTCCGCCACCTGGTGCGCCCGGGGTCACGCAATCTAAGTGATGGGGATCGTGAAATTGCAGGAAAGCAGCAAAGACAGGTGAATGCTGCACAGTTCTTCGTACATGATCCAGGCAAAAGCCGAATCGTGTCTAAGTGCGTGCCTCACCGTTGCAGCGCTACAGCAGCGCTNTAATCAAGCTGCTGACTAATTTCCNGGCAACAGTCCCAAAAAACTCCTACGCGCTGTGTTTTTCATGAAAACAGGCGTCGCGTGGACAGGTTCTGGCGANAGACAAAGCCGCTTCGATTTGCTACCGCCGTTCGCGTCACCGAAACAAAAGGCGCTGCTTCTCTGATCTGGTGATATTAGCGAGGAGTTTTTATTTGCCCTGACTCGTCTATTACGTCAAAAGCGGAAGAGGCGTCACGCGTCATCGAGTTTGCTCTGGCTAATCGTGCCTGGTATTAGTTGTTGAAAAATGCTCTGGGCCAGCGCTGGGCAAATCGTGTCCCGCGGTACAAAAGGACCTCTGAGAGAAATTTTACCGGGGGACTCAGACCGATACCGGGCACGCCTAGCCTCTGGAGCAGTCGTCGAAACTTGTATCGCTTGTTGGTATAGTCATCAAAACATGGATAAAACACTTGCCATGCTAAGATTTGAAAATATATTTACTGTTTTACCGACAACTGGCTTACACTACTATTTCTGGGTTTGATTACATAAAAACTTGATCATGCGTATTTTCATCCTCTCGGGCCCGAGTACGATGTACCTCTTGTAACCCCTCCCTGGCCTTGTACGGGGACCATTTTCGGACCGCGAAACCAAAAAAGCGATGGCGCGCCCAAAGTTCAGCGAAGGCAACCCCCCGGCGAAAAACGCCTGGCGAGGCAAAGAACGAACACGCTGCGGGCAGGAGTGGAGTGCGCAGGCCATGAATTCAGCTCGCGATCACAATAAGCCCACGACGCGTTTCAGTGGAGCGTTTTCATGCGGGAAAGAAGCTAATCTGTTGTGCAGACGGCACTTTGACGAAACAAATGAAATGACCTAATTTATAACGTTGTGCTGATTCACTACTGCGAACAGCACGGCCAACGAGCCTTGAAAGAGGTTCAGGTCTGTGTTGCACGATGTTATGATGCATCGTTAACCGCAGACCAGTGGTATTCATTGTCTCTTTCCACTTTATTACCAAGTATTCCACTACGCACGGCTGTCAGTAATCGGGCGTGCAAAGGCAGGACTTTTGGCTCCTCACATGATATGGAAGACTACTTGCATTTCTTCCCGTTTTCCCAAAAGATCTTATTCCCGAATGTAACGGCGCCAACATGAAGGTGGCCAACTCACCTGTACCGACAATGGCCACCAGCTTTGGCCTGGTCACCTGTTCGGGATCCAAGAACTTCTCAACCGCCTCCAACATTATCGACACGCACAATGCGAGAAGGAAGGTTGAATTGATCAGAGCTCCGACGACCTGAAGACAAAGGACGCATTGTTTGCACCACACGCCGGCGACGAGATTTCGCAAACGGTGCATTTTGCGAAACATAAAGGTCGATTGCTGACGTGTTAAACAAAGTAACAATTGCGGATTAAATCCAACAGTGCAAAAGCTACAGTTTATTTAAATTGTAAGCTAAGTTTATTCAAGTTGTGAGCTCAAGCTTACTTACGTTTATTTAAGGCTAAAGTTTATTTAAATTGCAAGCTAAAATTTATTTACATTGCACACAAACCAACTTATTTAAACCACGTAGCTGTTTTTTGTTTCTTTTCCTAAGAGTCGGTCCAAAAGCGCTGTGCTCTCACCTCAAACCGAACCCAGCCGAAAGTGTTGTAATAAGGCTGCTTCGAGGGCCACGGTCTGATCGACTCGTGCGCCTGCCGCTTGCTCATGCGCACCGCGACCAGGGCGACCACCATCGAGATGCAATCGGAAAGCATGTGGAACGAGTCGGCGATCAGCGTCAGGCTGTTTGTTATGTGCCCTGTCACGACGCAGCGAGTTTGAGCGGAGGTCAACCGGGGCGCCCGAACGAACAAAGACTACAGCGGGGATCACGTGACGGCGTGATGGCAACGTTGGAACGTGCCGGTGCCATCGTGGACCGCCCGCTGCATTGCTGATCAAACAGCGCGTGTTCGACGCAGGAACAACCGAAGGTGCTGACAAGTTCAGACAATGGCAGGGTATGCGGCCCAACAAAGATCCTATCTTGCACATAAATCGCCAGAGAGTTCGAGCGCAAACTGCTTGGACCCCTGTACGCAGTAACTTGTCGCTTACATGACAGCGATTGGCAAGTGGCACGACCTAAGCCCCCTGCCGCAATGAAAAATGCTTGGTTATGGCAATGCAAAAAATTGCCAAGTATTTTGAAGCTTCTTGCTTTGATCGGAAACTTGCAACAAGAGCATTCATCGGTAAAGGTTTTTCCGAAGTAACTACATCCCGCAGTTCCAGTTTTGCCATAACTTTTTTTTCGATTTTTGATTCTACATTGAGAAACTATATATTCATATCATACATGTTATATACACCAAAGCATCGCTCTAACAAAACCATAACATGCAACCTCAATTAATTATCAACCGGCAAAAAGTGAAAATACTTAACTCCAATGTTCCTAATGACAACGTTTGTTCATTTTACTCAAGGAAAGTATTACTGTAAAATCAAAATGAAACTCCACCTATATGCCGAGACGAACGGCACTTTTGCCAGATCGAAACCAAGACTGACAATTGCTGAACACTTGTCATCGCCCAAACAAATAAACGCACGGAAAGGTGGTTTGAAAATTGGTTGCGCCAGGATGTATGAAATGAACAGAGCTACAAGACGGACTGCCGCGCATATTTTTAACTGACGAAACACGTACCAAGTAACAGCCAGGGGCGCAACGAGTTTAGATGGCGCCCGGGGCAAGAAAGTTTGGCGCCCCCATGTTCGAATTTGAGGTCTTTAGGAAGCAAATGTGCTGTATTGAAGAAAGGACTTGTGACACTGTTAGGACTTTTCGGCGTCCCCACAGTGATTCGGCGCCCGGGGAATTGTGCCCCCCTTTTCCCCCTCGTTACGCCCCGGTAACAGCACCGCATTTCTAGGTGGACATAATAGAACACCAAAAAATCTTGAAATAAAAACTGTTCCTTAAAACAATTCCTTACCGACGAGGACTTCAGCAAGAAAGTACATCAGGATAAGTGTAAGCATAAACACCAGACGAGTGGTTTTCGTTGTAATCCATCGTGCGCAAAGCCCTTCACCTTCTTCTTCCTGCTCATTTGAATTGTGGTCTTCTCTGCGAACGCTACCGTTTTGGTGTTCGTGAGAATTAGCCATGGCAAGCAACGCTGCTCCGTCGTCTACATCTTGCGACACAGTGCTAGCTGAGGCAGTTTCCTTTGCAGACATTGTGACTTTTAACAGGTAAACAAACACCGAACACTTTCACACACAGTTGCTTTCACACCTTTAATAACAACACATGGTTTAGCGATTATCCGCAAAACACGCTTTTGCAAATAAATTGGTGGGCTATGTTTTGATAGAAACTACAAATATTGTTTCGAAATGCAACATCCAGCTTTGTAACCCGTTTCTCAACACCACATATCACTGTTTGCTACGTCATGATTGATTAGAACAAAACCTCTCACCAACGTCATTGTTACGTGATGAGCG